>OJBO01000989.1_pt1 | contig 12428 bp, 12 predicted proteins | sample 1590461 | NCBI WGS metagenome assembly OJBO01 (sample SAMN05416836, study PRJEB24817) | seawater metagenome | isolation source: Sea water | place: Canada:Atlantic | collected 2013-07 | reverse complement strand
CTGTAATAGTGTCTGTCCCGTCGACAACACTTGCGTCGGCAGTGTCATTGTTGGTGGCGAATACAATCTGGTTATCTGCAAAATCGCCCGAATTTGGCAGGGCAATGGGAACGGTTGCATCATCCCAATAGCCAGCATGCCGCAAACCACGCCCCAGAAAATGCTTCACAACCCTCGCGTTCTCCTGAGTCTGCGATTGTGAGACCACCACCGTATAGGTTTGCTTGCTGCTGAGGAATATCTCCACCACGCCTAAGGTCAGGATTAACCCCAACGCCATGGCGATCATTAATTCAACCAGGGATAGCCCCTTTTGCTCCAACATTCCGCAGTTACCTCGCTACTCGATAGACGGTGAACATACAGCCAGCGGAAGAATTATCGGCAGATGTACAAGTGGGTGCGGCGTAACTGGCGCCGGCGCCCGTGGCATCCCAGGTAATTGCAATTTCATACTCGCCGGTTGTGTCATCCCACTCCACATTTGCGGCTGCACTTGGAGGAGCACCGAATCCGTTCGTCAAAGCGTCGTTCCACTGCCAGAGGTCCCAGGTCGCCATTTGTTCAGATGTACACGCAACAGAAGAGCAGTCAGTTCCCGGTGCACTGCCAGGTGGGGTTTCTTCGTAATCGCCTTCGCCAGCCGCTGCTTGATTCGCCATAATCCTGTTGACCAAATCCTGGCTGTAGCTCATGGCCTGTTGTTCAAAAAACACATCAGTAGTGTTTTTGAGACTGATAGATTGCAAACCTGCAACGCCCAGCAGACCGATAGCCAGTATGAGAACTGCAACCAGCACTTCAATCATTGTAATGCCCGACTGTCCGCCGGGCGCTCTCGAGACCGCATTCATGGGCAATTCGCCTCTGCTATTGTTCCTGTTCTTATAGCTGCAGTGCTTGGTGACAGAACCAGCGACTTCGGATCAACCTTTCCGTCAGGGCTGCAAAAACCAAAACTTGCGGAGGCGTTCAGGTTCTCAGAAATGCCATTTGCTTCAAACCGGATGTAGTCAAAACCACCGGCATGCACCAGTGTCACCTCGGAAGAGCTGGGAGCGTCAAATACTCTGAGCGTATTGGAAATTGAAACAGCCCCGGTGGCGTTGTTATCAACCACCACCAACCAGCTTTCATCCCAATCGCCACTGTCCCCACAGGCAGCCCCGTCTGAAGAGGGGCAAAGGGAAACCGTCTGGTTTCGGGCCACTGCCTCACCTTTTGCAGTCTGTATGGCCATACGCAAACGATCCCGCCCTTCCTGCAGCTGATTGCTGGCGATCACGTTCTGGAAAGAAGGAATAGCAATGGTCACTGTTATCGCCAGAATGGCGATGGTGACCATCAATTCAATCAGCGTAAAACCGCTTGCCTTACTTCGATAACACATAGTCGGCATCCATTCTAGATTGAAGAAAGACTAGCGAAGGGCCATGTAATGGGCCATGACCTTTAGATAAATGGTGAATTTTGGCAGATGAGTGGTATCGGGGAGGGAATTCTTGAGCGAATCGTCACACATTTACAACCTCCGTATGGAAGGCCTTACGGACGATATTCAAGCGACAAAAAAATCGCCACTAATCACTTTTTTAGAGGCGACCAGATCAAGATACGTCTACCGCATCTATTCGCAGCTCCCGCGGCATAGAAAACACAATATTCTCTTCACGCCCGGAAATCTCCTCCGGAACGCTCCCGCCAAGCTCACGCAGGCGCGTAATCACGTCGTTCACCAGAACCTCTGGAGCAGAGGCGCCAGCGGTCACGCCAACCGAAGTCTTCCCTTCCAGCCAGGCGGCGTCGATCTGGGAGGCCTCATCAATCAGATAGGCCGGCGTGCCCATTCTCTCCGCGAGCTCGCGCAGGCGGTTTGAGTTGGAGCTGTTCGGCGAGCCAACCACCAGCATCAGGTCGCAGTCGCCGGCCAACTGCTTCACGGCATCCTGGCGGTTCTGGGTGGCGTAGCAGATATCGTCCTTGCGAGGGCCCTGGATCTCCGGGAACTTTGCGCGTAGCGCGTCGATCACGCGGGCCGTATCGTCCATGGACAGGGTGGTCTGTGTAACGTAGGAGAGCTTACCGGGGTCTTTAACCTCCAGATTCGCCACGTCCTCCTCATTCTCTACAAGGTAGATTTCACCACCATTGCTGTGGTCGTACTGCCCCATGGTGCCTTCGACTTCCGGATGGCCGTGGTGGCCGATCAGCACGCATTCCCTGCCATCGCGACTGTAGCGCATGACTTCCAAGTGCACTTTAGTGACCAGCGGGCAGGTGGCGTCGAAGACTTTCAGGCCGCGGCGGGCGGCTTCGCTCTGTACCGCCTGGGAAACGCCGTGGGCGCTGAAGATAACGAGCTTGTCGTCTGGAACTTCGTCCAGCTCGTCCACGAAAATGGCGCCGCGGTTGCGCAGGTTATCCACCACAAATTTATTGTGGACAACCTCATGCCTTACGTAGATAGGCGCTCCGAACACGTCCAGCGCCCGGTTTACAATTTCAATGGCGCGGTCCACGCCGGCACAAAAGCCTCGGGGATTGGCGAGTCGGATCTGCATATCAACCTGCTGCTCTGGTTAGTGGGCCGGGCCTGCCGGTTCCACGTCGATGATTTCTACTTCAAACGTCAGTGTACGCCCTGCCAGGGGGTGATTGAAATCCACCTCAACTTCGTCACCTTCTACACGGCTGACAACACCGGGCAACTCGCTCTGGCGCGCGTCGGCAAAGGAAATCATTACGCCGGGTTCCAGCACCATATCGGGGCTGAACTCATGGCGCTTGAACGTCTGTACGTTATTCGGGTTGTGCTGGCCAAAGGCTTTCTCGGGCGGCACCTGGAAGCTGTCTTTATCACCAGCTTTCATACCCATCAGGTAGGCCTCGAAATTCTCCGGCAGGTTGTCATCGCCGATTTCCAGGGACGCCGGCTCTTTCTCAAAGGTCGAATCAATCACTTCGCCATCCGGGAACTTCAGGGCGAAGTGCAGTTTTACCCGGGTACCCTTGTCGACAGGCAGTTCATTCATAAGAGTTACTCACTCCTTTGCGCATCCCCGTCCGAATCGGCGGGTTTGCGGAACATATCAAGTATCATCATGGCGGCACCGATGGTGATCGCGGTGTCGGCCAGGTTAAAGGCGGGAAAGTGCCAGTCCTGCCAGTAAAAGTGCAGGAAATCGACCACGTAGCCGTGCACCACCCGATCGTAGACGTTGCCCAAGGCGCCGCCGAGTATCAGTACGATGGCAATGGCGGTCCAGGTCTCATGGCGATGAAGGTTTTTCAGCCAGTAGATCAGTACCACGCTGACCACCAGCGCCAGGGTTACAAAGAACCAGCGTTGCCAGCCGGCAGCTTCAGCCAGGAAGCTGAACGCTGCGCCGGTGTTGTGGAGCAGCGTCAGGTTGAATATGGGCATGACCGGCACAGGGTCGCCATAGGTCAGCATAGCGGTGGCCATGGCCTTGGTGCCGAGATCCAGAACGATCACCAGTACCGCCAGCCAAAGCCACTTCAGTTTGCTTCCGGTGACCTGCTCCGTCATGGTCGCGTCCATCAGGCGTAGGCGCGGGCTTCGCCGGGCCCTTCCACGTTGGTCACACAGCGACCACAGAGATCGTCGTACTTGGCATTACGGCCGACATCTTCCCGGTGGTGCCAGCAGCGCTCGCACTTGGTGTGAGCGGCGGGTGTCACCTTCACGCGGAGACCTTCATGGGAGGTCATTTCCGCATCGCCCGCTTCTGAAACCGGTTTGACACTGGCCTCGGAGGTAATCAGAACAAACCGCAGCTCCTCACCCAGGTGCTTCAGATCGGCAGCCAGGTCGCCTTCGCAGAACAGAGTCACCTCGGCACTGAGCGAACCTTTGATTTCACCCCGAGCCCTGGCTTCCTCCAGGCACTTGTTGACGGCCTCTTTCACACTGTACATCTCGCGCCAGTAGTCGCGGCCAAGCTCGGCGTTGTCCGGCAGTGCTGTGAGGCCTTCGTACCAGGTTTCATAGAACACGGTATCGCCGCGCTTACCCGGCAGATGCTGCCAGATTTCATCAGCGGTGAAGCTGAGAATCGGGGCAATCCAGCGAACGAGCGCTTCGGCCACATGGTACAGGGCTGTCTGGCAGGAACGACGAGCCAGGCTGTCAGCCTGGGTGGTGTACTGGCGATCCTTGATGATATCCAGATAGAAGCCGCCCAGAGTTGCTTCACAGAAGTTGTACACCTTCTGGTAAATCCGCAGGAAGGCGTAGTTGCCATAGTCTTCATGGAGCTCTTCCTGCAACTGCAGGGCACGATCCACCATCCAGCGGTCAAGGGCGATCATGTCTTCCGACGCCACCATGTGCTGCTCCGGATCGAATCCGGTCAGGTTGCTCAGCAGGAAGCGGGAGGTGTTCCGGATCCGGCGGTAACCATCGGCGGTCTGGCGCAGGATGTCCTTGGACACGGTCATTTCGCCGCTGTAGTCGGTTGCGGCTACCCACAGGCGCAGGATGTCGGCACCCAGCTCGTTCATGACTTCCTGGGGCGCGATCACGTTGCCCAGGGATTTGGACATCTTGTGGCCCTTGCCATCGACGGTAAAGCCATGGGTCAGAACCTGCCTGTAAGGCGCCACGCCATTCATGGCGATGGAGGTTTTCAAGGACGACTGGAACCAGCCACGGTGCTGGTCTGAGCCTTCGAGGTACATATCCGCCGGGAACTGGCCCAGCTCCTCGCGAACCCGCAGGACAGACTCGTGGGTGACACCGGAATCGAACCAGACATCCAGGGTATCCGTTACCTTCTCGTATTGCTCGGCATCACTGCCCAGCAGGGAAGAGGCGTCCAGCTCGTACCAGGCATCGATACCGCCCTCTTCGATCTGCTGGGCCACCTGCTCAATCAGGTTCTGGGTGTCCGGGTGCAGCTCCTGGGTTTCCTTGTGGATAAACAGGGTGATGGGCACGCCCCAGGTCCGCTGACGGGAGATGCACCAGTCCGGCGACTGGTTGAACATGGCTTCGATACGGTTCTTACCCCAGGACGGCACCCAACGTACACCCTGGATCGCTTCAAGGGCATCAGCGCGCAGGTTTTCCTTATCCATGCTGATAAACCACTGGGGTGTGGCCCGGTAGATCAGCGGGGTCTTGGTACGCCAGCAGTGGGGATAGCTGTGACGGAACTTCTCGGAGCGGACCAGCTTGCCCTCGCGCTCGAGGGCGCTGCAAACCGGCTCATCGGCCTTGTAAACGTGTACACCGGCCAGCTCACCGGCGGCGGAAGTGTAGGTGCCATCCGCCTGAACCAGGTTGATGGTGCCGATGTTGTAGGCCTTGCCCACCTCAAAGTCTTCCATACCGTGATCGGGCGCGGTATGAACAGCGCCGGTACCGGCATCAGTGGACACGTGATCGCCCAGGATCACCGGCACCTGCTTGTCGTAGATCGGGTGCTGGAGAATCAGATTCTCAAGAGCCGCGCCAGCACAGGTTGCCAGCACTTCGTAGCTCTCAACCTGCCAGCGGGCCATGATGCCATCGACCATGTCGGCAGCCAGGATCATCCGCTCCGGGCCGTGCCCGACATCGGTCTGTACCAATGCATAGTCCAGATCGGCATTAAGGGAAACGGCCTGGTTAGCCGGAATGGTCCAGGGCGTGGTGGTCCAGATAACCACGGACACATCGCCATTGCCATTATCGGTGCCGAACAGTGACAGGGCTTTTGCCTGGTCAACCGCGGTAAAGCGCACATCGATCTGGGTCGAGGTCTTGTCCTGGTATTCAACCTCGGCCTCTGCCAGTGCGGACTGACCCACCACACTCCAGTAAACCGGCTTGTAACCACGCACCAGGTGCCCCTTGGCGACAATCTTGCCGAGTGCGCGAACAATACCCGCCTCAACCTTGGGATCCATGGTCAGGTAGGGTTTATCCCACTCCCCCATGACGCCCAGACGGATGAAATCGGTTTTCTGACCGGCGATCTGCTTGGTGGCGTAGTCGCGACAGGCCTGGCGGAAGGTCTTGTAATCCACCTTCACACCGGCTTTGCCAATCTCTTGCTCTACCTTGTGCTCGATCGGCAGACCATGACAGTCCCAGCCCGGCACGTAAGGCGCATCATAGCCCATGAAGCTGCGGGACTTGACGATCATGTCCTTGAGAATCTTGTTGACCGCGTGACCAATGTGAATGCTGCCGTTGGCGTAAGGAGGGCCATCATGAAGGATGAACTTTTCCCGCCCTTCACGCTGCTTGCGCAGGTTGCCGTAGACGTCGAGATCCTGCCAGCGCTTGAGCATTTCCGGCTCGCGCTTGGCCAGGTTGCCGCGCATGGGGAAGGCGGTTTCCGGCAGATTCAGGGTGTGCTTGTAGTCGCTCATGGTTTGTGTGCGTACTCTTTTGGTCTTGGTCAGTTTGGGTCGGTCATTTATTCGTTGGGGCGCAGCCGGGCGTTTCAATCCGCGCTTTTCACAGAGCCGTTTTCGGCAATCCACGCTCGAGCCTGGTCAAAATCCCGGGCAATCTGATCTTTCAGCTCATCCACAGAACCGAATTTTTCCTCGTCCCGCAGGCCATGCCGGAACACAACCTCCAGGTGCTGACCATAAAGTGTGCCAGCAAAGTCAAACAGGTGCACTTCCAGTGAGGGCCGCTTGCCGTCAACGGTCGGACGCACACCAATATTGGCAACGCCATCGAATCGGGCGCCATCGTCAAGGGTGGCGGCAACCACATAGACACCGCGCAGGGCGGGTGTCCGATGTAACAAAATATTCGCGGTTGGCGCACCAATCTGGCGCCCCAGTTGGCGGCCATACACGACCCTCCCCCGGATTCGATAGGGGTGGCCCAGCAGCGATTCGGCTTTCTCGAGCCCATTCACCGTGAGTAAATCCCTGACACGTGTACTGCTTACTCGCTCGCCGTCGACGGTTACTGTCAGGGTATTCTCGACGGAAAATCCGGCGTCGTATCCAACTTTCTCGAGAAGCGCGAAATCGCCCGCCCGATCACAGCCAAAACGGAAATCATCGCCGACCACAAGGTGACGAACCGCCAATCCATGGATCAGAACATCGTCTATAAAGCCCATGGCCGAATAACTACGGAACGCCTGGTTGAAGCGCAGGCACAGCACAATATCAATGCCTTCCGCCAGCAGGGCCTCGAACTTCTGACGAAATCCCATCAGCCTCGGCGGCGCTTCCCTGCCCTGAAAAAACTCCCGGGGTTGGGGCTCGAAAATCATCACCACCGAGGGCACGCCCAGGGCCTTGGCCTTACTTTTGACCTGATCAATAATGGTCTTGTGCCCAAGGTGCACACCGTCGAAGTTACCGATGGTGGCGACACACCCGTTGGCGAGCGGTGAATCCTCCCGACGGGAAAGCATTTTCAGGTTGGTCAGGCCCCGGATCAGACGCATGCAATGCGAACCTTCAATTGCCAGCTAGCTTTCAGCGCTCACTTTTACCGCAACGCTGGTGAGAAAACGCGCGATTATACCTTACCTGTGGCGGAAATGTCTTACCCGAACCCCGGCCAGCGCCAGTGCAACGAAGTACACGGCGACACCCGCCCCTACCAGCATCGCCATGTCCGCTGCACGCTGATAGCCTTCGTTTGCCAGCCACACCGACACCGGGGCGTTGAGCCAGACAATGACGGCCGCCAGGGCACCGTTGGCAAATAGCAGCTGTAGCAGAAACCGGGGCCAGCCGGGCTGGCTCTGCCAGGCCCCTTCCTTACGCAGTCCGCGCCAAAGAAGGTAGCCATTCAACCAGGCCGATATTGAGGTAGCCAGCGCGAGACCGGCGTGGGCCAGCGGGAAAATGAGAATCAGGTTGAACACCATGTTTGCCACCATGGCAATGATGCCGATCTTGACCGGGGTTTTGGTGTCTTCTCTTGCGAAAAACCCCGGCGCCAGAACCTTGATGAGCATGAACGCCAGCAACCCGGCGGAATAGGCCCGCAAGCTCTGGGCCGACATGGCCACATCCCGGTCGGTAACGGCGCCATAGTGGAACAGGGTGGCAATCAGCGGCTCGGCCAACAGCGCAAGCGCCAGGGCAGCCGGTAGACCAATCAACAGGACCGCCCGAACCGCCCAATCCAAAGTGGCCGCGAACTGGTCCGCTGACGCCGCTGCGTGTTTACGGGAAAGGCTCGGCAGAATAACCGTCGCAATGGCTATCCCGAACACGCCGAGGGGCAATTCCGAGAGTCGATCGGAGTAATACAACCAGGAAACGCTGCCGGTCTGGAGAAAGGACGCCAGAACCGTATCCAACAGCAGATTGATCTGGCTGACGGATACCCCGAACAGCGCAGGCGCCATCAGCTTGAGAATCCGGCTGACACCTTCGTGGCGATAATCCACACGAGGCCGTGGCAGCAGGCCCAATCGCATCAGAAACGGCAACTGGAAAAACAACTGCAGGGCCCCGGCAATGAAAACACCCCAGGCCAGAGCCATCACCGGCTCATCCATCAGCGGCGTCAACCAGATGGCTGCCGCAATCATCGCCAGATTGAGAAGAACCGGGGTAAACGCGGGTACCGCAAAGCGATCGTAACTGTTGAGGATGCCGCCGGCGAAGGCTGTCAGGGATATCAGCAACAGGTACGGAAAGGTGATGCGCAACATGTCGCTGGTCAGCGCAAATTTCACCTCATCATCCAGGAAACCAGGGGCAAAGACCGCCGTCAGCACCGGCGCCCCGAGAATGGCCACCAGCGTGACGCCCAACAGCACCAAGCCGAGGGAGCCAGCCACCGCATTGACCAGTCGCTGAACGTCCGAGAGCGACTGATTTTCCCGGTAGGAGGACAATACCGGCACGAACGCCTGGGAGAAGGCGCCTTCTGCAAATAGCCGACGCAGGAAATTCGGAATCTTGAAAGCCACAAAAAAAGCATCGGCACCGGCACCGGCACCGAAATAGCGGGCAATGACCATATCCCGAACCAGACCCAGCACCCGGGACAGCATGGTCATAATACCGACGAGCCCCGACGATCTGAGTAGTCCTGGCGGCTTGGGTAATTGCTTCTGTTCAGGCGTTGATTCAGGTTCCGACGACATGCAGGCCCTTGCTTGGCATTCTGAATATCCTTTTGGCGCTCGTATTTCGGGAATTACCTGCTTCCCGGTCAAGCCCGCGTTCAGTGAGCCGCGAGTTTACCACAGGCCTTCTGTGTCGGGGCATGAAATGGGTTTTAGCCTTGACATTTGAAGGTTTGAGCGGCATAGTTCCGCGTCATTTATTTCGACGCGCTGGTTTTGGCGCGCCCGCGATTTTTACGAATCGTTTCACACGAATTTCGGATTTCACAGATCTCAGGAGTTATACGGTGGCAAATACCCCGCAAGCCAAGAAGCGCGCACGTCAGAACGAGAAGAACCGCAAGCACAATGCAAGCCTGCGCTCCATGGCTCGTACTTATGTGAAAAAGATCCAATCCAAGATCGAAGCCGGCAACTACGAAGAAGCCCAGGCCGCTTTCCAGCAGGCTCAGCCGATTCTGGACAGCATGGTCAACAAAGGCATCTTCGCGAAGAACAAGGTTGCTCGTAGCAAGAGCCGCCTGAGCGCCAAGATCAAGGCCCTGAAGAGCGCCTAATCAGCTCGATTCAGGCAAAAAAACCGGCCATCTGGCCGGTTTTTTTTATGGACGAGCGATTATCACACAATCACCAGATTGTCCCGGTGGATCATCTCCTCGCCTGACATATAGCCAAGGATCTCGGTAATCCGGTCACTGGAACGGCCGGCAATAGCCCTGGCTTCGTCGGCGTCGTAATTAACCAACCCCCGGGCGATTTCACGACCACTCTGGTCGAAGCAGGACACCATCTCGCCACGGCGAAACTGCCCCGACACACCTTTAACACCCACCGGCAGAAGACTGCGGCCACCCAGGCACAGCACTTTCACCGCACCATCATCCAGAGTCAGCCTGCCACGGGTCTGCAGGTGGCTGGCGAGCCATTGCTTTCGGGCAGCAATCCGGCCCTGCTCCGGCAATAACAGAGTACCGATTACATCACCCTGCCGCAGGCGACCAATCACGCCCTCGATGCGACCACCAACGATGACGGTGAAAGCCCCGGACCGGGCAGCAAGCCGCGCAGCACGCAACTTTGTCTGCATGCCGCCGCGCCCGAGAACACCGGCGCCGCCACCCGCCATGGCATCCAGTTCGCGATCGCCGGCCCTGCGCTCGGTCACCAGACAGGCATCCGAATGCTTCCTGGGATCCTTGTCAAAGAGGCCCAGCTGGTCAGTGAGGATAATCAGGCCATCCGCCTCAATCAGATTGGCAACCAGGGCGCCCAGGGTGTCGTTATCGCCAAACCGGATCTCGTCGGTAACCACAGTGTCGTTTTCGTTCACAATGGGCACGACACCCAGGTTCAGCAGGGCCCTGAGGGTTCCCCGGCCATTCAGATAGCGCTTGCGGTCGGAGAGGTCATCATGAGTCAACAGAATCTGGGCGGTATGGATATCGTGCCGTTTGAACTGGGCTTCCCAGGTCTGCACCAGCCCCATCTGACCAACTGCCGCAGCAGCCTGCAACTCATGGAGCTGCTCTGGCCGGACAGTCCAGCCAAGACGACTCATTCCCTCGGCGACGGAACCAGAGGAAACGACAACCACCTCCACGCCATCTTCAATAAGCTCGGCGATCTGATCCACCCACAAACCCAGGGCCGCCACATCCAGGCCACGACCATCGTTGGTCAGTAAAGCGCTTCCGATCTTGATAACCAGGCGACGGGCCTGGCGCAGCTGTAGGCGTTCAGTCATGGTGCTTGAGCGATCTCTCTGGTATCAGTCCTTGGTTTACTCCGGGGCGTAGACCACTTCGACATCGTAATCATCATCGTCAAAGTCGTCGTCATCGTCCTCTTCGCGGGCCGCGCGGCGTGCCTGACGCTCGGCTTCAATACGGGCGCGAGCTTCGTCGTCCATCTGCCGGCGACGTTGGGCCTCCCGCTCCGCGAATTCCGGATTCTGGGCCTCTTCCTCAGCTTGCTCTTCGATCCAGCGCATAACGGCCTGAGCCAGGGACTTGGTGCCCTCGCCACTGAGCGCAGAGATCCAGAAAACCGGCCCGTCCCATCCGAGCTCATCGACAATGGCCTGACAATGAGCATCGCGATCTTCTTCGGCCACCATGTCGACCTTGTTCAGTACGAGCCATCTCGGACGGTTGGCCAGAGTTTCGCTGAACTTCTCAAGCTCATGCTCGATCGCTCTAACCGCATCGGCGGGCGATGAGCCATCGTACGGTGCCACATCCACAAGGTGCAGCAGTAGACGGGTGCGCACGAGATGCTTCAGGAAGCGGATACCCAGGCCGGCACCTTCGGCGGCACCTTCAATCAGACCCGGGATATCGGCAATCACGAAACTCTGGTGCGCCTGTACACTGACAACACCAAGATTGGGTACCAGCGTGGTAAACGGATAGTCCGCAACCTTCGGGCGAGCCGCCGACACCGAACGGATAAAGGTAGACTTGCCGGCATTGGGCATGCCCAGCAAACCCACGTCTGCCAGCACCTTCAGCTCCAGCCTCAGGTTACGCAACTCGCCCTCGGAACCCTTGGTAGTCTGGCGCGGGGCGCGATTCACCGAGGATTTGAAACGGGTGTTGCCAAGACCATGAAACCCGCCCTGGGCCACCTTCAGGCGCTGGCCTGCGTGGGTCAGATCTCCCAGGACCTCATGGGTATCCATATCAACAACGGTGGTACCGACCGGAACCGGCAGAACCAGATCTTCGCCTTTATTACCGGTACAGTTGCGGCCAGAACCGGGCTCGCCGTTCTGGGCTTTGTGTTTGCGCTGGAACCGGTAGTCGATCAGCGTGTTCAGCGACTCCTCGGCTTCCAGATATACGGAACCACCATCGCCCCCGTCGCCGCCATCGGGGCCACCCTTGGGAACGTATTTTTCTCGCCGGAAGCTCAGGCAGCCGTGACCGCCCTTGCCGGCTTCCACAATGATGGTGGCTTCGTCTACGAATTTCATGAATCAACCCTTTGCGCCATGCGCATAAACTAAAAAGCCCCGCAGCCTCTAGGAAGCTTTGCGGGGCTCCGGATGGTTCTGAGCACCTGATAATATCAGGATATCAGCGCCACCCAAGGTTCGACAGAACCGGATCGCCGCTGCTTACGCAGCCGGAACGATGCTCACGAACTTACGGCTCTGCGGGCCTTTGGTTTCAAACTTCACCTGGCCGTCTGCTTTCGCAAACAGGGTGTGGTCCTTGCCAATGCCAACATTGCTACCAGCGTGGAAACGAGTGCCACGCTGACGGATGATGATGCTGCCTGCAGATACAGTCTCGCCGCCAAAGCGCTTCACACCAAGTCGTTTCGACTCGGAATCGCGACCGTTACGGGTACTAC
>OJBO01000981.1_pt1 | contig 12575 bp, 9 predicted proteins | sample 1590461 | NCBI WGS metagenome assembly OJBO01 (sample SAMN05416836, study PRJEB24817) | seawater metagenome | isolation source: Sea water | place: Canada:Atlantic | collected 2013-07 | reverse complement strand
GCATGTCCGATATCAGCCTTTCCGACCGCGTACAACGCATCAAGCCGTCTCCCACCCTTGCCATTACCGCCAAAGCCGGTGAACTCCGCGCACAGGGCAAAGACATTATTGGGCTGGGTGCCGGTGAGCCGGATTTCGATACCCCGGAACATATCAAGCAGGCCGCCATTGAGGCGATCAATGCCGGCAAAACCAAGTACACCCCGGTGGACGGCACTCCCGGCCTGAAAAATGCCATTATCGACAAATTCCAGCGCGATAATGGCCTATCCTACGAGCCCGGCCAGGTGCTGGTGTCCAGTGGTGGCAAGCAGAGCTTCTTCAACATGGCATTGGCCCTGTTGAATGACGGCGACGAAGCCATCATCCCGGCCCCCTACTGGGTGAGCTACCCGGACATGGTGTTGGTTGCCGGTGGTGTCCCAAAAATCATCGAAACGGACGTGAACAGCCGCTTCAAGATCACCCCGGAACAGCTGGAAGCAGCGATCACGCCGAAAACCCGCCTGTTCGTGATCAACAGCCCATCCAACCCCTCCGGCATGGCTTATTCCCTGGAAGAGCTCGCCGCCTTGGGTGAAGTACTCAAGAAACACCCAAACATCATCGTCGCCACCGACGATATGTACGAACATATCCTGTGGACAGGCAAACCCTTCGTAAACATCGTCAACGCCACCCCGGAGCTGTATGACCGCACCGTGGTCATGAACGGTGTCTCTAAAGCCTACTCCATGACGGGCTGGCGCATCGGTTACGCAGCAGGCCCGCAGAAGCTGATTGCTGCCATGAAGAAGGTGCAGTCCCAGTCCACCTCCAACCCAGCCTCCATCAGCCAGGCTGCAGCGGAAGCGGCGTTAGCCGGCGATCAAGGCTGCGTAGACGAGATGGTTAAAGCATTTAAAGAGCGTCACGACTATCTCACCGACGCACTGGATGCCCTGCCCGGCGTGAAATGCGCTAAAGGCGACGGCACTTTCTATGCCTTCCCGGACTTCTCCGACGCCATTGCCAACATGGATAGCGTGGAGTCCGACACCGATCTGGCTACCCTGCTACTGGAAACCGCCGAAGTGGCCTTGGTACCCGGTTCCGCCTTCGGCGCACCTGGCTGCATGCGCCTGTCTTTTGCCGTTGGCATGGACACACTGAAGGACGCTATTCGCCGAATTGAGCAAGCATTGGCTAAATAAGCAACAAACGCGCCTCCGGGGTGTTGACGACCCCGAGAGGCGTCACTAATATACGCGCCTCAAGACATTCCGCCTTAGCTCAGTTGGTAGAGCAAATGACTGTTAATCATTGGGTCGCTGGTTCGAGCCCAGCAGGCGGAGCCAAATAAGAAAAGGGCTTATCCATCGGGTAAGCCCTTTTTCTTTGCCCAATGGTTACCTCCTCTACAGCCAGCTGCTGCCCTCTACTCAGCCCGCCATCCAGTCACAAGCCCCGTTAAGCCTTAACCGAATTGTGGATACCAACAGGCATGGTAGAATTCCCAGCCTCGCCTATGAATTGTCGATAACACGGAGACAGGCTTTGACACTGCCCACCCGAAATGAGCTGAGCATGCATCAGGATCCAATCGCCATCTCGCCATCTCGCCACAACCGTTGGTATGAGCGAATCCTCCTGAACCCAGCGCTTGGCCACCTTGTAGCTCTGGCCATTATTACCACGGGAGCACAATTCTTCGGCTATCAGTCCTGGGTACAGAACACCAACCAAGGGATCACCATTGCCCTGCTAGTGCTCTGCTACACCGTCACGGCCTACTTAAGCAGCAATATCGCTAAATTTGTTGGTGGGCGCGCCATTCCTTATAACTTGGCCACCGCATTGATTGCTATTGGCCTAGTGTTCGCCCTGGTACTCCTTACCCGCATTGGTTATGCCAGAACCTCTCTTGTTATTGGCATTTCCCTACTGCTAACAATCCGCATCATTTCGGTTCTTATCAACCGCCGCTTCCGTTACTTGAAGCTGGCCTGCATTCCATCTAGAGAAATCGACGACATTCTTCCTTCGACTTCAAAGAATTTTGAATACCGGGTTCTGGATAATCCCGATATGGGCCATACCCGATACGACGGGCTGATCGTCGACATGGAAGAAAAGCTCGAAGACCAATGGATCCGCTTCGTTAGCCATTGCAACATTGCCGGTATACCCGTTTTCAACGCCCGTAAGCTGACAGAGACCATCAATGGCAAAGTCAATCTTTCCGCCTTGCAAAGCATAGACTTGGCAAATCTCCAGCCACAACCGGTCTATCTCGCGGCAAAACGGGCACTGGATATTCTGCTTACCCTGATAGTAGCTCCATTTCTTATCCCTCTTTGCACCATCGTCGCCATCTTGATCAGGCTGGATTCACCTGGCCCGGCAATTTTTGTCCAAAAGAGAATCGGCAAAGGGAACAGGGTATTCAGAATGTACAAATTCCGGTCCATGCGCCCCAGAGAAGACGGTGAAACCTCACCCCAATTTGCCGACAAGGATGCCCATCGCATCACCCGGCTTGGGGCCTTCATTCGCAAGGTTCGGATTGATGAACTACCCCAGTTTTTCAACATAATCAAAGGGGATATGAGCTTAATCGGCCCCCGCCCCGAGCAACCGGACTTCGTAGAGAGGTTTGAACAGGAAGTACCTTATTACAGCTATCGCCACATTGTTCGTCCCGGCATTACCGGCTGGGCCCAAGTCAATCAGGGTTACGCCACCAACACCGAGTCGACGCGTGAAAAAGTGGAGCACGACTTCTACTACATCAAACACATTTCTCCCTCACTGGATTTCCTTATCGTCATGCGGACACTGAAAACAATGGCCACAGGCTTTGGGGCGCTATGACTTTACCGCAAAGCGTAAAACCGCTAGATCACCGCAGTGACCAGGATGTAAAGCAACCGGTGCAAAGCCCGCTCGTTTCAATCATCACTCCTTGCTATAACGCCTCACTTACGCTTACCAAAACTGTTGACTCCATACGCGCTCAGTCTCATACAGACTGGGAGTTGCTTCTTGTTGATGATTGCTCCACGGACGACACCTGCGCCAAAGCTAAAGACTACTGCAACCAGGACCCACGCATCCGTTTGATACAGCAAGAACACAATGGCGGAGCCGCCGTCGCTCGTAACAAGGGAATCCATGAAGCAAAGGGCCGTTATATTGCCTTTCTGGACGCCGATGACACATGGCTGCCACACAAACTCGAGCGGCAATTAGCCCACATGCAAAATAATAACTGGGCACTGTGCTATACCGGTTACACGCGCATTAACAGCACCGGTGACACGCTCAGTGAAATAGGCGTCCCCGAGCGACTTGCCTATCATGACTTGCTGAAAACCAACTATATTGGTTGTTCAACTGCTATCTATGACACCGCGGTCCTGTCACGGGTTTACGCGCCAGATCTGAGAAAACGTCAGGATTTTGGCCTATGGCTACGTATATTGAAGAAAACGTCTTACGCCTATGGCATTAATGAACCGATGACCACTTACTTGGTACAGGAAAACTCTCTTTCGTCGAACAAACGCAACACGGCCACCTATAACTGGCGACTCTATCGACATGAAGAGGGACTACCTCTAATAGTCAGTATTTACTATTTTATGCATTACGCAATACGCGGCGTCATGCGAACAAGGTATCCTGCTTTGGCCAAAAAGCTGGGACTACTGCACAAGACGAAGGGGCGGTAGATCCAGCTCTACCTGCAAAGTGTGCTAACCGTATCAACCGGCACAACATCAAGGCTCAACTCAGTCATGACCCGTACTAAACCCAATAAAAGTGGTCTTTTTTCCGGCGCCGCTATTTACCTGGTGACCAGCCTGATGAATGCAGCCATTCCCTTTATGCTGCTCCCTATCTTGACCCGCTATCTTGAACCTGAAGAATACGGGCAGATCGCCATGTTCCAGGTCTTGGTAAATGCGCTTGCTGCGGTTGTCGGCCTCAATACCGTTGGCGCTGCAAACAGACGTTTTTTCGATCACGATGGAAATGAAGGAACGCCAACCTTTTTGGGCGGCTGCTTGCTCATTCTTTTCTGGAGTTTACTGGCCACCCTTATTCTCAGCTTTCTGTTCTCCCCTCTATTGTCTGAGTTTCTAGGCCTGCCCCATATCTGGATTATGTTAGCTCCACTTATGGCAGCAGGCATGTACATAGTGAAACTTAGGCTGGGACAATGGCGAGTTCGGCAACAACCGATTAAGTTCGGCGCATTACAGATTGCCATGAGCCTGCTTAATGCAACTTTTTCCATCGCTCTGGTTGTTTATTTTGCCTACGGCGCACCGGGTAGAATGACCGGGGAATTGCTTGCGCCCCTCTGTTTCAGCGTTATCTCTCTGTGGCTTTTATATCGTGACGGCCTGCTACGATTCACCTATGACAAGAACCAGATCAAGGACGCCTTAAGGTTTGGCACCCCATTAATTCCTCACGTACTGGGGGGCTTTTTGCTGTTCTCCGTGGACCGATTAATAATCAATCAGCAACTAGGGCTGGCACAAGCGGGGATATACATGGTGGGAGTACAGATATCCATGGGCGTTTCCATCTGCATTGACGCATTTAATAAATCCTACTCACCATGGCTGATGGGTGAATTGAAAAAGAACGATCGCCAGTCTGACAAGAAGATTGTCCGCTTTACTTATCTCTATTTTGCGGGAGCCATTGTCGCCGCAGGTCTTGGATTCCTAATCGGGCCGTGGCTTATCGACCTTGTAGCAGGGAATAAATACACTGGTGCAGGTGAGGTAGTTGGCTTTCTATTGGCGGGGCAATGTGTCAAAGGCATGTATTATATGGTTGTCAATTACATCCTTTACTCCAAAAAAACAAGTTATCTCTCACTACTAACCATTCTTTCAGGCTCACTCAACATAGGGCTCATGCTACTCCTGATTCCAGTTTTTGGCCTTGAAGGAGCCGGGTATGCATTTCTCACGTCCTCCCTACTGTTATTCTTGGGGGGGTGGATTATCTCAGCGCGAGTTCACCCAATGCCATGGCTGTCACCCTGATGGAAAAGGCCGGCCCCGCGTTCCGACACGTCAAAACCGTCGATTTTCAAGCAGCACCTGCACTTGATAGAATATTGCTTGACTGTGAGACAGCTGTTTATGGAACCAGCCGAGAACCATCACAGCCATTTATCGATGCAATCAGTACAGACTCGATTACACATCAACCAGCAAGTAAGATGGTCTACACATTGGGTCCAGCATCTTATTTCTTGCCTGTGGTCGTAAATATCACAAAGGACGAGGGGTCTGTTTGGAAACAGCGACCCGAAAAGACTGAATGTGCCGCGCTGCATCCTGCAACTGTTGAACCAGTTAACCTCGCACAGCCCCCAATAAGAGAGCACAATGAATAACAGTGCAATTCTGGTCGTCATCCCTGCCCGGGGTGGTTCAAAAGGCATTCCCCGCAAGAATCTGAGAAGCTTGGCGGGCAAGCCCCTGCTCCATTACAGCATCTTAACGGCACTTAACTCCTGTCATAATCCGGATGTATTCGTATCTACGGACGACGATGAGATTGCATCGATTTCCGAACAATTAGGCGCAAGCATCATCCATCGAGACCCCGCCAAAGCGGAAGATGCCACCACTCTTGACCCAGTGATTCATGACGCTTTTATACAAGCCACGGCAATTACTGGAAAGGATTACAAGTTAATAGTCACCCTGCAGCCAACTTCACCTCTGCTGAGCACGTCGAGCCTCGACGATGCCCTTTCATCAATGGTAAGGAATCCGGATCTGGATACCATCATTTCAGCAAAGGACGACACCCATCTAACCTGGCGCCATGACGGTGATAGCTACAAACCAAACTATGACAAACGCGTCAATCGCCAATATTTGCCGCAGACCTATAAAGAAACGGGTGGTTTTCTCATTACCCGTACCAGCAACATCACCGAAACCAACAGGATCGGGAATAATGTTGCTCTTCATCTGCTAAGCAATGGTGAAGACATAGATATTGACACCTATGAAGACTGGAATCTTTGTGAGTATTACCTCAAGCGCAAACGTTTATTGTTTGTCGTCTCGGGTTATCCTGAAATTGGATTGGGCCACGCCTATAACACACTGCTTATTGCCAATGATATTCTCAACCACCAGATTGAGTTTCTGGTTGATACAAAAAGCCAGCTGGCACGCGATAAAATCGCCGAAAAAAACTATACCGTACAAATTCAGACATCAGATGACATTGCTGATGATGTTATTAAGATAAATCCAGATGTCGTCATTAATGATCGTCTTGACACCAGTAAAGAGTACATCCAGAAAATCAAAGATGCAGGAATAAAAACGATCAACTTTGAAGACTTAGGGGATGGAGCACGCCTGGCCGACTTGGTCATTAATGCCATCTATCCAGAAAATACTGTCCTTCCCAAGCATCACTTTGGACATGAGTATTTCATACTCCGGGATGAGTTTTTCCTCACCAAGAAAAAACTTCCATCCGCCAATGTCACTCGCGTTCTATTGACGTTTGGAGGCGTAGACCCCAATAACCTTACATGTAGAGTCCTTAAAGCAATCCAGCCCTATTGCCGTGAAAACGACATTGCTATTTCAGTGGTCGCTGGATTCGGCTACAGCAATTATGAAAAACTCAATGAATTTGAAGGCATTGATGTATTTCGTAATTGTACAAACATATCTCACCATATGCAGAGTGCTGACATTATATTTACTTCAGCTGGCAGAACCACATATGAAGTCGCCTCACTTCAGGTTCCGTCCATTGTTATTGCCCAAAACCCTCGCGAGTTAACTCACTTCTTTGCATCAGCAGAATATGGATTCCTTAACTTGGGATTGGGAAATGAACTACAGGGTAGCGATATCCTGGAAGCTTTTATCAGTCTTGCTGAAAATCAAGAGTCACGTATTTATATGGCCGATCTCATGGCAAAGACAGATCTAGCCAGTGGTCGCAAGCGCACCCTTAAACTTATTAACGATGTCGTGGAGCAAGCATGAACATTCAGGAACTCTTTGACACATTCAACCCTCTCGAAAACAAGCTTTACCGTCCCTACATGATTGCTGAAGCAGGGGTTAACCACGAAGGCTCAATGGAGACTGCGAAACGTCTTGTTGATGAAGCTCTTGAAGGTGGAGCCGATGCAATAAAGTTTCAGACATACAAAGCAGACACCTTGGCATCAAAACATTCGCCCGCTTACTGGGACACAACCAAAGAACCAACTCAATCCCAGCACGCCCTTTTTTCCAAACATGACAAGTTCTGGAAAGATGAGATGGTGAAACTAAAGAACTACTGCGACGAAGTCGGCATTGAGTTCATGAGCACTCCCTTTGATGTTGAATCTGCTCGTTTCCTTGATGAGCTGATGAATGTATACAAGATTTCATCGTCTGATTTAACTAACAAACCTTTTATCGAATTCCTGTGCGGCTTCAATAAGCCCATTATTCTTTCAACTGGCGCAAGCGATCTTTGGGAAATTCAACAAGCGGTCAGCTGGATAGAAAAGTTTGGCAACCCCCTCGCTTTACTACACTGCGTACTCAACTACCCCACTGATGACAAGGACGCCAATCTCGGCATGATACTTGGTCTTAAAAGAGCCTTTCCTGAAAAAATGATCGGCTACTCTGACCACACCTTGCCAAATGATATGAAAGTTTGCGAAATGGCAACACTGCTTGGTAGCGTCATCATCGAAAAACACTTTACCCACGATAAAACGCTACCTGGCAATGACCATTACCATGCCATGGATAAAGAGGATCTTAAGCTCTTTCGTAATAATCTGGATCGTACATTCAATATTTTGGGCAACTTCTGTGTTGAAGCTTTGGCCGAAGAGGAACCCGCGAGACTTAATGCCAGACGCAGTCTCGTCGCTGCCTCCGATATTGCAAGTGGCACCACAATCACCCACGAACACTTAACCTTCAAACGCCCCGCCCATGGTATAAGCCCTCGGAATATTGATGATCTTATAGGCAAGAAAAGCCGGCTGGACATCAGCGAAGACAGCGTTCTTCAATGGGGAATGTTCGATGACAAATAGCTATGTCATTCTGACTGGCAGCAAAAACAATGCTGGCGACTTCCTTATCAAGCATCGAGCCAAAAAGCTTTTCGCAGAGCTTAGGCCTGATCGCGATATTATCGATATGGACGGCTGGAAGCCATTCAATGACCAGTCGCTAGAGATCGTAAACAGTGCCAAGGCGTTAATACTAATGGGTGGGCCTGCGCTCCAGCCTCATATGCACCCTAGTATTTATCCCTTAACTCCTGATCTTAACGACATACGAGTTCCAATCACGACGATGGGTATTGGCTGGAAATCAGCCAGAGGAAGCTGGAACGACTCTAGTAATTACCCTCTCCAGGCGGGAACGAAAAATCTATTACACAAGATCACTCAGTCTCCTCTACCCTGCAGCGTTAGAGATTTTCACACGTTGAATGTTCTCAATAGTCATGGTCTAGATAACACGCTCATGACCGGCTGCCCGGCTTACTACGATCTTGATTTTATTGGATCAACGCCCGCAGTGCCCAAAAAAATCAATAAAGTCGCTTTCTCTTTGGGCGTTTCATTTATCTCCAGCAACAGCATGGAGAAAGCGATGAAGTCACAAATCCTTGAATTGAAAGATTTCTTTTCTTCATCTGAATTTGAAGTAGTCTTCCATCACAGTCTTGATCCCGAAACTTTTCTGCAAACGCATGGCTCGTCCAGAAAGCATGTTGAAAGCCATAACGAATTCGCGGCGTGGCTATCTCAGAATGACATCGACTACGTAGACATTTCTGGCAGCGCAGAGAACCTGGTAGATTACTACTCAAAAGTCGACATCCATATTGGCTACCGCGTCCATGCTCATATCTTCATGAACTCCATTTCAAAGCTATCACTTCTTATAGCCGAAGATGGCCGCGGGAAAGCAGCTGAAAAAGTCATCGGCGGACTTATATTCAGTGCTGACAATGGCTTTAGAAACAGCTTACCCAGCAAAATCATCAACAGGCTATCAAGCAGATATAGCCAACACATTCCCGCCAAAAATCTCGCTCATGACTTAACTCGCAGCATTAACTATGAAATGAATAGTGATGGGCACAGAATGAAAATATCTAGATTATCTATCGATCAAAACTTTGAAATCATGAAGCGCTACATTAAGGCGCTTCCATAATGCGCCCCAAAATCGACCGGATTTAATGTTAGTCATGCTATTCATGAAAAGCCTCCGCGCAGCAAAAGAAATACTATCAAATGAACCTGAGGAATGGCTTGCCTATCTACACGGGCAAAAACTTGATGAGCTAGAATCCTACAGAAATGCACGAGCTCCTCTTCCTGGTGCATTGTTCCATTGTGGCTATCTTATTGTTTACATACTAAAGACGTTTATTCTAAGCCTCAGGTCAGCATCGACACCTAACACAGAAAACCCGACTTACCTTGTTTATGCCAACACACAGAATCAATTTAGCTCCATAAGGAGGACGGCATCAGCTCTCAACAAAAAAGGAGAGCATGTTGTTGCTTACACCTTTTCACCTGAAATAGCACAAACTTCAGAACCGACAGAACGTTTTTCCCAGCTATCAGTTAGTCTAACCAGTATACTTTTAACCCTTGCTTTACTTACAGTAAAAGGCCCGAGCCTATACTTTCGTTTGAAGAAGAAAGACAAGATACTCACGCAGCATTTTTTCACCTTTTTTATTAAGTCGTACTTTTATCTTGTTACATTTCACAAAACACTCATCATGCAAAAGCCGCGATATGTCATTGTATCTAACGACCATAGCGTGGACTGCAGAAGCCTTCTAGCAGTTGCACGGTATCTCGACATCAAAACGGTCTACATGCAACATGCCTCTGTCAGTGACGTATTTCCTGCATTAACTGTGGATTACGCATTTCTAGATGGCAACGCAGCGCTAAACACCTACCTACTCTGTGAGAAAAATCAACCTGACACAGCCAAGAGAAGAAATCACCCCGCTGTATTTCTTAGCGGACAAAAAAAGCCGCTTAAAATCAATAAAGCGAAGAAAAATACACATATTGGTGTTGCGACCAATCGACTGGACAACCCAGCTCTAATCATTGAGCTCGTATCCTATCTAAGTGGCCAGGGGTTTCCCGTTTCGTTACGCTGGCATCCCCGACAGCTTGCGGATGATGTGGCGCTATTCAACAAGCATTTTGATTCGATTCCGCTTGTCACATTAAGTGAACCGGGGAGCCAATCTATCGACGACTACCTATCAAGCTTGAGCCATCTGATATCCGGCAACAGCAGTATCCTCCTTGAAGCCGCCATTTCCGGAGCCGTTCCGCTTTATCATGAAGTTCAGCCCCCTTTTATCGAGGATTACTACGGCTATGTTCAACATGGACTTGCCAAAAAACTGGATACCCGAGAGAGCATCGTGGACTTTATTAACACCAAGGGGGTCCACGGCCCGGATCCCGCAGCGGTTAGATACTATAGCGCCACATATGACACTCAATGGCATGGAAAGGAGGGTGAGCTTGTTGCTACTTCTTTAACGACGCTCGAGGAAGGGCAAGGGGTTGAACAGCTCTGGGGGTTCACCCTGTTTGCAACCCACTAACCTTATTTAAAATAAGAGCTAGCATAGCTTACTGCCCATAGCCCTCCGGGTTATTGGCCTGCCAACGCCAGTGATCTTTGCACATATCATCAATATCTCGCCTCGCCTCCCAGTCCAGCACACGCTTGGCATGGCTTGGATCAGCAAAACATTGAGCGATATCCCCAGAACGACGTTCCACAATCTGATAAGGGATTTCTCTCCCAGAAGCCTTAGCGAAAGCAGCTATCATCTCCAAGACGCTGTAACCGCGCCCCGTACCTAAATTCGTAGTAATCAAACCACCAGATTTCTGCAAAGCAGCCAGCGCAGCAAGGTGCCCCTGAGCCAAATCCATAACGTGAATATAGTCACGCACACCTGTACCATCGATAGTCGGGTAATCAGCCCCAAAAACGTTCAGTTTATCCCTTTTCCCTACCGCAACCTGGGCGACAAAAGGCATCAAATTATTGGGAATCCCTTTCGGATCTTCTCCAATCTCACCGCTTTCATGAGCACCGACCGGGTTAAAATAGCGCAATAACGCCACGCTCCAACGATCATCAGCCACATGCAGATCACGAAGCATATCTTCGATATGTAGCTTCGTAGCCCCATAAGGGTTGGTTGTACTGAGTGGAAAGTTCTCTCGGATCGGTACAGTTTCCGGGTCACCATAAACCGTCGCAGAGGAACTAAAGACCAGCGCTCTCACGCTAGCTCGATCCATGGCCTCGAGCAATCGAACCGTACCCAATACATTAAAGTCATAATATCGTAAAGGCTGCTCAACCGACTCCCCAACCGCCTTCAGGCCGGCAAAATGAATGACCCCGCTCACCGTGTGCTCACTGAAAATCTGATCGAGACAAACGCGATCACGAATATCGCCCCGCACAAATGTTATCTTGGACCCAGTAAGGTGCTCAACGCGGCTCAGACTCTCGCGACTACTGTTTTCAAGATTATCCAGCACCACCACGTCATGACCGGCTTCAAGAAGCAACAGCACTGTGTGAGACCCAATATAACCGGCTCCACCGGTGACCAAAACCTTACTCATGTTCATCATCCTGTTTATGCTTTTCTGTATCCATTCCTGCGACAAACCGCATAATTTCGCTACTCTACAGCCGCCATCGCTTCCTTCACATTTTCTTCGAACAAGCGCTGTATCCGAGCCAGGCTCTTATCATTTCCCGCCTCGAAACGCAGCACTAACTTGGGTGAGGTGTTAGAAGCCCGACACAACCCCCAGCCATCAGTGTAATCCATTCTAATACCATCGATTACGCAACGCGCGCCATCGCCAAATTCAGCATTATTTTGCAGGTATTCCACAATGGCGAATTTATTGCTCTCCGTCACAGCAACATTGATCTCCGGGGTGGTACACAACGCAGGGTAGCGGGCAAAAAATCTGTCGGCATCGACACCAGAACGGCCAAGGATCCCCAGAATCCGCGCGGCCGCTACCAGTGCATCATCAAAGCCGTACCAATTTTCGGCAAAAAAGATATGACCACTCATTTCCCCGGCCAGCAGGGCACCGGTTTCCTTCATCCGGGCCTTGATCAAGGAATGACCCGTTTGCCACATTTCCGGCTCACCACCGGCTTCGCGGATCACATCAAACAAGGCACCCGTACATTTCACATCGAAAATCACTTTCGCCCCCGGGTGGCGGCTAACCAGGTCCTCTGCGAGCGCCATCAGCAGGATATCCGGGTACACCACTTCCCCGGCGGGCGTCACCACCCCTACCCTGTCGCCGTCCCCGTCGAATGCCAGGCCAAGATCTGCCTTCTCCTCCTTCACGCTGGCAATCAAGTCCTGCAGATTTTTCAGGTCACCCGGGTCCGGGTGATGATTCGGGAAGGTGCCGTCCACGTCAGTGAACAGCGGCACAACCTCACACCCTAACG
>OJBO01000978.1_pt1 | contig 12589 bp, 10 predicted proteins | sample 1590461 | NCBI WGS metagenome assembly OJBO01 (sample SAMN05416836, study PRJEB24817) | seawater metagenome | isolation source: Sea water | place: Canada:Atlantic | collected 2013-07 | reverse complement strand
CTCGATGACGACGCCGGAGAACTCGTCGTCCACGTCGATCATCACCTCTTCGATGGGCTCCAGGCGTTCACCGGTCTCCGGATCGGTCTGGAAGACCACCCGGGGGCGGCTGATGGAAAGTTCGAAGCCCTCGCGGCGCATGCCTTCGATCAGCACGCCCAGCTGCAATTCGCCGCGGCCCGCAACTTCGAAGCTATCCTTGTCGTCGCTTTCGGTGACGCGGATGGCAACGTTGGTTTCGGCTTCGCGGTTCAGACGATCGCGGATCATCCGGCTGGTCACCTTGTCGCCTTCACGGCCCGCCAGCGGCGAATCGTTGACGGCAAAGCGCATCGCCAATGTCGGCGGATCGATGGGCTGTGCGGCAATCGGTTCTTTCACCGAAGGGTCGCAGATTGTGTTGGCCACGGTTGCCTTCTCCAGACCGGCCAGGGCAATGATGTCGCCCGCCTTTGCGGTTTCCACCGGAACCCGGTCCAGCCCGTCAAAGCTCATCAGTTTCGTCGCGCGGCCGACTTCGATAACATTCCCGTCCATATCGATGGCGTGGATGGGGTCATTGACGTTGACCGTGCCGGACTGGACACGTCCGGTAAGGACGCGGCCCATGAAGTTGTCGCGGTTGAGAAGGGTGGCGAGGAAGCTGAACGGGCCGCTTTCATCCAGGCCGGGTGCTTCGACATGGCTGACGATTTTTTCGAACAGCGGTTCCAGCGTACCTTCGCGAATATCGTCCGTCTCTCCGGCATAGCCGTCACGGCCACTGGCATAAAGAACGGGAAAATCGAGCTGCTCGTCATTCGCGTCGAGCGACACGAACAGATCGAACACTTCGTCCAGCACTTCCTGGGCGCGCCCATCGGGACGGTCAATCTTGTTGACGACGACGATAGGTTTCAGACCCAGCGCCAGTGCCTTGCCGGTAACGAACTTGGTCTGAGGCATCGCACCTTCGGCACTGTCGACCAGCAGGATAACGCCGTCGACCATGCTCAGGATACGCTCCACCTCGGCGCCGAAATCGGCGTGGCCCGGTGTGTCGACAATGTTGATCCGCGTGTCGTTCCATTCGACCGACGTACACTTCGCCAGAATCGTGATTCCGCGTTCTTTTTCCAGATCACCGGAATCCATTGCGCGTTCTTCTACGCGCTGGTTCTCACGGAATGTGCCGGACTGGCGGAAAAGCTGATCGACCAGTGTGGTTTTACCGTGGTCGACGTGGGCGATAATCGCCACATTGCGAAGCGCTTGGGACATGGATTTACTCTTTGGAATCGGAATAGGGAGTGCGCCGGGGCATATGCAGTCCCCGTGCAAGTTGCGCGCCCTTTACCCGAGGGGCTGGCTAACCACAAGCTGTGTAGCGGCGGGCTGGGCTGCTGCTACGGTGTGTGACTGCAAAGCAACACAGGGTGAGACCAGTGCATCCGCGGTTTTGAGGGTGCTTGAGCGGCAAAGCGGCAACGCTTAAGGGCTTCCACATAGCACTGCCGCCACGATATATCGGGTGGGAGTGCATTGTACGGAGAGGAACTTCCATGAAATTTACGACATCCGGTTTTGCCGGAGCAGCGCGCTTTACCCTGCTCGGCGGTGTTGCCGCGATCGCTTTCCCCGGAGTTGCGCTGGCGCAATCCGCACAGTCAGAAGCAGATGCGGCCATTGCTGCCAGCACGCCCGACGATGGCGACGATTTTACCGGCGCTGAAGAAGCTGCGAACGAAAACAACACCATCATCGTGACCGCGACCAAGCGCGCAACCACGTTGCAGGAAACACCTGTTTCGGTCAGCGTGACGAGCGGCGAAACGCTTGAGCGAGCCGAAATCCGCGATCTGCAGGACCTGCAGACTGTGGCTCCATCGCTTCGGGTCAGCCAACTGCAAAGCGCAGCGAATACGACCTTCATCATTCGCGGGTTCGGTAACGGCGCGAACAATTTCGGTATCGAACCGTCTGTAGGCGTATTTATCGATGGCGTTTTCCGGTCACGCTCCGCATCCTCGATCAACGATCTTGCCAATGTCTCACGTATCGAAGTTTTGCGCGGCCCGCAGAACACCTTGTTCGGCAAGAATGCGTCGGCAGGTGTTATCTCGGTAATCACCCGCGAACCGCAGTTCGATTTTGCCGGTTCGGTTTCTGCGACCTACGGTAATTTCGAGAACATCGTCTTGAAAGGCGATCTGACCGGACCGATTACGGAGTCAGTCGCGTTCTCCGTCGATGCGACCTATAACAAGCGTGACGGCTTTGTTGATGTGATCAACCTTGACGAAGAGATCAACGACCGTGACCGCTACACCGTTCGTGGCCAATTGCTGTTCGATAATGGCGGTGCCTTCCGGTTGCGCGCCATCGGCGATTATTCCAAGATTGACGAGCTTTGCTGCTACGCCGGTAATGTGCGCCAAGGCCCTACTTCTGGCATCATCCAGGCACTGGGTGGCGGAATAGGAAACGGCGATGCTCTGGAAGATCGCACGTTCCTCAATGTTCTGCCGGAAAACGACATCAAGAACTACGGCGGCTCTATCCAGGCCGATTTCGAACTGGGTGCGCTTACGCTGACGTCGATCACGGCTTACCGTGAACTTCGCAGCTTCGGCCAGCAGGATGTGGATTTTTCCGGTCTCGATATCGTCAACGAATTCCGCGATCAGGATGTTGACACTTTCACTCAGGAATTCCGGATTGCTTCGGATTTTGACGGCCCCATCAACTTCCTGCTTGGTGGCTTCTATTTCGATGAATCCGTCGAGCAGAATTCCGGTCTCCAATCCGGAACTCAGATCCGCAACTACATTGATCTGGTGGCGAGCGGCGGAGCAGGCTTTGGTACGCTATCCGGGGTAGAGGCCGCGCTTGGTTTCCCGGACAACAGTTTTTATCAGGCTGGCCCCCTTACGGGCGAGTTTTATACGCTGGACAATGAATCTTTCTCTGTTTTCGGAACGGCCGATTTTGAGGTCACCGATGGCCTGACAATTTCGGGCGGTTTCAATTATACGGACGACAAGAAGGATTTCACCCTTTCGCAGACCGCCTTTGAGCCGCTGAACAACATCAACCTTGTCGATGCTGTTATTGTGGGCCAGATTGCTGGCGCGCTTATGATCCCACCAGGTCAGGTTACGCCTGATGTAATCAATGGCTTTGCGGCCAATCCGGCTACGGCACCGATCTTTCAGGCCATTGCCGCCGCGGCCACAGACCCTGCGCAGAACCCGCTTCTCGCTCTTCAGCCGTTGCAGTTCCAACCGCCGTTTCTGAATGTGCCTAACTCTGTCGAGCCGGGTCAGACGCGCGACGACAACTGGAGCTACAACGTGCGTGTCGCGTTCGAAGTTACTCCTGATCTTAATGCGTATGCGACCTACGCCACAGGGTTCAAGGCTTCATCGGTCAATCTTTCGCGCGACAGCCGCCCGTTCGGCTCGGACTTCACTCCCGGTCCTTTCGGCAGTACAATTCTGGCGCCGCCATCCAATATTCGCGATGCCGGGCTCGCCGTGCCTAACTTGACGTCCGGCACACGGTTCGCCGGTCCGGAAGAGGCCGAGGTCTATGAGGTCGGACTCAAGGGCCAGTGGGACCGCGTTGGTTTCAACCTCGCGCTGTTCGAACAGAAGATTGACGGCTTCCAGTCGAATGCCTTTACAGGAACAGGTTTCGCGCTGGTCAATGCCGGTTCCCAATCAGTCAGAGGGTTCGAGTTCGATTCCACTGTCAATCCGGTCGATCCACTCGTGTTGACCTTTGCATTGAGCTACCTTGATTCAAAGTATGATAGCTTCCCCGGCTCGGCCGTGGGCGATCTTACAGGTTTCCAGGTGGCGGGCGTGCCCGAGTTCACCATTGCGACCTCTGCAATGTACACTCATGAGTTCGGTACGTCGGGCAATTTGCTGATTGGCCGCGTTGATTATTATCACGAAAGCAACACGCAAATCGTCGATGGGCTGCCAGCCTTTGGTGCGGACGCTCGTGCTGTCGGCCGGGATTTCCGCCGCGAAGTCAATCTGGTCAACGGCTCGCTTACCTTCGCAATGGAAAGGGGATTCGAGATCAGCGTTTGGGGCCGCAACATTACCAATGAGCGCTACCTCACCACAATCTTTGATGGCGTGGCGCAGCAAGGGACCGTAGCGGGTTATCCAAATCAGCCGCGCACCTATGGTGCAACGGCCCGGTTCAAGTTCTGATCGAACGGTCGGATCGGAGTAAAAGGAAAGGGGGCCTTTGCGGGCCCCCTTTTTTGTGTTTACCCGAACAGTGATGGCGTGACCTGTTGTGGCAAGTTCACCTGGAGTCAGGTGCGCGTCTCCCGCTCTACTGGGTGTTATACTACGCCACTGACATTACAGTGATCGTAGGGCCTGTGCCGGTTTTGCCTTCAAGAGAGGTAGGGAGCCGAGGATTGCGAAGCCGATTACCAGCGCAAGCCCAGCTCCCAGCACTGCGAACACCACAGCCCAATCGGGCAGCCAGTCGAATTCGAACAGCTGTGTCACCACCAGCCACGCAAGCCCGCTGCCGATACCCAGGGCGACCACGGCCAAAACAATCGCCAGCAGTGCATATTCAAGAAACTGCATCCACAGGATTTGTCCCCGGCTGGCACCCAGAACGCGCAGAACAACGGTATCGTAGGTTCGCGCCGCACGGGCTGCTGCAATCGCTCCCAGCAGCACCGCTAGCCCTGCCAGCACCGCGACAGACGCCGCAGCCAGAGTAGCAAGCCCGACCTGCCCCAATATCTCGCGCGCCTGAACCAGCACCTGACCGACTTCGATCACGGAGCTGGATGGGAAACGTCGGACCAGAGCGCGGAGCAGCGGGCCGGTATCGTCACTGCTCGCCAGCTCTATCGTCGCAGCCAGATTGTGCGGCGCGTCTTCCAGCGCATTTGGGCTGAAAACCAGAACATAGTTAAAGCCCATGCTTTCCCAGTCGATTTGCCGCAGGTTTGCGACCCGTGCGCTGCGTTCCACGCCCAGCACGGCGATTGTTATCATGTCGCCGATCTGCAGATCGATCGACGCGGCAAATTCTGCATCAACGCTGACCAGCGGTTCGCCCGACCAGTCGGCAGACCACCATTCTCCTTCGGTCAGCGAATTGCCTTCCGGCAGTTCGGCTGAATAGGTCAGTCCGCGTTCGCCGCGAAGGGCCCATGCGCCGTCGGGAATCTCCTCCATTTCGCCAACGCGCGTCGGGGCGTTCTCGGGTCCATAAGCCGTCACCGAGCCGCGCAGGGCAGGCACGGTGCGGACCGTTGCTTCGGGGTCCTCGGTTCGGACCAGGGCGCGAAAATCATCCACTGCGTCACGCGGGATGTCGAGTACGAAATAGTCGGGCGCTTCGGCTGGAACGCGGCTTTGGATATTGCCGTCGATCGCGCTCTGAATAGCGGCCAGAAGCACGAAGGCACTGAGTCCAAAGCCGAGAGCTGTTACCAAAGCTCCGGTGGAAGCGCCGGGGCGGTGAAGATTGGCCAGTGCATTGCGTAGCAGCGGGTTGGCAGGGCGGGGTACGTGTCCGGCCAGCCAGCGAATGCCGATACCCAAAGCGGCAAGCAGCAACAGCATTCCCGCTGCGCCGGCCAGAAAGCCGGCGGCAAGCGGCGGGTTGTTCGATGTCAGCAAAGCCAGCGCGACTATCGCCAACAGCCCGCCCCCGACCAGACCAATCGCTGTCCGGTCCCGCGCCAGCGGCGTAACCCGCGCTCGCATCAACGCCATTGCCGGATAGCGGCGAGCCCGCAGCAGGGGTGTCACAGCAAAAACCAGAGCGACCAGCAAGCCGTATGCACTGGCGAGGATGAGCGCCGAAGGCTCGAACACGAACCCAGTATTGACGGGCAGCAACCCTTCCAGGGCAACCGCCAGCAGGGGGGTAACTGCCAGCCCAACGATCAGCCCGGCTACACTGCCGACAATGGCAGCCAGCGCAATCTGGAGACCGTATATGCGGGTGATGTCGCGGCTCGTCGCGCCCAGCACTTTCAGCGTGGCAATGCTGGAACGTCGGGCTTCGAGATAAGACGATACCCCGCCCCCGATCCCGATGCCCGCAATCACCAGCGCAGCAAGGCCGACCAGAGTGAGGAATTCGCCCATCCGCCCCACGAACCGGTCTGCGCCGGGGCTGGCGCGGTCGCGGTCTCGGAAATCGAAGCCTGCGAGCGGGAATTGCTCGCTCAGCGCTTCTTCCACTGCCTCGGGCTCCTGATTGTCGTTGAAGGCAATCCGGGTTTTGCTTTGATACATTGCACCCGGTTGCAGCAGGCCGGCCCGTGCCGGCAGATCCTCATCCACCATGATGGTAGGGCCAAGCTGGAAGCCTTCGCTCAGCTTGTCCGGCTCGTTCTGGATTATGCCGCCAGCAGTCAGAGTAACTGTGCCGACACGGAACGTATCGCCGACCTGTATATTCAGCCGGTCCATCGCGCCCTGACCCAGCCATGCCTCTCCGGCAGGGGGAGCACCAACAGAACGGCCGTCAGTCAGCGTCAGTGTACCATATAGCGGGTACGCATCATCGACCGCCTTCAACCCCACAGGTGCAGTGTTGTCGCCATTGCGGGCGACCACCTGCAGGCGTGTGCCGCCCGATAAAGTGCCGAAGCTTTCCAGTGCAGCGCGCTCTTCTTCATTGGGAGAACGCTGCCAGATTTCGACTTCCAGATCGCCGCCGAGAAGTTCTTGCCCGCGATTGGCCAGCTCGCCCTCGATTGCGCCAGTCAGAGTGCCGATGGCGGCGAGTGCACCGGTCCCCAGAAACAGGCAGACCAGCAGCAGGCGCAGGCCCTTGAAACGCAGGTTCAGCTCTCGCCGCGCCAGCTTCCATGCGGCGGCCCATGACAGGCCGCCTGCGGATGCAGCGCTGCTCATGGAGTGCTGTCCATCAGTGTATCTGTGTCGATCTTGCCGTCTGCCAGTGTGATGATCCGGTCGCAGCGTTCGGCCAGAGAGGGGTCGTGGGTGATAATGACCAGCGTAGCGCCGGTTTCCGCGCGCCGGTTGAACAAGACCTCGATGATTTCCGCACCCGTAGCCGCGTCCAGATTGCCTGTGGGTTCATCTGCGAAGATCAATGCAGGGCGCGATGCAATGGCGCGGGCAATGGCCACGCGCTGCTGCTCTCCGCCAGAGAGCTGGGTGGGGTAATGATCCAGCCGGTGGCCTAGGCCAACGGCGGTCAGCTCTGCTCGCGCTCTTGCGCGTGCGCCTTCCATGCCTGCCAATTCCATAGGAGTGGCGACGTTTTCGGACGCGGTCATAGTTGGCAGAAGATGAAAAGCCTGAAGCACGATGCCTATGCGGCCCCGGCGGGCCTGCGCCAGCCCGTCCTCGTCCATACCTGAGAAATTTGCACCCGCCACTTGCAGTGTACCCGATGTCGCGCGCTCCAACCCGGAAAGGACAGCCATAAGCGAGCTTTTGCCCGAACCCGAAGGGCCGAGCAGAGCCAGAACTTCTCCCGGAAGGATGTCGAGATCGACACCCTTCAGGATTTCGACCGGGTGCTTGTCCTGGCCTAGAGTGAGAGTGAGATTGCGGGCGGAGATGGCGGAGCCTTCGGCTGCGGCCATGCTGTCATGGGGGCTAGTGGTCACGCTATGTCAGTGGCATAGGCGCAGGCATGGAACAACCTGCACACTATACCATGTCGAGCCTGGTTCGCCGTTCGTCGATAGCCTTACTGGGTTTCGCATGCCTTGGCCTGGGCGGGTGCAGTTCCGAAGCGCCGGTAGAAAATCCGCCGGGCCAGTCTGACAACGCAGAAACCGAAACTCAGGAAATTGCTGTCGCTGGTACGCAGCGCAATATCCTGGCCTTCGGGAACAGCCTGTTTGCCGGATATAATGTGCCGAAGGATGACAGCTATCCGGCTAAGCTGGAGGTTGCCTTGCGCGAGCAGGGTGTGAACGCGCGGGTCATCAATGCCGGAGTTTCGGGCGACACAAGTGCAGCGGGCCGCCAGCGGTTCGAGTTTACGCTGAATGCGCAGGAAGATGCGCCCGATCTTCTTGTGCTGGAACTGGGCGGTAATGATCTGCTGCGCGGCGTGAACCCGGCAGAAACACGGGCCAATCTGGCAGCGATGATCGAAACCGCTCAGTCGCGCGGTATCGATGTGCTGCTGATGGGAATGCAGGCGCCGCCCAATGTAGGCCCTGAATTTCTGGCCGAGTTCAACGGGCTGTATGGCTCGCTGGCGCAGGAATATGACGTGAAACTTGTGCCTAATTGGCTGGAAGAGGTCGCCATGCAGCCGGAACTGATACAGGCGGACCGGATACATCCGACAGTTGAGGGTATCGAAGTGCTGGTCAGCGATACGGCGAGCGATGTGGCGGCGGCACTGCCGGGTAACCAGCAGTAGAAACCCACTCCGCTGCCTCTGGCAAAATGTGGCTAAGGAAATGATCCTGGCGAACCGGTGCAGGCGAGCCAGTGCGCAGGCCAGTGGCGTTTCCCATTAAAGCCGTTCCAGCGTGCCTTCGCTTACCCGCCAGACGGCGGCTTCGCTGCGAATGGCTGCGAACGGGCCGGCTTCTGTTGCGGTCATCCAGCTTTGCGATCCGCTTGCGCGCAACCGGTCAAACAGGGCCTCACGCCGCAGGGGATCGAGATGGGCTGCCACTTCATCCAGTAGCAGCACACCGGCGCGCCCTTGCGCAGCCAGTTCGGCATGGGCCAGAATGATGGCGATCAGCATCGCTTTCTGTTCCCCGGTTGAACACTGCGCAGCCGCCTGACCCTTGGCAGCCATGTGGACCAGCAATTCATCGCGGTGCGGGCCGATTAGCGTGCGGCCTGCGCGGCGTTCGCGCTGGCGGCTCTCTTGCAGGGCATTGGCCAGCGCGCCCTGTTCCAACGGGCCGCCTGCCTGCAAAGCCAGAACCGGCTTGGCGAAGGGACCGCTGGGCTGGATATGCAGCGTCTCGCCCACCGCGCTCACCAATCGCGCGCGGCCCTGCGCCAGCATCGCACCATGCTCCGACAACTGTGCTTCGATCCCGTCGAGCCAACTCGCATCAGGTTCACGTTCGTCTGACAACAGGCGGTTGCGTTCTCTTAAGGCAGCTTCGTAGCGGCTGGCCGAGCGGGCGTGCGCGGGGTCCAGCGCCGTGGCCAGCCGATCCATAAACCGCCGCCGGTCGCCTGCGCTGGCGGTAAACAGTCCATCCATTGCAGGGGTCAACCATGACAGTGCCAGCCATTCGCCCAGACCGATGGCACTCGCCTCTGCGCTATTGATACGCACACGGCGTCTGCCGGGGCGTTCGGCTGTGGTCGCCGTACCCAATTGCACCGGCTCCCCGCCGTCGGCCGGATCGAGTACTGCGGATACTGCGAAGCCGCCCACGCCGCCATCGCGTGCCACGTCAGCCAGCGGCGCTCGGCGCAGGCCGCGGCCCGGGGCAAGGAAAGACAGCGCCTCCAATATGTTCGTTTTGCCCGCGCCGTTCTCACCTACCAGAAGGTTGAACCGGGCCGCCCCGTCCAGCGCGGAACTGCGGTGATTGCGAAAATCAGAGAGCGTGATGCGGGCGATGGTCATGGGCGCATCACCCCCTAACCCGCGGAGCGGACAAGTTCCACGCAAGACACTCGAAACAGGCGAAACTGAATGTTGGGATATTTTCCCAAATCTTCGCAATCATGAACATTTGTTCATTTAGTGAATAGACGAAGAACGCCGGAATTCTCCCGTTCCTTAAAACTGGCACGGCTGATGCAATGTACTGGGCAGCCCGGAGAGACGGTCTCACCGGAAGTCTAACAAAGGAAAATACCATGTCTGTATTCGCTTCGAACCGCTTCGCCGCCGCGATTTTCTCGGTTGCCGTTTCCGTTGTTGTCTTCGCCAGCGCCATCGTTCCCGGCAGCCCCGCCGTTTTCGCCTGATCCGCTGAAGCCTCTTAATTTCAAACAGGAGTATTTTATAATGAAACGTTTTTGCAACTGGAGCGCGCAGATCATTGCCGGTCTCGGTTCCCTCGCAGTATCCGGCGTCCTGATGGCCTATGCCATTATCCCGGCCTCTCCCTCCATCGTCCCGGTGATCGCATGAGTAAGGTAGAACGCAGCAAGCGCATCGATGGTCCGGTTATCGGAGCTGGCACCAATTCAAACAGCAGCTTCCGCCTCGACCGCCGCGATGCGAAACTGGCCGGAGTATGCGGCGGAATTGCCAACTATTTCGATGTGGATGCCTTTTGGGTCCGCCTCGGCTTCGCAGCAGGCACCATTATTGGCTTCGGATCGCTGGTGCTGGTTTACATCGCAATCGCACTAATCGCGGATTGAGAGCTGTATTCTCAGCAAGCTGACCCGGCTTTTACGTGGGCGACGGGCCTTACAACCGAGAGAGCCGGGAGGGGCGAAGTGGCTCCTCTCCTTCATCCGGATGCAATATTACATTGCGGATATACCGCCATCCAGTTTCAGCTCAGCACCTGTCATGAACCGGCTCTCGTCACTTGCTAGATAGAGCACTGCATTGGCAATATCGTTCGGCTCACCGACAAATTTCAGTGGGATCTGCCGCGCCAGTTTTTCCAGCAGCACATTCTTGTCCAGCCCCGCATTCTGGGCCGTGCCGTCCAGAATGGGTGTGTCGACAAAAGTGGGGTGGATCGAATTGCTGCGGATATTCATGTTCTTTTTCGCGCAGTGCAGGGCAATAGATTTGGAGAGCATCCACACTGCCGCTTTCGAGGAATTATAGGCCGGCATCGTGTCGCTGGCGATCAGCCCGGCAATGCTGGAGATATTAATAATCGATCCCGGCGCATGCTCGCGCATCAGGGGCAGAGCCTTCTGGCAGCCATGAAAAATCGAATCCACATTAACGGAAAAGCAGCGCTTCCAGTCTTCGAATTCGCAAGTTTCGATATTGCCTGCCACGCCTATCCCGGCATTGTTGACCAGCACGTTCAGTCCGCCCAGTTGTTCGCGAGCCGCATCGACGGCCTTCTCCCAGTCTTGAGGGTCGGTCACATCATGGGTGATTGCAAAGGCGGTCCCGTCGCCCATAGCGGCGTTGATGCCATCCGCTGTCGCTTGTGCGCCTTGGCCGTTTCTGTCGGTGCACAGCACCCGGGCCCCCTCCTGGGCAAGCAAGATGGAATGCGCTGCACCGAGGCCTTGCGCAGCGCCTGTTACCAATGCGAGTTTGCCGGCAACGCGGCCTTGTTTCGTGCCAGCCATCGATACTCTCCTGTTAAGTCTTGTGCGCCTGTCAGGCGATTGGGTTTTCTGTTGCAAGCAGCATGGCGATCCGCACGTCTATGGCAACATTTTCCGCGCGTTTGGCGGCAACAAATTTGTTCAGTTCAGCCAGCTTTACGCGGTGAACGGCAATATCCTCGCCTGCGATACCGCCACCTTCCGACACCTTGGTCAGCTGCGTGGCGCGCATCAGGGAAAAGCTTTCCGACACCATGCCGGGGCTGGAATAGTACTCACCAAGCGATTCCATATGCCCCGCGCGGTAGCCGGTTTCTTCCTCCAGCTCGCGTGCGGCGGCGGCTTCGGGGGCTTCGCCTTCACCGCCATCCTCATCGCCGATCAGTCCGGCAGGAATCTCCAGACAGAAACGGCCCAGAGGCACGCGATATTGCTCTACCAGCAGGACATATTTGCCATTGGGAGCGCCGTCTGCTGCATCGTCGATTGCAATGATGGCGGCGGCACGGATGCCCCGCGCACGCCCGGCATATTCCCACCGGCCACGGGTCTTGGCGGTGATGAATTTGCCCTGCCACTCGATTGTTTCGGGCTTGTCTGCATCGGCATCGCGGGCCGGTTTATGGGAAAGAGCCACAAAAATTCCGTTCGTGCTGAGTTTGTTGGATCACTACCTTTTTTTAGGACGCAGCGCATGAAAGAGAACAGTTTTACGACAGGTTCAGTGCGAACGGACCAAAGGCCGGGCGGTGGAGATTATAGCTCAATCAGACGGTCAGGCAATTCGTTCTCATCATCAACTTCGCGCGGGAAATGCTCTGACAGAACAACGCCCACATCGCGGATACCCGCCACCAGGCCGCTGGCAATGTTCCCTTGCCGAATTTCCACCAGCATATCGGCCATCGCCTCGCCCCAGACCTCCGCGCCGACAATGGCTGCGATGGGTTCGTCAGCGACAATTTCTGCACGATGCTCCCGCATGGAGAGATAGAGTAACACGCCGGTGCGGCCATGAGTGCGGCGTTCCGCACCGACCTTGAAATGACGCACTGCAGCAGCGTGCACCCGCGCGGTTTTCACAGGGGAAGGGGCCAGTAGGAAGGTAAGCTTGTCCCATGACAGCAGAAGGTAGCTGACGATAAAGGCAATCAAGCCCAACCCGATAGTCATGCTGGCCAGTTCGCCCGTCGTCCATTCATGCATCCAGCCACCTGAAAGACTGTCCCACAGGTTCATGAAAGGCGCAGGGACGAACGCAAACGCACTCATCGCGGTGAACGCTATGGCCAGCGCATACCACAGCACCACATCGGCATATCCATCGCTGCGGTCTGCCAGGACCGTAACGATTTCGCCTGATGTCGTCCTGTCTCTTATAC
>OJBO01000977.1_pt1 | contig 12594 bp, 18 predicted proteins | sample 1590461 | NCBI WGS metagenome assembly OJBO01 (sample SAMN05416836, study PRJEB24817) | seawater metagenome | isolation source: Sea water | place: Canada:Atlantic | collected 2013-07 | reverse complement strand
ACGAGATCATGCCTAGTCTCGTGGGCTCGGAGATGTGTATAAGAGACAGTCTCTACATTCTACAATCAAAACAGAATTATTCTCCCTAATCTTAATACTATGTTTTATGATAATTCCTTTAAAAATGGTTTCTTCATCGTTATGATAACCTGCCTTTATTTCAATATCTTTTCCGGGAACCAATAAATCTTCATTGCTTAAATTAAAATTTTGTGATGCAGCTTCGCCATCTAAAAAGACGACCTGAGCAAAGGGAATACGGTTAATTTCCTTTTCAACCGAAATATTTTTTACTTGATGAACAGCAGAAAGTTCTGTGCCTTCAATCAATATTTTGAAGGTGACCAAATCTGAGCTACGCACGGTTTCTATGGTTCTGCTGTTGTTCATATTTAAGATACTTTTTCAATTGGTGGAAAAATGATTTGTTGTCCGGGTTGTAACCTTCTGAAATTTGTAAGATTATTGGCCGCAGCTACCTGCAGGTAATATTTTGAATCGCCATATATTTTGAAAGTCATAAGCGGAAGTGTATCGCCATCTTTCACAATGCGTACATGTGTTAAATCTGGCGAGTTGTTGTTTTCGCGCGCTACTCTCAAACTATCTTCTACCACCCCTTTGAAGCTTGCTGTTACAACGGCCCTCAATGGCACACCCTCCGGTGAAAAAAGTTTGTATTCAATGGACATTTCGGCTAGGATCCCTTTGAAAAGAAGTGTACCCCAACCTATCATTAAATAGTTTGGTTTGTGTTCATCGCCATTGTAATCAAACACAATTCTTTTAAATCTTTCAATGTCCGCAACAATGCCGATACCTAAGTCATCACTATTTCCTTTTATGATTCCGGTTCTATCAAAGAGAAACTCAAGGTTTAAACCTTCAGGTACCGAGCGTACAAACTTGGGTTGTGTTGCACTGGTACCCTGACCTTGGGCCTCGGTGTATTCTATTTTGTATTTGAAAGCATATTTTTCGGGATTCAACAAAGATGAAAATACGCCATCGCCCACGATTTGCGTAAATTTATTATCGCGGTAGGCTATGATTTTCAGTTTTTTGAGTTCTCCTTTCATTACCGTTCATTTTTGCGTTCTTCAATTCGCATTATTTCTTCAACACAAGTTTTTACAATAGTATCCATTTTGCCTCCCGATTGTTTATCAGGAGAGGCATTGGTTTGCTCAGTACCGTTCACATTTATTTTTATGTGAAGTTCTTTAATTTCTATGGGCATTTTATACGAGTGTAAAATAGTTGTACGCTAACTCTATGGTTTCAATCGTTACTTTGCTTTGTTCGGCATTTAGTTCCGCAACATCCCATTTTATAGGGTAGGCATGAACTACATTCCAGGTTACCAAGGGTTCGTGGTTTTCGTTCAGCAGTTTCACGGTTAGATCCACAGGCGCGAAGTCAAAACTTTCAATAGCGTCGCGACACCATTTTATGAGCTGTGAGTCGGTTACCATACCACGTTTTAAAACAAGGTTTGGAAATTTGGATCGTACCGGAAACTTATGTTTGAACCTGTTTTCGCCTCCTTCGGCAAATTCTTCGGTTTCAATATCTACGGAAAGCCCTGAAACAGATTGGAACTGAACGTCTTTATCCTGTGAGGAAATTCCGTTAAATTCCACCTTAAAATGGAAGCTTACGGGAGGGTACGGATTATTCATTAATCACCGTTTTGAATGGTTAAACCTTCGTGGGCAATTTCCAAAGTTTCAATAGCAGTTTCGTTGCCGTCGCCTTTCAGATCGGTTGACTGCACCTTAATGGGAAAGGCATTTTTAACTTTCCATACTATTACGGGTGCGTGTTCCTCGTTCAACAATGAAATGGTAATGTCGCGACGCTCAATTTTATTAAGGCTTACGGTATTCCACCATTGATAGAATTCGTTATCGTTAGCAAACGAACCACGCTTCAATGTGATATTGCTGTATTTTTGCATCCCCGGCATTTTTATTTTGCTGTATTCCGGGCTGGCACCGTGGCGGTACTCGATCATTTCGGTTTCAACGTCCAGTCCGCTGACTTCGGTAAAACCTATGTTTGTTCCTCCCCAGTCTACTGAGAAATGAAACTTTACTAATGGATATGTATTTGCCATTTTGCTATGTGTTAAATGTTAATGGTTAAATGTTAAGTGTTTTGTGTTCCGTTTGAAATAACTGCTCACTGCTACTGAAAACTACCAACTAAGACTACGCTTCCTGCATTTTGTGTGAGAATTTCAATACGATGAATTCTGCTGGACGAACTGCAGCCATTCCTATTTCGATATTCATAATTCCGTTCAAAATATCATCTGCGGTCATGGTCTCACCCAAGCCTACGCGAACGTAAAAGGCCTGCTCTGGTTTTGCCCCAGCTAAGGCACCGGCGCGCCATTGAAGAATTAAGAAATTCTCTATCATCGCGCGTACTTTTACCCAAGTGTTTGCATCGTTCGGTTCAAAAACAAATTGTGCCGTAGCCTTTTCAACAGATTCTTCAACCATATTGAAAAAACGACGTACGGGTACGTACTTCCACTCATTGTCATTACCGGCAAGGGTGCGTGCACCCCAGACGAGAATGCCTTTTCCAGTGAAGGATCGAAGTGCATTTATAGATTTTCCCGAGGTGTGAATGTTCAAATCCTGTTGTGCCTCGTGGGTTATTTTGATGGTTGGCTCTACAGCAGCACTTACAGATTCATTAGCGGGTGCTTTCCAAACACCGCGATTACTGTCTACGCGCGCAAAGATTCCAGCCATTGCGCTACTTGGCGGAAGCGTAACGTACTGTTTTTCCAGTTCCGTCTTTATTTTGTTATAGAGTATTAAGTTGAAATCGGTATCACCACTATCGGCGAGTTCACTTAATGCTTTAGTATCATAAGCGCCTGCTGAAGTAATATTTGTTTCATCTGTTACATTATGCGCCAATGTAACGGCTGCATCATCATATGCGTAGCTATAAGCAGTACTTAGGAAAGGGTGATAGGCAGCCCCATATTTTAATAAATCAACACCATTGCCCAAGGAAGCTGTGTTGCGAATGTTATCACTATTATTTGCGAATGCATCAATAATAACAAAACGATCTTTCAGTTTTTGTGATTGCATTAAAGCCCTATTAATAAGCGAATAGTAACTTGAGGCTGTGGAAACGGCCATAGCATCTGGAAATACATATAGTGTGGGTTCGTCAAATTTTTCCAGTTCGTCCAAACCTGCCGAAAGCAAAGGCTGATTTACAGTGCCGCTAGTATAATCACCCACGGAACAGATGTAGCAAGGCCCCCCGCCATTGTCAAAATACATGCGCATGGCATAATACATTACGTATGGACTGGTGGTTCCCAGCGCCACGCTAAACTTTTGGTCCAAAAGCTGAACCGGTGGCCCGCTGTTTATAGTATCGTTGATTGTCACTGTAATATTTGCCTCGTTTTGTGCCTTTCCAAAATAGGTTTCGTATTCCAGCAGCGAAACAATACGTTTCGGTTTGTTGCGAACGGTAGTGTCACTAATTTGTGTGTAGCCAATAAAGGCCGGAATTGCTGTTTCCACTTGTGCCACTGATGGCGGAAACTTCGATATTTCCTCCACATAGACCCCGGGTGTTTTGTACGTAGTTGCCATAGTTTCTGTTATTGATTAATATATATTTCTGAAATGGTTTTTATGATATTTCCGCCACCGTCCTTTTCAAATATGAGTCGGGATGGGAACGCGGAAGGTCTTTCTTGGCCGTTAAAACTGTACCCTACAATTCCGTTTTTGGCCAACGGAAGTGTTGTGGGATCTGTAGAGTGGAGGAGTGTATTGGTTGAAGCATCGCGGTAGTTCCAGATGGTGCTTCGGTTTTTTAATTGAAGTTTGAAGGTTTTTGGGAAAGCGGGAATGGTTCCGTTTGCGTTTAGAATATTCCGTGCGTTGCCGTCGAAGGGAACAGTGTTGTCTCCCGCCATTTCCAATGAAATGATTCCGAAGAGTCCAATCTTTTCTTTTTCGGAAAGATTTGTTCGTATTTCACCATAACTTGCTTGGTTTATTGTGAAATCTTCAATTGGCAGAGTAATAGTTTCCAAATCTAAATAGTTAAAGGAAACGCCCTCTGTAACAGGTTTTTTGTTCGAGAGATAGTAGGGAATAAGAGGTTTTGAATTCACAGTTGAATAATTTTCAAAGAGTGCATCGTTCACATAAATCAAAAAATCAAATACCGTAGTTTGCGAAAGGTTTACCATTGGTTTATATGTTCCCGAATTTGGAGCCGTTTCTTCTGCCCTTGAAAAAATGGTAAAGCCGTTTGAAGTTGTTTTAAAAACGAGCTTGTTTCCCTTAAAGAGTTCCTGGGTTTTTTCGGAAGGAATAATTTTACAGAAATCCTCAAAATTATAATTGACAAGCTGCGCTTCTTTCAATACCGGGCTACTGTCAAAAGCCACATTGCCATCATCCAAAAAATAATGATGGTATATGTTTACACTGAACAGTTTGCGATATGTTGTAGTGAAGCTCATTAAGTTATGTTGTTTAGAATTCCGGAAACTTCCGTGATAGGAGTGCCTTTTTCAAGAAGGGCATCGCTTTCAATTTTTACTATGCTTATTTTGTAGAGTACGCTGGGCAGGGCTTTTCCGCCCAAAGTGCCCCATATATAATTTAGTTGCTCAAAAGTTGGCGTGTAGAGTTCTGAAATAAAACGAAACTCTTTTATATTTTCCAATGCGGGAATGGCCGGATTCAATGGAGTGTTTACTTGTGTAAATATTTTTTTTGATTGAAAAAATTCTATAATAACGGAAATAGCGGTTAGCGAGCGCGTATATGTATTTCTATTTGCCGAGAAGAGTGCAAAAACATTTAGGTTTACTGGTGCATTTTTGTAAATAGTTTCCCCGTTTTTAACTTTGATATTTGGATTGTTTTTTAGTGAGATTTCCTCTTCAATGTTTAAAAGCGAAAGCACCACTTTATCGTTCATAGTATTTATGTCGGGATCCTCATGTTTTGAAACATTTTCCAGAACCACCAGATTTGCATCCGTAGTTTTTTGCTCCAAATATTTTGAAACTTGATCTTTTACTATTTCTAGCGTTTCGTAAATCATTTTGCAAGGAATCAGTTGGTTGTTCTTATAAACCCAAATGTATTGAAACATAAAAGTCTATACAACAGGATTTTACCTGAATTTTCAAGGGGGTTTTCACTGTATTTTTCATAGGGAAAACCCCTGTTTGGTTATAGGAAAAATCCTATACGGAAAGGGGATTTTCCCTGTTTATTCGTTACAAAAAGCACTTTTTTGATTGTTTTTACTACATTGCTGCCAATTAACCTTAAAACCAATTTAATTATGTCAAAACCATCAAATTGTATTACTGTTGCCGCAGCAAGGCAATTACAGGATAACTGGGTAGCAACACGCGCTGTTGATATTGAACGTGCCATGGGATCGGGAGATACTCGTGAATTTTTGTTTAGCGTTGCAGAGCTTGAAGAGTTTCTGGCCTATGTGAAAGCTGGTTCCGGAAGTATGAATCCAGGAATTCGTATTTATTTTGGAGCGTATGATAACGCAACCTCTGATAAAGCTACGGTCTTTTTGGCTCCTACATTGGGCACTACTCAAGGAGTGGCAAATGATTATAGTTTAGAGCCTTTAAACAACAGTATTGGTGGATTTCCTCCAAAAAACTATTAATAGTGTTAGCACTTTTCTTTGTACACCTAGTAGAATTTTTAGCATTTCTAACCGGGCTTATTTATTATCAAAAAAATAAATCCAAACCAACTTTATACCTGGTTTGGTTTTTAGGTATTACTGTGTGTTCTGAGATTTTTGGTTGGTACGCATATTTTGTTGAGAATGGTTTTTTGTATTTTTTAAAGGGAACCCCTTTTGAATCAAATTATTGGTGGGCGAATATTTATACAGTAATTAGTTATTTGTTCTACGTAAACTATTTTAAGTGGTATTTATCGGCTAAAAAATCAGTAACTATTATTAATAGGGTTTCAATAGTTTTTTTGATATTCAGTATTTTGGAAATAGTGTTTTCAGGGGATTTCTTCATTAAGTTTATGCCTATAACCAATATTCTCGGGACTTTGTTTGTTTTCTTAAGTATTGCATTTTATTATTTGGAATTGTTGAAAAGTGATCAAATCCTGCAAGTACAAAAAAGCCTTCCATTTTATATATCAGTAGGAGCGTTGCTTTTTCATCTATGTACCACTCCATTTTTTATATATAGTTCTTATTACAGCAATACTATTGACCCTGGGTTTGTGAATCTATATAAACAGGTTATCTTTGGGACTAACTATTTGTTGTATTCCATCTACATTGCTGGATTTTTAATATGCTATCGGACAGAGAACCCCTACTACCCCAAGAAAAGCTTTTAATAGTTTATTTTATTGCTGTACTGTTGTTTTTTGCGGTCTTTGCAATTGTTTTCGTTGTTGCTTTTCAGCGCCGAAAAAACAAATTTTTAAAGGAACGTTATGAAGCAGAAAAACGTTACCAACGCGAATTAGCAGATTCACAAATAGAGATACAAGAACAAACCCTAAAGAACATCGCTTGGGAGCTGCACGATAATGTGGGCCAATTGCTTTCCGTGGCCAATATCCAGCTTAATGTATTGTTGAATTCCGCTCCGGAAACTTACCATGGACAAATTCAGGAAACAAAGGGCATAGTGCAAGAATCCGTTCAGGAAATACGTTCCCTATCCAAGGTGCTCAATAACGATGTGGTTCTAAAAAATGGGCTACTTGCTTCGCTGAACGTGGAGCTTGACCGATTTAAGCGTTTGGGCTATCTCGACGCCTCCCTAAAAATAACTGGCGACATAATTCCTATAAATAGCGCGAGCGAAATTATCATTTTCCGGATTCTGCAGGAATTTCTTTCTAATGTATTGAAACACGCCCGAGCTTCAAAATTATTCGTACATTTAGAATATAAAGAAAAAACGCTGGATATTTCAGCAAATGACGATGGAATTGGCTTCGATACCTCTTTGAAAACTGACAGCTCAGGTATGGAAACTATGAAGAGCAGGGCAGAATTGATAAATGCAGAATACAAAATCGTTTCCGAAATAGGAAAAGGCACTCAATTATACTTAAGTTATCCCTATAAAAGCACAAAATGAGACCAGAAACAAATCATACAGTTGGTATAGTGGACGACCACTCTCTTTTTGCACGTTCATTGGAAAAACTTATCAATTCATTTCCGCACTTCCAAGTTATATTTCACGCTAAAAATGGATTACACCTCCAGGAAAAAATTGAGGACAGTAATGTTTTGCCAGAGATAATACTTTTGGACATAAATATGCCCGTGATGGACGGTTTTGAAACGGCAGAATGGCTCACGCGGCACCATCCTGAAATAAAAGTGTTGGCACTTTCCATGCAGGATGATGAACACACAATCCTTAAAATGTTGCGTAGAGGGGTAAAAGGATATTTGCTGAAAGACATACACCCCGAAATTTTGAACACAGCCCTTAAAGAGTTGAGCGAAAAAGGATATTATCACTCCCAAAAGGTATCTGAAACCTTGCTGCATTCCCTAACTCCCGATGAGGAAGGAAGAATTTTCGACTTTAAGGAAAACGAACTTACTTTTATAAAATTAGCTTGTTCTGAGTTGACCTATAAGGAAATAGCCGTTATGATGGATTTGAGCCCAAAGACTATTGACGGGTACCGTCAGGATTTGTTCAAACGACTTAAAATAAAAAATAGAGTAGGGCTTGTTATTTTTGCTTTGAAAAGAAACTTAATTCAGCTTTAATTACAGGCATTCCATACGGCATCAACTGGAGGGGTAGCTTCTATACAAATTTCTTCTTTTTGAACGGGATGGGTCAAAGTCAATCTTTTAGCGTGAAGATGAATACTGCCATCTGAATTACTTCTGTCAAAACCATATTTCAAGTCTCCCTTTATGGCGCACCCAATAGCCGATAGCTGTGACCGAATTTGATGGTGCCTGCCAGTTTCCAAAGTTATTTCCAGTAAATAATAATTGTCAAGTTTTTTCAGAAGTTTATAATGGAGTATTGCTTTTTTGCTGTCCGGTACTTCTTTAATATGAGCGTATGATTTGTTCTGTTTTGAATTTCTTTTTAAGAAATGCATTAACGTATCCTCCAATTTGGGGGGAGGATTTTTCACTATTGCCCAATATATTTTCTCCGTTTCCCTTTTGGAAAACATTTTATTCAAACGTGCCAATGCTTTAGAAGTTCTCGCAAACACTACGACTCCACTCGTGGGACGGTCTAATCTGTGAACAACTCCTAAAAAAACAGCTCCGGGTTTATTGTATTTTTCGGCAATGTATTCCTTTACAACTTCCAAAAGGGGGGCATCTCCAGTTTTGTCGCCCTGTACAATATCTCCCGGACGCTTATTTACGACGATTAGATGATTGTCTTCAAACAGAACTTGAAGATTGTCTTTGGTACTATGTATGTTTGATTGTTTGATTTTTCTAAAAGGAAAATTATCTAAGAATCTAAAAATCAGATTTTAATATTGTTCACTATCATTTGGAAAATTGCCACTTTTTACATCAGCGCTATACTGGCTGAAGGCATTTTTCATTTCAGTATATAAATCGAGGTACCTTCTTAAAAAACGTGGGTTGAATTCGTGGGTCATCCCAAGCATATCGTGAGTTACCAAAACCTGTCCATCAACACCATTTCCAGCTCCAATGCCTATTACGGGAATGCTTATTCTTTCGGCCACTTCTTTTGCCAGCTTGGCGGGAACTTTTTCCAAAACCACAGCAAAACAACCTGCCTTTTCAAGCAATAATGCGTCAGAAATTAGTTTTTCAGCTTCCTCTTCTTCTTTGGCGCGAACGGTATAGGTTCCAAATTTATAAATTGATTGCGGCGTTAAACCCAAATGGCCCATTACGGGTATTCCGGCATTTAGAATTCGTTTTATGGATTCCTTTATTTCTTTCCCGCCTTCAAGCTTTACAGCGTGACCGCCACTTTCCTTCATAATTCTGATTGCTGAACGCAATGCCTCTTTTGGATCGCTTTGGTAACTTCCGAAAGGTAAATCAACCACAACCAAACTGCGTTCGATAGCGCGAACCACAGAAGCTGCATGATAAATCATTTGATCTAATGTAATGGGCAAAGTTGTTTCATGGCCAGCCATTACATTTGAAGCCGAATCGCCCACCAGAATAACATCTATTCCGGCGCTGTCCACGATCTTGGCCATTGTAAAATCGTAGGCCGTAAGCATTGAGATTTTCTCACCTTTCTTTTTCATGTCCACCAAAGTTTTGGTGGTAATACGTTTGTACTCTTTTTTGGCTGTACTCATAACTGTAACAAATTGGTGGGTAAAAGTACTAATTTTGGTGTACACTCATTAAATAACAACTATGAAGTTATTGGTTATCATTTTTGCAAGCATGGTTTTTACTTCAACATTTGCACAAAACCAGTTTTCGGAAGCAGATGCGCACAAAGTCGTCAATATTTTTTTTGAAGGATTTCATAAAGGAGATACCCTTTTAATGAAATCTGTAATGGCCGATGAAATGATAATGCAGACGGCTTACACAGATAAAAGGGGTCAGCATAAATTGAATAGTGATGACCCGAACGGATTTTTAAGTACTATAGCCAATCGCCCAGTTGATCAAAAATGGGACGAGCGTTTACTGGATTATAAAGTTGAGATTGACGGAAACCTTGCGCACGTTTGGACACCTTATGAATTTTGGTTAAACGAAACTTTCTTACATTGTGGAGCCAATAGTTTCACCCTTGCAAAGTTTGATGAGGGTTGGAAAATAATTCATTTAATCGATTCCCGAAGAAAGGAAGGTTGTATATAAAATTTTAGCAATCGCTAATATTTACTTGTACTGCCAAACCTCCCTCGCTCGTTTCTTTATATTTGGAAGTCATATCCTTTGCAGTTTCCCACATTGTAGCGATTACTTTATCGAGCGGTACTTTTGCTTTGGAGGGATCGCTATCCAAGGCCATTTCACAGGCATTTATTGCTTTTATGGCACCCATTGCATTACGTTCAATACAGGGAATTTGCACCAAACCGGCAATAGGGTCGCAGGTCATTCCCAAATGATGTTCCATTGCAATTTCACTAGCCATTAAGCATTGTTCCGGTGTTCCGCCCATCAGCTCGCACAAAGCTCCCGCAGCCATTGAAGAAGAAACACCGATTTCTGCCTGACAACCACCCATAGCAGCAGAAATGGTAGAACCTTTTTTGAAAATACTTCCAATTTCACCTGCGGTAAGCAAAAATTTACGAACATCCTCAAAATTGGCATCGTGGTTTTCAATCACCATATAGTACATCATCACGGCAGGAATTACGCCCGCGCTTCCGTTGGTTGGTGCTGTAACCACACGGCCCAACGATGCATTTACTTCGTTCACCGCGAGGGCAAAACACGAAACCCATTTTAAAATCTGGCGGAACTTTACTTCCGTGTTTCGTATTGCGCCAATCCATTCTTCGGCATTTGAGTATTTATGATTGCCAATAAGGTTCTTGTTCATCTCAAAAGCACGGCGGGTTACATTCAATCCACCGGGCAACGTACCTTCGGTGTGCGCGCCAACGTACATGGAATCCAGCATTACATTCCAAATTTTCTTTAAGCCGTCGTTTATTTCGGCTTCACTTCTAAGTGATTTTTCATTTTCAAGAACAATTTCAGAAATGCTTTTGCCTTCAGCCTTGCAGTATGCCAAAAGTTCTGTTCCTTTCTCAATAGGGAAGGGAAATTGCGCAAATTTTGCCAGTTTTATTTTTTTACGCTTTCGCTCTTTTTTTACGGTAAAACCGCCGCCTATTGAATAAAAAGAAGAAGATTTTTTGGAACCATCTTTCAACGTGGCCCTAAAAGTCATTCCGTTGGGGTGAAATTCTAAAAACTTCCGGTTGAAGATTATGTTTTGTTTCGGAAAAAAGGGTACTTCCTTTTCGCCGTTCAGTTTTAACTTATTTTCAGAATTGATAAAATCAATTTCTTTTTCAATGTTTTCAATAGGAAAAGTTACAGGGTCAAAGCCTGAAAGGCCAAGCATTACTGCAATATCGGTTGCGTGCCCTTTTCCCGTGAGCGAAAGGGAGCCGTACAAATCCACCGAAATTTCTGCTACGTCTTCAAATTGCTTTTTCTCTTGCAGTTCACCAATCCACCGTAACGCGGCACGCCAAGGCCCCAAGGTATGGGAGCTGGATGGGCCGACACCAATTTTTAGCATGTCAAAAACACTGATACTTTCCATAAATTTATTCTTAATTCAAACCTAAGAAATTTTAAGGGATCTTGCTAAAGGGAAGTGAGGAATTGTTCATAATTTATACTGGAAATATTCCATTAAGTAGGAAATATTCCTATTTTTGGACTATGGAAATTTTCACTTCAGGAAAACTCACAAAAGTAAAAAGCAGGCACGAGCCGGGTGTTTCAAAACAGACTGGTTTTGCAAGTCCCGCAACACATTATTTGGAACCCACTATTGATCTAAACCAAGAATTGGTGGTCAATCGTGATGCAACTTTTTTTGTGCGGGTAGATGGCAATGGATTTAAGGAACACAATATTCTTGATAGGGATGTTTTGATTATCGATAGGTCGTTATCCCGAAATTTTGATGATTTGGCGTTAATAATCCAAGAAGGGGAATTTAAGATAAAGTGCATTCCTTTTGGTTTTTCGGTTCCTGTATAGCGACTAAGAATCTGCCTTATTTTTGGTGTTTCAAAAAACTCTGCAAATTTATCGTCCAAAGTCTCTGCAAAATATATTCTGTTATCCGCTCCCGCTGAGTCCTTCCAAATATTAGAACTTCCAGAAGCTATGATCTTTTCTATTTTTGCAATGTATTCGTCACATTGCTGCGATGTCAAAAAATCTTCCTGAACGGAAACACCATCCACTTTCAAATCATTCATAATCTTAGGATCAACCGGTGTTGATTTAGCGGCTAACTTTCTAAAATTCCTTAAAGTAGACTCTGCACATTCAGAAAGGAGAACATAAAGTAACTTTAACATCTATAACCCTATCTTATTAATACACTTTTCAACTTCAATAGTCTGAATAGAGCTCACTCTTTCAAACATCTCGTAAACATCACTAATATTTTGTCTATTCTTCAGCCAAAATCTTTTATTAGGTCTTATCGAATAGTATGTTGCACAATTTTGTATATCTAAAGAGGCCAAATTAAATAATGCTGTAGAATAAAAAGAAAAATAACTGCAGCCCAACTTACCATTAACATTCTCATGAAGTTCTAAGGGCTCTTTTACCTGCCTTAAAACAAACCCTAGAGATTCATACATCCGCAAATTACTTACATTCTCTTCGCGATGAGGGACATAATAAACTTTGGTAGCCCCTTTTTCCTGACATATTTTTCTTACCTCAATAAGAAGTTCAATATAATCTTCTAGTTTACATAATTCAAACTCAACTAGCTTAGAGCCAATAAATACGAAAACACCTGTCTCTTATACACATCTCCGAGCCCACGAGACTAGGCATGAT
>OJBO01000967.1_pt1 | contig 12715 bp, 11 predicted proteins | sample 1590461 | NCBI WGS metagenome assembly OJBO01 (sample SAMN05416836, study PRJEB24817) | seawater metagenome | isolation source: Sea water | place: Canada:Atlantic | collected 2013-07 | reverse complement strand
CCCTTCCTGATCCCTGGCCAGCAGTTCCTGGGCCACGCTGCAGCCATAATCGTGGGCGAACAGACTAACGCTTTTCAGTCCCAGGCCAGCGATCCAACCTTCGAACATGTCAGCCTGATCTTCGATGCTGTAGTCGTAAAGTGCCGGCTTATCGGAAAAACCGAAGCCCAGCATGTCGAGGGTGAATAAGGTGTGATGTTGCACCAGCATTGGCCACAGCCGGCTCCAGTCCCAGCTGGCCGTTGGAAATCCATGCAGCAGTACCACGGGATCACCCTGGCCCGCCATTCTGCTGAAGATAGCGTGGCCGCCGTAGGAAAACCACTTACCTTCCTGTTGCCACCATTCCAGTGTCGCAGTCCCTGCGCCGGGGGCGGCACCCCGAACTCCCGGTATTACCTGTTCCATTGCGGTTTCCTGAAACCAGCCTGAAATTGAAACTTTAAATCAAACCAACCGCCCTCGCCAGATCTGGTCCGACAATTTGCGAACCTGAGCGTTCCGGGGTGGTCTTTTCACCCTGCGCAATCGTAAGTCTGGAGGGCGTGGCAAAATTCCCTTAAGCTTTCGCCCTGAACTGATTCATTTAACCGGAAGCGACTATGACCAACAAGCTCGACGACCTGGCCAGCCATTTTCAGCAGATCATTGCAGGCCTGGGCGAAAACCCTGATCGCGAGGGACTTCAGGACACCCCCATACGGGCAGCCAAGGCTATGCAGTTCCTGACGCAGGGTTACAAGCAAAGCCTGGATACATTGGTCAACAACGCGGTTTTCGAGTCTGCCATGGACGAAATGGTGGTGGTTCAGGACATCGAGCTGTACAGCATGTGCGAGCATCACATGCTGCCGTTCATCGGGAAATGCCACATTGCCTACCTGCCCAATGGCAAGGTACTGGGTCTGTCCAAATTTGCCCGTATCGTCGACATGTACGCTCGCCGGTTGCAGATCCAGGAAAACCTGACCCGCGAGATCGCCGAGGCTATCGAGACGGTCACCGGCGCCAAGGGCGTGGCCGTGGTTATTGAAGCCCAACACATGTGCATGATGATGCGTGGCGTTGAGAAGCAGAACTCCCGCATGAAAACTTCGATGATGCTGGGCCAGTTCCGCAAGTCACAAGCCACGCGGACCGAGTTCCTGACGCTGATTCGGGATCGCTGAACATCCATTGTTGACCAGGAGACCAGATGACTGCAGTGACCGGAAATCACCAGGCAACCGTACGCATCAAGGATTTGCTACTGCGCGCGTATATCGGCATCAAGGATGAAGAAATCAATAACCAGCAGGATGTTCTGATTAACGTCTGCCTGACCTACGATGCCGCGGCAGCCATCAACGAAAATGACATCCGCGCGGCACTGAACTACCGTACCATTACCAAGCAGATCATCGGCCACGTGGACGGCAACCGTTTCGCCCTGCTGGAACGGCTGACCCACGAGGTGCTCAGTATTGTGATGGAGCACGAAGCGGTTCTTTGGGCGGCTGTGGAAATCGACAAGCCCCATGCGCTACGCTATGCCGAATCGGTGTCCGTTCGCCTTGAGGCGCACCGGAATTCCTGAAGAGTTGATATCGCATGCCCCAAAACAGCCCTGAACAATTGCGCAAAATTCTGGAAACCGTCAACACGATTGCGCTCGTGGGCGCCAGTGACAAACCCCACCGCCCCAGCCATGAAGTAATGGCCTACCTGCAGGGGCGTGGCTACCGGGTGATCCCTGTAAACCCGCGACTGGCTGGCAAGACGCTATTGGGCGAAACCGTGTACGCCGATCTTGCGTCTGTTCCCGGGACAATCGACATGGCCGACCTGTTCCTCGCTCCAAACCACACCGACCCTGTTATCGATGCCGCCATTGAAAAGGGCATTCCGGTTGTCTGGATGCAGATTGGTGTTATTAACGAAGACGGGGCTCACAGAGCAGAGAGCGCCGGTATGACGGTGGTCATGGATCGATGCCCCAAGCAGGAAATCCCCCGCCTGTTCTGAAGACAACACTTCTGCCATAATCGGGTCTGACAATTATAAGACTGGCAGAGCCATGTGGTTCCGACGTAAAACCAGCACACCCTCGCCATCGAACAGAGCAATGACCCGAACCTGCAGGACGCCCGCCCGGTTACCCGGGAATGCGTGGAAAGCATCAAGGCCAACGCCAGTACGATGTTTTGGATGAGCCGCATCAAGCCCCGAGACGCCTCTACCGCTGTACACTGCCTGCAGGAGGCGATTAACCATCCGTTGCCGGATGGCGCTTTCGGAATCTCACGAAAGGAAAGGGTTCTGCAATTGATAAAAGATCATCGTGTTTATCCCTCATAATCGGGTGTATACGGCCAATATGTTAGTCAGTTACCTCATCAACCGGAGCATTTTGTGGGCAAATCTGCATCAGCGCTAACCCTGTTCGTGAGGGGATTGCTGAATCCGGCATTTCCAGCACTGATTTTTCTGGTGTTCCTGGGAATCGCCCTGGTTTTGCAGTACGGCATCGAAAAGCAGGACCACACTCAAATCCAGTCCAACCTCGGCAGCGAGGCCAGCTCCATGGCAAAGCGTCTGGAGCGGGAATTCGGCGTGCACGCCAACTCCATCAGCCGCATGGCGAAACGCTTTGAGGCCTCGCCAGACACCCCGAAAGAGATCTGGGAGCAGGATGCCCGCCGATACTTGTCGGATTTTGGTGTCTACCAGGCGATCGAGTGGATTGACCGCGACTATACCATCCGCTGGATGGTACCGCTCGAAGGCAATGAAAACGTCATCGGCTTCAATGTCGCCTTCTCCCCGAAGCGGCGTGCATCGCTCCAGGATGCACAGACAACAGGTAATCTGGATATCTCCGGCGTTGTCGATCTAAAACAGGGCGGCAAAGGCATGGTCATCTATGCGCCTATTTTCACTGGCGAGGCCAACAACGGCTTTATCGCCGGCGTGTTCCGGATGGAAACCCTCGCCAACCACATGCTTTCCAACCGCGCCCTGACCTCCTTCCACATCGAAATCCGGGAAAAAGGCGACCCCGCCTACGTGCTTAACGATTCAATGGAAACAGACTCCAGGTTCTCCCGCACCCTGGATGTTGACCTGCCAACACTCGATTGGACACTGGCGGTAACCCCCTCCATCTCGTGGGTTGAGGAACAACGCAGCCGCTGGCCATTTGTGACCTTCATCGTCATGCTGTTCATGGGCCTGCTGACCAGTCTTACCACACTCCTGGTGCAACTGACTCTCAAGCGCAACCAGGCACTGCTGAAAACACGCCGCGAACTGGACGCGGAAATCAGCCAACGTCAGGCTGTGCAACAGGACCTCACCCGTCTGGAAACCACAGACGCCCTGACCGGCCTGGCCAACCGCCGTTTTTTCATGGAAGACCTGGCCCACACCCTGAGCATCGCCGACCGTCAGATGCGCCAGGTAGCACTGGTAATGATCGACCTGGACCGTTTCCAGATGCTTAACGATTCTCTCGGCCATCAATTCGGCGACGAACTGCTCATCAAAGTCGCTGAGCGCCTGAATGCTCTCAGCGACGAAAAAGTCATGGTGGCCTATTCCGGCGGCGACGAGTTCATGGTGTGCCAACAGCATGTTGAAAACATTGATGATGTAATCAATCTGCTGGGCCAGATCAAGCAATGCTTCGAGGAACCTTTTGCGGTGCAGGCCGAGGAACACGGCATTACCGCAACCATGGGTGTGGCTGTCTATCCCCAGAGCGGCCTGGATGCCGATACCCTACTGCGCAATGCCGACGTGGCACTCTACCGGGCCAAGGAACAGGGCCGCAACACCTACCAGTTCTACACCGAAGGCATGCAGGATCGGGAAGTCATGCGCCTGGAGTTGGATAAGGATCTCAACCACGCGCTGGCCAACGACGAGTTCGTGCTGTATTTCCAGCCCCAACTGGATCTCAACGAATCGTCGATCAACAGCGTAGAGGCTCTGATTCGCTGGCAGCATCCTCGCCGTGGCCTGTTGCCGCCAGTGGACTTTATTCCCCTGGCGGAGGAAAGCGGTCGTATTACAGACATCGGCCGCTGGGTGATAATGGCCGCCTGCCGGCAACTGGCGAAATGGCAAAAAGGTCCTTACTCACATCTGCGCATCGCGGTAAACCTCTCGGGCCGTGAACTGGATGACGAAAGCATTGTCGACCATATTCAGGAAGCGCTGGAAAACAACGGTGTTCCCGCGAGCCGGCTGGAGGTGGAGCTGACCGAAGAGATCTTCATCCAGAATATCGAGCACAACCTGAACCAGCTGACCAAGCTCCACAAGCTGGGTGTGCACCTGGCCATTGATGACTTCGGTGTGGGTTACTCTTCACTGGGTTACCTACGGGATTTTCCAGTGGACCTGCTGAAGATTGACCGCTCCTTCATTACCGACGTTACCGAACGCCACGACGATGCGGTGATTACCCGCGCGGTGATTAACCTGGCCCACAATCTGGGCATTCAGGTGGTGGCGGAGGGCGTGGAAACCCATGAGCAGCTGACCTTCCTCAAGAATCACCGCTGCGATGTGATTCAGGGTTACCTGATCAGCCGCCCGATTCCGGCACGTGAACTGGAGCGGGCGCTGAGTGCTGGTTTGCTGGAAATCGACACGCCGGTTGGTAGCTGATTGAAATGAGTGCCGCAATTCACCACTATTGCCGTATTCATTTTCAAGGTGTGGCCTCATGAGTTCTAAATATCTGACGCCGGAACAGGATGTCCTTCTGCGACGGTGGGAAGCCTGGAACAAGCGTTACTTCATTTTCGCGTTCTTCTCGCTGGTCATTGTTCTGGTCTTCAGCAGCCAGCTTGGGCTGTCCAGTGGCGACAGCTGGGGGCCACTGGGGCTTCTGATTGCCGCTTTAGTTACCCCCATTATCATTCTGCAACTGCGTCTTGCATGTCCCGCCTGTGGGCAAAAGATTGGCTGGCAGGCCAAGCTGATGGCCCCAGACCAGTGCAAAGCCTGTGGCACTTTCCTGCGCGCTAAAAACTCTTCCTGAAAAACCTTTGACCTGTGAGTAGCTCATAGGTTTTAAGCTATCCTTTGTATCAACAGCACTCATACTTGGGTGCCATTCGTGAATGGCACCCACTCGATCAACTTGATTGGTAGCGATCTGGCTTATGAAAGTTAAAGAGATTGCTGTAGGCGCTGGTGTAAATCCAGATACGGTTAGATTCTACACCCGGGAAGGACTGCTAAAACCTACTCGGAACCCCGACAACAATTATCAACAGTACGATTCTGAGGATTTGCGTCGCCTTCGATTTGCCCGCAAAGCCCGGCAACTCGGGTTTTCGCTGCCGGAAATCCGTCAGATTCTGGAGCAGGCAGATGATCATCATTCACCCTGCCCGATGGTGCGGGACGTGTTCCAACAGCGGCTGGTGGAAGTGGAACGTGAGATTGCCGAGTTACAACAACTGCGTAGTCGGATGACCGCCGCGCTGTCCGCCTGGCAGGATATGCCGGATGGCACACCGGACGGACACACGATTTGCAGGCTGATAGAACACTGGGATGAACCCACACAGAACAACCTTGGGAAGGAGTAATGCTTGATGAATGAGAAAACTGCGTTACACCCGGCTTTAACGATATCCGGTGCCTCCTGCCAGGGTTGTGTGCGTAAGATTCGTAGCGCTCTGGAGCCACTGACTGGCGATGCTGACCACGCAGAGGTCAACCTGGATGAACAGACCGTCGCGCTGCCCGACGGCGTTGACACCCGCGAAGCGGCACGAATCGTAACGGAAGCCGGTTACCCGGCATCACCGCTGGATGACTCAACAGCCAACGGAACCGGCACAGGGAACGACGACTGTCACGCCGATCCACACCAGAATCACGCTGACTCCGTGTCCCGGCATCAACAGCAGCAGAACGAGGCTGACAGCCATGGCGACCAGATCTACCTCGCGGTCACCGGCGCCACCTGTGCCTCGTGCGTAAGCACCATTGAAAAGGCCATGACCTCCGTGACCGGCATCACCGGCGCGCATATGAATTTGGCGGACAATACCGCCACGGCGACCGGGCATGCGGACCCTCAGGCTCTGATCAGGGCGGTGGAAAGCTCCGGCTATGGTGCCAGCCAAATCGAAGACCCTGACGCGGCAGACGACCGCAAGCAGGAGGAGGATCGTAAGCAGTACAAGACCCTGCTGGTGAAGATGGCTGTCAGCCTGGGCCTTGGTCTCGGCCTGATGATCTGGGGCATGGGTTTTGGCACCATGATGGTGACCAGCGAGAACCAACTGATCTGGCTGACCCTTGGCGTTGTCACCCTGGGCGTCATGACTGTCACCGGTGGTCACTTTTTCTCAGGAGCATGGAAAGCGTTCCGGCACCACAATGCCAACATGGATACGCTGATTGCTTTGGGGACCGGCACCGCCTGGGTCTATTCCATGACGGTAGCCAGTATCCCGGATGCACTGCCGGAAATGGCGCGGCACGTGTATTTCGAGGCGTCGGCGATGATTATTGGCCTGATCAATCTGGGCCAGGCGATGGAGCTTCGCGCCAAGGGCAAGACCTCGGAAGCCGTGCGTCGGCTGTTGGACCTGCGAGCAAAAACCGCCCGCGTAATCCGTGATGGCGAGGAGCAGGACCTGCCGGTGGAACAGGTTCGGGCTGGTGATCGTATCCGCGTTCGTCCGGGTGAGAAACTCCCGGTGGACGGGGAGATTACCGAAGGCAATACCCGCGTTGACGAGAGCATGCTCACCGGCGAGCCCATGCCTGTCAGCAAGGGCGAAGGCGACGAAGTGTCCGCTGGCACCATCAACACCCATGGTGCCATTATCTACAGGGCCACCCGCGTAGGCAGCGAAACCGCCCTCGCACAAATCATCCGTCTGGTGAAAAAGGCCCAGGGCTCCAAGCCCGCTATCGGCCGCCTGGCAGACAGGATTTCCTCGATTTTCGTACCCAGCGTGATGCTGATTGCCGTGGTATCGGCACTGGTCTGGTACAACGTCGGGCCGGAACCGGCCGTGGTTCACATGATGGTGGCCGCGACAACAGTTCTGATCATCGCCTGCCCCTGTGCCCTAGGGCTTGCCACACCTATGTCAGTGATGGTGGGCGTCGGAAAGGCGGCCGAATACGGCGCACTGATTCGCCAGGGGGACGCCCTGCAGACGGCCGGCAAGCTGGATCTGGTGATCCTGGACAAGACTGGCACCATTACCGAGGGTCACCCGGCCGTCACCCGTTTCCATGCCACCGACGGCGATACCGGCAGGTTGCTGGCCCTGGCCGCCGGTCTGGAACAACACTCGGAGCACCCGTTGGCCGAAGCCATTATGGCGAAGGCGAAGGACCAAGGGGCAACGCCGGACAATGTCACCCGCTTCGAAGCCCTCAACGGCAAAGGCGTGCAGGGCGAGCTGGATGGACAAACCGCGCGCCTGGGCAACCGCCGCTGGCTGGAGAGCGAGAACATTGATCTGGCCGAACTGCAGGAGGAGGCCAATGCCATCACCGCCGAGGCCGGAACCCCACTGTTCCTGGCCCTGGGCAATCAGGCGCTGGGAGTGGTCGGCGTTGCCGATGCGGTGAAACAGGATTCGGAAGCCGCCATACGGCGACTGCACGACGCCGGCATCCGGGTGATGATGGTGACCGGCGACGTCGACGGCACCGCCAGGGCCATTGCCGAGAAAACCGGGATCGACGATTACCGCGCTGAAGTTCTGCCGGAAGACAAGGCCACCATCGTCAGCGAGATGCGGGGCAAAGGTTATACCGTGGCAATGGTAGGCGACGGCATCAACGATGCGCCTGCCCTTGCAGCGGCGGACGTTGGCTTTGCCATTGGCACCGGCACCGATGTCGCCATTGAAAGCGCCGGTATTACGCTGATGCGGGGCTCTCTCCACGGCGTTGCCGACGCCATTGAGATATCCCGGGCCACGGTACGCAACATCCATCAGAACCTGTTCGGCGCCTTTGCCTACAACTCGTTGGGCATACCCGTCGCGGCCGGACTGCTTTACCCACTGTGGGGGATTCTGATGAGCCCGATACTGGCCGGCGCCGCGATGTCGCTGTCCTCGGTCACGGTCGTCACCAACGCCAACCGGCTGCGACTGTTCAAAACCACCAGTAACGCAGGCAAGGAGGGGAACCAATGAACACACTTCTGGTCAATGCCGGAGGACTGATCCTGATGGCCGCCATCGTCTGGTGGTTCTGGTTGTCGCCCTCTGGCGACGGAGAACCAAACCACGATCACAGCCATCATCATTGAGGTAACATCATGAAAAAACATATGTTGGCCCTTGGCCTCGTCGCAACCGTCGGCTTGAACGGTCAGTTACAGGCCGAAGACGGGCTGAAAGACATCCATGTCTACAAGTCACCGACCTGCGGCTGCTGCACGGATTGGGTGGACCACCTGAAAGAAAACGGTTTCAAGGTGGAAGTCACTGAAACCAATAACCTGAACCCGATAAAGATCGACGCCGGCCTGACACCGTCACTCGCCAGCTGCCACACTGCGTTCGTCGGCGATTATGTGATTGAGGGCCATGTGCCTGCCAATGACATTCACCGCTTGATCGCCCAGGCCCCGAAAGCAAAGGGCCTGTCGGTGCCTGGCATGCCAGCCGGCTCCCCCGGCATGGAAGTGGGGGATCGCAAGGATCGCTATCAGGTGTTGATGTTCAACGACAGCGGCCAGACCAAAGTCTTCGCAGAACACAACTAGTTTTCCTACACACTTTGCCATGCCTGCTCTATCATACCTTCCTGATAGTTCCAGACAGTGCATAAGGAAAGCTTTTTGAGCCTGAAAACCCGACTCCTGGGCCTGGCAGCGGCTCTGATGATCATCGTCTCAGTCGCCTCCTGGCTCGCGTATCGTGAGCTTTCAGAGGACATCATCGAGCGCTGGGGGCAGCAGGTTGCTGAAATACAGGTGCGCTACGACAGCGCCCGCCTGCTGCAATCCCTGGAACGGGAAATCGGGCTTGCCCGCCAGATGGCCGACTCCTCCACGCTGGTCAACTGGGCTACCTCACCGGAAGATAAGGCGTTACAAAGCGACGCCATACGCGAAATGGAAAGCTTCCGGAGCAATTTCCGCGACAACAGTTATTTCGTCGCCCTCCGTGATTCCCGCCGCTATTACTACAATAATACCAACAACGAATTTGCGAATGATCAGTTCCGCTACATCCTGGACCCCGACAAACCCGAAGATGCCTGGTTCTTCCAACTGATTGAGGAAGGCCGCAATTTTCATCTGAACGTAAACCCTGATACCGAACTCGGTGTGACCAAACTCTGGATCGACGTGCTGATGCGGGATGAGGAAGATCGCATCGTCGGCATGGTCGGTACCGGCCTGGACCTGGACGCGTTCCTGCAGGATATCGTGGATATTGACCAGGAGGGTATCACCACCCTGTTCGTGGACTACAACGGCGCGATACAGCTCTACCGCGACCGCAACTACATCGACTTTGCCAGCATCATCAAACCCGAAGGCCAGAAAAGCACCGTCGACCTGCTGTTTGATAACCCGGAAGACAAGCAGAAGGTGCTCGGCATGCTGCAACTTCTGAAAAACCGGGGCGGCGCCACCGGTGCCGTGGAGAGCAGCTTTGTGACCGTGGACGGCCGAAAACACCTGGCGGGCGTGGCCTTCCTGCCTGCCATCGGCTGGTTCGAAATCACCCTGCTGGATCTTGAAGCGCTCCTGCCCCGCAGTTACCTATGGCCTCTGGTTGCCGTGTTCCTGACCAGTTTGCTGGTCACCCTGATTCTGTTCCATCTGATCATCCGTTCCCGCATCCTCAAACCCCTCGTCAGCCTTGAGAGTGCGGTTGAGAAGGTTCGGGGTGGCAGCTTTGCGCTTCCGCACCTGGAAAAACCGGACAACGAGATCGGCCGGCTTGCCAGTCATTTCGAGACAATGACCGACACGCTCGAGCATTCAACCCGCGAACTGGAACGGAAGGTTGCGCAACGTACTGACGAGCTGAACAGACTGGCGCGTATTGACGCCCTCACCGGGCTTAAGAACCGCCGTGGTCTGGACGAAGCCCTGGATGAAGAAATACAGCGGGCAAAACGACAGAACACGGGCTTTGGTCTGATCTGGCTGGACATTGACCACTTCAAGGCCATCAACGACGAGCTAGGCCATCAGGCCGGTGACGATATTCTCTGCCGCGTGGCACTGTGGCTCAAGGCCGGCGTGCGGCCCTACGACCACCCCGGCCGCTGGGGCGGCGACGAATTCGTGGTGGTCCTCTCGCCCTGCGATGAAGATACGCTGTGCCAGATTGCCGCGCGGATACGCGAAACCATTGAAAGGGACAGTATTCGCACCGGCACGCCGGTAACCGTTAGCGTGGGCGGGTACCTCTGCCAGCCTGGCGACAACGTTGATACTATTCTGCGACAGGCCGATCAGGCACTCTACCGTGTGAAACAACAGGGGCGGAATAAAGTGCTTATCACTGATGCATCGGGCCAGGAAATTAACCCCGCGTAACATGGTCTGACTCATACCGCCATAACCGGTATACTCCGCAGCGACACTCAAATTTTATCCAGCCAGGTTCTGTTCATGCTCAATGCCGACGCCCTCAGCCAGTTGCGCCAGCTGAAAACCAATATCGAGGAAAACAAGGTTGTCTTTCCGGGTACCGTCAAAGCCACCAATGGGCGTTTCGGCTTTGTCGCGCTGGATGAGGGGCGAGACGTCTTCCTGCCACCGGAAGAAATGCAGAAAGTGCTGCCCGGTGACCGCGTCAAGGTCACCGAGGAAGAGGGCGACAAGGGTAAGACCCAGGGCATGATCGACGAACTGCTGGACACCAGCCTGGACACGTTCGTTGGTCGCTACCTGGTGAAGGGTAAAGGCCACTTCGTGGTGCCGGAAACCCCCGGCATCAACCGCTGGATCTTCATACCGCCGAAAGAACGCCAGGGTGCCGAGCCCGACGATTACATCTACTGCCAGATTCACAAACATCCGATCAAGGATGGCAAAGGCCAGGCAAAGATCCTGAAAGTCCTCGGCAAAGCCGGTGATACCGGCATCGAACGCGCGCTCACCGTTGCCACCTTCCATCTGCCAGACACCTGGCCCGACGCCGTGCAGAAACAGGCCAGTGCGCTGGATGAGTCCACGGTCGAGGCGAGAAGCGAAGGCCGGGACGATCGCACCGACCAGCCCTATGTGACCATCGACAGCCCCGGCACCCAGGACATGGACGACGCCCTGCTGGCAGAGCCCAACGCCACTGGCTGGAAACTGTCCATCGCCATTGCCGACCCGACGGCTGTTATCGAGCCGGGCAGCCCTGCCGAGCAGGAGGCCTTTCGCCGCGCCACCGCCATCTATTTTCCCGGCGAACCACTGCCCATGCTGCCGGATACCCTCAGTACCCGCCTGTGTTCGTTAATGCCGGACACCAAGCGCCTGGCACTGGTCTGCGACCTTCAGGTGAACAACGATGGCAGCCTCGGCGACTACCAATTTCACCAGGCAGTGATTCGCTCCCACGGCAAGCTCAGCTATGAACTGGTCTCCAACCTGATCGAAGGCCGGGAAGACGACGATATCAAGGCGCTGCCAGATACCGTCTCCAACAGCCTCGACCAGCTTCACCAGATCGCCACCGCTCTGCGCAAATGGCGAAACGAGCACGCACTGGTAAACGGCGACCGCCCCGAATTCCGGCTGCGCCTGGACGAGAATCGCCGGATACGGTTGATCGAGCCCTCCGTTCAGAACGAGGCCCATCGCCTGGTGGAAGAATGCATGATCGCCGCCAACCGCTGCGCGGCCGACTTCCTGGGGCAACGTGACAAGGGGCTGTTTATCCAGCATCCCGGTTTGCGGGACGACCGCACCGATAACGTCCGCGCCTTGCTGGAAGGCTATGCCCCACAGCTCGCCGATATCGACGCCACCAGCGCCGCAGGCTTTCGCGACCTGATGAAGCAGACCGATGGGCTGGACGCAGAGGTTCCTGTCAAAGCCATTATTTCCCGCCAGCTTGCCCGCGCCGAGCTGTCGTTTACGCCCGCTCCCCATCAGGGCATGGGGTTGGCCGCCTACACCACGTTTACATCGCCACTTCGCAAGTTCAGCGACTTCCACGTGCATCGGCTGATCAAGTCGATCCTGTGGCAGGAGCCACTGAACGAGCTCAACGATGAACAACTGGCCGAACTGCAACAGACCCAGATCCGTGCCCGTCAGGCTGCCAACAGCCTTGAGAACTGGCTCAAGAGCGATTTTGCGAAAACCCTTGGCGAGGGCGCGATGACTGGCCTGATCAGCCGCACAACGCCTGCAGGGTTCTTTGTACGGCTCAATGCCAATGGACTGGAAGGGTTCGTGAGCTGTAAGACACTTGAAGGTAAGTTCAGCTTCGATCCCGTTACGTTGCGCTTGGTTCACAACAAGAACGGCCGTACGTTCCAGTTGGAACAACCCGTGACTGTGACCTTCTCCGGCGTGGACGACGAACGAAAGCAGATCCAGTTCAATCTGGTGGATGCGCCGACAGAAGGCAGCGAGCCCGCAAACACCAACGAGGCTTGAAAATTCGGCGCCGGAGCGCCATCTTAATGAATAAGCGGGCACTTATTCGTTACGGAGGTGAATCCGGATGCCTATCAGCCCAACCGAGTTCCTGAAGAAGTACGGCTTCGA
>OJBO01000964.1_pt1 | contig 12744 bp, 6 predicted proteins | sample 1590461 | NCBI WGS metagenome assembly OJBO01 (sample SAMN05416836, study PRJEB24817) | seawater metagenome | isolation source: Sea water | place: Canada:Atlantic | collected 2013-07 | reverse complement strand
ACAGGATCAACGGCTTGCGATAATTTACTTTTAATTGTCGTCTGAAAAGGTGAAAGAGATTAGCTGGCGTTGTTACGTCTGCCACAAACATATTATCGGTTGCACATAATTGAAGGTAGCGCTCCATTCTGGCTGAAGAGTGTTCTGCTCCCTGTCCCTCATAGCCGTGTGGCAAAAGCATTACCAAACCGTTCTGCAGTTTCCACTTGTCTTCAGCCGCAGAAATATATTGATCTATCATTATCTGCGCCCCATTACTGAAATCGCCAAACTGTGCCTCCCAAAGCGTTAACGTTTTCGGGCTTGCCATTGCGTAACCGTAATCAAATCCAACTACGCCATATTCCGAAAGCAGGGAATTGTATATGTAAAAATCGCCTTGGTCGCCTTTCAAATGGTTTAAAAGAACTACCTCTTCTTCACTGTCTTCTACTTTTATAACGGCGTGGCGATGTGAAAAAGTTCCGCGTTCCACATCCTGCCCGCTCATACGCACATCGTGGCCCTCTTTTAAAAGGGTTCCGTACGCAAGCAATTCTCCCATCGCCCAATCCAACTTGTTGTCTTCAAAATACATTTGGTGTCTTGCATCAACAAGTTTGGCTATTTTTTTTAGGAATTTTTTGTCTTCTGGCAATTTGGTAATGACTTCGGCAATTTCATCCAACTTTTTCAAATCAAAAGTTGTATCAACATCTTCCATCATTTTATCTTCTTCGGCATAATCATATCCATCCCATTCATCCTGCATAAAGGGAGTGATGGTGGTTTTATCTTCTTTTCTGGAATCTTCAAGATTTTCTTCCAGCTTGTCTTTAAATTCCTGCTCCAGTTTATCGGTATATCCCTTGTCAATTACACCTTCGGCAATAAGTTTTTCGGCATAAATGTCTCTTGGATTGTTATGCTTGGCAATAGCCTTATAGAGTTTGGGCTGTGTAAAACGCGGTTCATCGCCTTCATTGTGACCATATTTTCTGTAGCCCAACAAATCGATGAATACATCGCGTCCAAATTCCATTCTGAAATCCAAAGCAAAATTCATGGCGTGTACCACAGCTTCCACATCATCGGCATTTACGTGCAATATTGGTGAAAGTGTAACCTTTCCAACATCGGTACAGTAAATTGAGGAGCGCGCATCCAGATAATTTGTGGTGAAACCTATTTGGTTGTTAACGACAATATGAATAGTTCCTTGGGTCTTGTAACCATCCAGCTGCGCCATTTGTACAATTTCATACACAATACCCTGTCCTGCAATTGCCGCATCGCCGTGGACGATGATAGGCAAAACCTTGTTTGGATTGTCTTTGTGATGGTCGTCCTGTTTAGCCCTTGTTATTCCTTCAACCACCGCGCCCACGGTCTCCAGATGTGAAGGATTTGGAGCAATATTTAAATTTATTTCTTTTCCAGATTCAGTTTTTCTTTTGGAGGTCCAACCCAAGTGATATTTTACGTCGCCGTCAAAAATATCTTGCGCATAATCCTTTCCATCAAATTCGCTGAAAATATCCTTTGCGCTTTTGCCGAAGATATTCGTCAGTGTGCTCAAACGCCCACGGTGAGCCATACCCATAACAAATTCCTCCACTCCTTTTTCAGCGGCATTTTCAATTAGGGTGTCTAAAGCAGGAATCAAGCTTTCGCCCCCTTCCAGTGAAAACCTTTTTTGCCCCACGTATTTTGTATGAAGAAAACTCTCAAAAGCTACAGCCTCGTTGAGTTTTTTTAAGATGTGTTTTTTATGCTCCGTAGAAAAGTTGGGCTGATTATCATTTACATTCAGCTTCTGTTGTATCCATTGAATCTCGTCCGGTTTGCGAATGTACATATATTCAATTCCAATAGAATCGCAATAAATGCTTTCAAGATGATTTATGATTTCTTCCAGCGTAGTTTCGCCTATTCCTAAAATTTCACCTGCTTTAAAAGTAGCTTTTAGATCGTGCTGTGAAAGCCCGAAATTTTCTAAAGCAAGCGTTGGCGCATATTTTCTACGTTCACGAACGGGATTTGTTTTTGTAAAAAGATGCCCCCGGGTTCTGTAACCATCAATAAGTTTCACAACCTGAAATTCCTTTACAACATCCTCGCAATTATCACCCTCTGCAAGTCGTGGTGCTTCCGATGCTTCGTCTATACCGAAAAAATCGTGTGCACTATTTTCCGAACCAAAATCAAAACCTTGGAAAAAGGCTCTCCAACTAGGTTCAACGCTGTCGGGGTATTGTAAATATTTTTCGTAAAGTTCCGCGATGTAGGATGGGTGAACCGCGTTTAAGAAGGAAAATTTATCCATGATAAATATACAAATGGGTCTTTTTGATAAAACGGTACAAAAATACAATAATTAAAGTAACTAGCTGACTGTATTGCCCAGATTTATACGGTTTGAAATCTTAAAATATTCCCAAATGGATTCTAGGGTAAATTTGCTTTTGTGAATGGATTTTAAACGTTTCGTTGCATTAAATTGTGGCCAAACTCACGAAACATTTCTTTCTTTTCTTCAGAAATATTAATGCCATCTAGTAATGAGTAAGCGTGATTACTGTATTTTTCAATCTCTTTTCGGGTGGCTTCAGCCGCACCGGAGTTTAAAAAGATTTCTTTTACAGTCAGAATTTTATCCGTTGGGTCTTTGGGGTTTATGCTGAAAAGATGATCCAGTTCTTCCGCTTGCGCCAAAGTTCCCTGCCCTACAGCCATTATGTAAAGAAAAGTTTTTTTATTTGAAATAATATCGCCGCCTACTTGCTTTCCGAAAGTTTCCGGATTGCCGAAGACATCCAGATAATCATCCTGCAACTGAAAGGCGATACCTAAATTTCTTCCGAATTGATAGATTTTTTCTTTATCACTTTCTGCAGCTGCTGCAACAATAGCCCCCATTTTCATTGCTGCGCCCAATAAAACCGCAGTTTTGTGATCTATCATTTGTATATATTCCACGAGCGTAACATCGTCACGGGTTTCAAAATCCATGTCGTGCTGTTGGCCTTCGCAAACTTGCAGCGCTGTTTCACCGAAGAGTTTTGCAAGCTCTTGGAACATTTTCGGTTCATAATTCTCAAAAAATTGATAGGCCAAAATAAGCATTGCATCTCCCGAAAGTATCGCTGTGTTCACGTCCCATTTTTCGTGAACTGTTCTCTTCCCCCTTCGCAGTGGGGCGTTATCCATAATATCATCGTGGATTAGCGAAAAATTATGAAACAACTCAACGGCAAGCGCAGCGCTCATTGCTTTTTTATATTCTGTCCCAAAAAAATCGCACACCATTAATGTCAATGCGGGACGAATACGCTTGCCTCCTAACGAAAGAATATATTTTATGGGGTCATAGAGCTGGTGCGGCTCTTTATGCGAAACGGCTTTGGCAAGATATTCTTGGAGGTCGCCGTTGTACTTTTTTAGAATTTCCATGGTTGAAGAAAATTTTGGCTAAAGTAAAATAAGCATTTTAAAGCACACAATTTATAGCTGCAAAATACCCTTGGTGTTAAGCTTCTGTTAAATAAGATAAAACTATGGAAACTATTTTTGTTTTAAAAGTTTCCCGACATATCTTTGCGCCCGCTATGAGAAATAAAATAATTCAAAAGTCGACAGACTTATTCCTAAAGCTTGGCTTTAAAAGCGTAACCATGGACGATATTGCCAATGAAATGGGCATTTCGAAAAAAACCATTTATACGCATTTTAAAAACAAAACGGCTCTTGTTAAGGAATGTACCCGTAATGTACTTCACAATATTACTACAGGTATTGATGAAATTTGCTCGCTAGAACAAAACCCAATCGAAGAACTTTTCGAAATTAAAAAATTTGTAATGGGAACAATTGAAGCAGAGCAATCATCGCCGCAATATCAGCTTCAAAAGTATTATCCTGAAATTTTTGAAGGCATAAAAGAAAGCCATTTTGAAAAAATGATGGAATGTACCCGGAAAAATCTTCGCAGAGGCATTGACCAAGGTTTATACCGAAGCAACCTGAACATAGATTTTATTGCAAGGCTTTATTTTTTAGGCATTCATGGAATAAAAGACCAAAACCTGTTTCCCTTGGAAAAATTTTCAACGCAATTCCTTACCGAAGAATATCTTGAATATCATATCCGCGGAATTGTAACGCCGGAAGGTTTTCTAACACTAAAAAAATTCATCAAAGAGCACCAGACCAATGACTAAGAAACTTTTAATTTTCAGTTTATTACTATCTGTATCTTCAGGTTTTTCGCAACAACAGAAAGAATACAGTTTCAGCTTGCAAGAAGCCGTTACCTTTGCGCTGGACAGCAATTATACGTCTATAAATGCACGCCGCGATATTGCAAGGGCCATAAAGCAAAAGTGGGAAACCACGGCAAGTGGACTTCCACAGATAGACGCAAGTGTGTCTTATAACAACAACTTGAAACAACCTGTCACGCTTCTGCCCGCCGAAATTACTGGAGGCGAACCAGGCACTTTTGTACCAGTAACTTTTGGGACCAAACAAAACGCCAACGCTGTAGTAACATTAAATCAGCTAATCTTTGACGGCAGCTATCTTGTAGGCCTTAAAGCCGCCAAATCTTTTTTGAGATATTCCGAAAACATCAATGAAAAGACCCGATTGGAAGTTCGCAAAGGGGTTATCAATGCCTATGGAAGTGTTTTATTGGCGCAGGAATTGGTAGCTATTTTTGAAAAAAACAAATTCAATCTTGAGGAAAACCTCAACGAAACCCGCAAAATATTTGAGAACGGGTTAGCCGAAGAAGAAAGCGTCGAGCAATTGGAAATAACACTTTTGGATATTGAAACACAGCTTAACAACGCCCGTAGAAGTCAGGCTATTGCCAAGCAAATGTTCAATCTCGCTTTGGGTATAGATGTGGAAGCGCCCGTTACTTTAACGGACAATCTTGACGAGCTTGCCAACCAAAATATCAGTCTTGCTCTTTTGGATGCTTCACTAAATATAGAAGACAACGTAGATTTTAAAATTGCACAAAATCTAATTGAACAACGTTATTTCGAAAACCGTTTGGAAAAAAGCAAATTCCTGCCCAGTCTATCGGCTTTTGTAAATTATGGAACTTCTGCAAACAGCGATGATTTTACTTTTTTTAATGGTGACCAAAAGTGGTATCAATCATCAGTTTTGGGGGTAAGCCTTAACATTCCCATATTCAGCAGTGGTATGCGAAGTGCCGCCAACCAACGAACCAAAATAGCACTCGATCAAGCAAAGACCGATTTTGAACAGACCCAGCAACAGATAAAATTAGATCTAACTACGGCTCAAAGCAATTATCAATTCGCCATAGAGAATTATGAAAATTCCAAGAAAAACCTTGCTTTGTCCGAACGTATTGAAAACAAAAACCAAATAAAATTCACGGAAGGACTATCTACCAGTTTTGATCTGCGCCAGGCCCAAACACAGTTATATACTGCCCAACAACAATATTTTCAAGCTATGCTTGAGGTTATTAATGAAAAGGCAAATCTTGAAACCGTGTTGAATATTCCGAAACTGCGAATAAATTCAGAAGAAATAAAAGGAAAATATTAAAAAACTTCAACTAAATAGCTTAAAAAATCAACAAATGAAAAAAGCAATCCTATTCCTAATTACCCTAATCACCTTGGCTTCCTGCGGAGGTGATAACCAATCTGTTGATGCAGTAATTAATTCTGGCGACATGACTGCTGTAAAAGCGAAGCGTGCAGAAATGAACAAACAGCAACGTGAGTTAAAAGCCGAAATTGACAAACTCAATCAATACATTGAAACGCACGAAAAAAAGGACCGCCCAGCTTTAGTTACTGCCGAAGTTATAAAAGATACGCTTTTCAAGCATTTTGTGGAAGTACAAGGCAATGTTGAAACAGACCAAAACGTAGTGCTTAATGCTGAGTACTCTGGAGTACTAACCAATGTGTATGTAAAGGAAGGGCAACGCGTCTCCAAAGGACAACGACTGGCAAAAATTGACGATGGCGGCCTTTCAAGCCAAGTTGCACAGCAGGAAGCCCAAATGGCTTTGGCACAGACTACCTTTGAGCGTCAGCAAAGGCTTTGGGAACAAAAGATAGGTTCTGAAATTCAGTATTTACAAGCCAAGACCAATTATGAATCGGCTAAAAATGTTACACAGCAATTGCGTTCCCAATTATCAAAAACCGTAATCACGGCACCTTTTAGCGGCGTTGTTGATGAGATTATTTCAGATCCCGGCCAAGTTGTTGTTCCTGGACAAACACCAGTATTACGTTTAGTAAATTTGAGCGATATGTATGTAAAGGCTTCCATCCCGGAAACCTATCTTAAAAACATTAAAAAAGGAACCCAAGTAAAAGTAAATTTAGCTTCTATTAATGAAGAATTTACAGGAACTGTCCGTCAGGTAAGCAATTACATAAACCCAAACAACCGAAGTTTTGATATTCAGGTAGAAATTCCAAACAAAGACGGTTTGGTGAAACCCAACCTCATCGCAACCGTAAAGGTTAACGACTATAGCGCGGAAAATACCATTACCGTTCCCGAGAATATTTTACAGGAAAATGCCGCCGGGGAAACCATTGCTTACTTGTACCAACCCATTAATGATTCAATTGGTGTAGCAAAGCGTGTGCTCCTTGAAACAGGACTTTCCTATGAAAACCATACAGAGGTAAAATCTGGAATTAAAAAAGGCGACACAATCATAAAGGAAGGCGCTAAAACCCTTCGCGACGGCCAGAAAGTAACCATCAAAAACTAAGAAACCAATTGCACCATGAGCAAAAATCCCTATAAAGAATTTAGCATATCGTCTTGGGCCATTGACAATAAAATGACGGTCTATGTAATTATGGCCATCATCCTGTTTTTGGGTGCTTACGCATATTATAGTATGCCCCGCGAGGCTTTCCCCGAAATTATCGAGACCAAAATCTACGTTAGCTCAGTAAACCCTGGTAACTCTGCTGAAGATGTTGAAAAATTCATCACTGAACCTTTGGAGGAAGAATTTAAGGACGTTGGTGGTGTAAAGGAAATCACCTCAACAACCCTTCAGGATTACTCTATTATAATTGTAGAATTTGAGGAAACGGTAGAAATCCCCGTTGCAAAGCAATTGGTAAAAGACAAGGTAGATCAAGTGAAAGCTGAAACCACCTGGCCCACACTCACCAATGGCGCCAAGGTAGAGCCCAATGTTTTTGACCTTAACTTTTCAGAAGAAATGCCCATCCTCAACATAAATCTTACGGGCGATTACCCTGTGCAGCAGTTGAAGGAATACGGCGAATATCTTCAGGATAAAATAGAACTGCTTCCACAAATAAAGGAAGCCACCATTCGTGGGGCCGAGGAAAAAGAAGTGGAGATAGCGGTTGATATTTATAAAATGACCGCTTCACAGGTAAGTTTTGACAATATTATTAATGCTGTAAAAGGTGAAAATAGCACCATTTCCGGTGGAAATATCATTACCAACGGCGTTCAGAAAAACATACGGATTACTGGTGAAATTGAAGATCCAAAGGAGCTGGAAAAGGTTGTTGTTAAAAAAGATGATGGAATTATCTTCCTAAAAGACATTGCGACTATAAATTTCCAAGAAAAAGACCCAACTACCTACGCTCGTGAATATGGTGATCCTGTAGTGATGCTGGATGTAAAAAAGCGTGCTGGTAAAAATATGATTGAGGCCGTTGAGCAAATAAAAGAAATAGTAGCAGAGGAGCAGGAAAATTATCTTCCTAAAAGTCTTCACATAAGCCTTTCCAACGATCAATCCATAAAGACCGAAAACCAAGTGAATGATTTGGTTAACAACATCATCTTCGGGGTGCTTTTGGTGGTAATTGTATTGATGTTTTTCCTTGGTTTCCGCAACGCACTTTTTGTAGGTTTCGCCATTCCGCTTTCTATGTTGATGTCACTGTTTATCCTTTCATCATTGGGCTTCACGCTAAATACAATGGTGCTTTTTGGGCTTGTTATGGGTCTGGGAATGCTGGTAGACAACGGTATTGTGGTAGTCGAGAACGTTTACACCTTAATGAGCGAGGGGATGTCTCCACGAAAAGCAGCCAAACAAGGTATGGGCGAGATTGCTTGGCCTATTATTGCTTCTACAGCCACCACACTTGCAGCATTTTTCCCGCTTGGGCTATGGCCGGGAATGATTGGTAAGTTTATGATTTATTTCCCCATCACGCTTTCGGTGGTGCTGTCATCTTCGCTTTTTGTGGCATTGATAATTAACTCCATGCTTACTTCAGAATTTATGAAAACTGAAGAGGAACCGTTAACAAAAAAGAAACTCGTACGCTGGAGCTTGATTTTAGTGGGAGTGGGTGTTTTGCTGTTGGTTGCCGGTTTTGCAATGGATGTAGCTGCTTTCCGAGGGTTTGGAAATTTGGCGATACTTGCGGCATTGCTGCTTTGGCTTTATAAATATGTTTTGGCAGGTGCAGTAGATTATTTTCAGTACAAATCCCTCAAAAAACTGGAGAATTTTTACGAAAGAACCCTAAAGTACGCTTTGCGCGGAAGAAAAGCTTATGTATTCTTCTTCGGAACCATCGGACTTTTAATTTTCTCTTTTATTTTAGTGGGAATTGCACAACCAAAAGTACTTTTCTTTCCAGAAAATGAGCCGAACCAGATTATTACCTATATTGAATATCCACAGGGAACCGACATTGAAAAAACCAATGAACTTACCAAGCAGGTAGAACAACAGGTTTTTGATGCAATTGCAAAATATGATGACAATGGGTATAATTATATGGTAGAATCTGCCATTTCACAGGTAGGCCAAGGCGCCGGAAACCCACAGACCGATGGCGGACAGAGCAATGATATGCCTCAAAAGGGAAAGATTACGCTCTCCATGCGCGACTTCCAATTACGCCGTGGCGTAAAGAGTAGCACGGTTCTGGAAGAAGTGCGCGAGTCGGTAAAAGGTTTCCCAGGAGCTTCCATTATTGTTGAAAAAGATGCCGCCGGCCCGCCCGTTGGCTACCCAATAAACATTGAATTGAGCGGAGAGGATTACGAACAAATGCTTCGCGAAGCTGAAAATCTGCGTTCTTATATTGAAGGTTTGGGCATCAGCGGTATCGAAGAACTGAAAATAGACGTAAACAAAAGCAAACCCGAAATGGACGTGACCGTGGACCGTGAAAAAGCGGGGCAGTTGGGCATTTCCACAGGACAGATTGGACAGACCTTGCGTCGCGCTATTTTTGGCGAAGAAGCCTCAACCTATAAAGAAGGTGATGACGATTACGAAATAAACGTTCGCCTTTCCGAGAAATCCCGCTATGACGAAAGCGCACTTTTCAACCAACCAATTACCTTTAGGAACAACCAAGGCAATATTGTTCAAGTACCTATTTCAGCTATGGTAACAAAGAACAACACAGCTTCTTTCAGTTCCATAAAAAGAAAGGATTTAAAAAGGACCATAACGGTATATTCCAACGTACTTGGAGGTTATAACGGTACCGAAATTGTAAATGACCTAAAAACAGAACTGCAGAATTACGAGCTTCCAAAGGATATAAATCTTGCCTTTACCGGTGAGCAGGAAGAACAGGCAGACAATATGGGTTTTCTCTTGTTAGCACTGTTTTATGCTATGGGCGGTATTATGCTTATTCTGGTAGCGCAGTTTAATTCTTTGAGCAAGCCTTTAATCATTTTAATGGCTATTGTACTCAGCCTGGCAGGGGTATTCCTCGGTCTCGTGGTTTTCCAGATGGATTTTGTAATTATTATGACCATGATGGGTATTATATCGCTAGCAGGTATTGTGGTTAACAACGCCATCGTTCTTATAGATTACACCCAGATTCTTATAGACCGAAAAATGCACGACCTGGAAATGGACGATGACGATATGCTTACAAAAAGGCAATATTTTGAAATAATTGTTGCCGGCGGAAAATCGCGTTTGCGTCCTGTATTGCTAACTGCCATTACAACCGTGCTGGGGCTTATTCCCTTAGCCATTGGTCTAAACATAGATTTCTTTGGTTTTTTTACTGATTACAAACCAAACATTTATATAGGTGGTGACAACGTAATCTTCTGGGGCCCGCTGGCGTGGACGGTAATCTTCGGCTTGATCTTCGCTACCTTCCTAACCTTGATTGTGGTTCCCGTAATGTTTTATTTGGTGAACCGCGCAAAGATTAGATTCAGAAAAAAGCGAAGGTTAAAGGAATTAAAGAAACAGAAGGCGAAAGAACAACTAAGGTTGAAAAATCAATAGAGCTTCTACCTTATCTAGTGTATTACACTGAGCGCAGTCTAAGTCTGGTCGAACATTAAATTATTTCAAGGACCTGTCAATTTTAAATAATTGGCAGGTCTTTTCTTATTTAAAAAGTTAGTGTACTGATGTGGACCCATGCTCTAAATAATAATCCCTTCAAAACCACAACAATTCATTTAATACTTATTAAATTTGCCGTCTCAATTTTTTTCAGAATAAAATGTACAGAACGCACAACAACGGCCAGCTTCGCGCGGCAGATATCAATAAAACAGTAACCCTCGCGGGATGGGTACAAAAAACCCGCGACAAGGGCTTTATGGTCTGGGTGGATCTCCGCGATCGCTACGGCATTACCCAACTTATTTTTGATGAGGAAAGAACGCCCAAAAAAGTAATGGAAAAAGCCACAAAACTTGGACGCGAGTTCGTTATTCAAGTAAAAGGAACCGTTATTGAGCGCGAATCCAAAAACCCAAATATGCCAACAGGCGATGTGGAGATTTTGGTTTCTGAATTAACTATTTTGAATCAATCCGAAACGCCACCTTTCACTATTGAAGATGAAACCGATGGCGGTGAGGATTTAAGAATGAAATATCGTTACCTCGATATCCGCAGAAAACCTGTTCGTGAAAATCTTATTTTCCGATCAAAGGTTGCAATGGCGGTTCGCAATTATCTTTCAAAAGAAGGATTTATTGAAGTGGAAACTCCTTATTTAATAAAATCAACTCCCGAAGGCGCGCGCGATTTCGTAGTTCCAAGCAGAATGAACGAAGGGCAGTTTTATGCGCTTCCGCAGAGCCCGCAAACTTTTAAGCAATTGCTAATGGTGGGCGGATTGGACAAATATTTCCAAATAGTGAAGTGTTTCCGCGATGAGGATTTGCGTGCAGACCGCCAGCCGGAATTCACACAGATTGACTGCGAAATGGCTTTCGTGGAGCAGGAAGATATTCTGAATGCTTTTGAAGGTTTGACCAAACATTTGCTGAAAGAAATAAACGGCGTTGAAATTTCCGAATTCCCAAGAATGACCTATGATGAAGCAATGAAAAAATACGGAAACGACAAACCGGACATCCGCTTTGGGATGGAATTTGGCGAACTGAACTCAGTGGCGCAGCATAAAGATTTCGGTGTTTTCAACCAAGCTGAATTGGTTGTTGGCATATCCGTTCCCGGAGGAAATAATTTTACCAGAAAAGAAATAGACAATTTAATCGATTGGCTAAAACGTCCGCAAATTGGAGCTCTGGGAATGGTTTACGTTCGCTGCAATGAGGATGGAACTTATAAATCTTCCGTAGATAAATTTTATACTGAAGAAGATTTAGCAAAATGGGCAGAGGTTACTGGGGCAAAATCTGGCGACTTAATCTGTGTGGTTTCCGGAGCAAAAAACAAAGCACGAACCCAGTTGAGCGCATTGCGAATGCATTTGGCGGAACAGCTTGGATTGCGCAAGATTGATGAATTCGCCCCGCTGTGGGTCGTGGATTTTCCGCTGTTGGAATGGGACGAGGAGACTGAGCGCTACCACGCCATGCACCACCCATTCACTTCCCCAAAACCGGGACAGCTTGACCTTTTGGCCACAAAACCAGGTGAGGTAAAAGCAAACGCATACGATTTGGTTTTAAACGGAAACGAGATAGGCGGTGGTTCCATCCGTATCCACGACAAAAGGACACAAGCGTTGATGTTTGATTATTTAGGCTTCACCCCAGAAGAAGCCAAGGCGCAGTTTGGCTTTTTAATGGACGCCTTTCAATACGGCGCGCCTCCGCACGGTGGTATTGCCTTCGGTTTGGATAGATTGGTTGCCATTTTGGGCGGTCAGGAAACCATCCGCGACTTTATTGCTTTCCCAAAAAACAATGCAGGCCGCGACGTGATGATAGATGCACCAGCGCCAATTGATTCGAAGCAATTGGAAGAACTTCATCTAAAAGTTGAAATAAAATCTTAAGAAAAAATCCTGCACTTGCAGGATTTTTTGATAGCTTTAAAGATGCCAACACAAAAAAGAACTTTACTTACCCGCTTTCTTATTTGGAGAATAAAATATATCTCCCACAAACAGTTTGTGCTGTTTTTGAGTATAATGGTCGGGCTTTTGGCAGGAATGGGGGCTGTAATTCTAAAAAACTTTACCCATTTAATCCAACATCTTTTAGAAGGGAAGCTTATCGCCGATTATCAAACCGCCTTCTATTTCATTTTTCCGCTTATCGGTCTTACTCTGGCATATTTAACCATGCGTTATTTAATTCGTAACAAGGTTAGCCATGGAATTCCTTCAACGCTCTACGCTATTTCAAAACGGAAAGGTTTTATGCGTCCCTTTCAAATGTTCGGCAGTTTAATCACCGCTCCCATTACCGTAGGTTTTGGGGGTTCCGTGGGTTTGGAGGGGCCAACCGTAGCAACAGGCGCCGCATTGAGTTCCAATCTTTCCA
>OJBO01000963.1_pt1 | contig 12746 bp, 10 predicted proteins | sample 1590461 | NCBI WGS metagenome assembly OJBO01 (sample SAMN05416836, study PRJEB24817) | seawater metagenome | isolation source: Sea water | place: Canada:Atlantic | collected 2013-07 | reverse complement strand
ATGTGGCTTACCTGCACTACCGCAAACTGCTCGAGATGGGCCTGGAATGGCCGTCCATTTATAGTGGTATGCTGATCTGCGCCGAGCATCTGGATGTCAACAGGGTCGATACCAAACTGGCTAGGGACGCCATCCTCCTGCTGCGTCATGACGGCCTGCCCCACCAGGAAATCGGCCGGTTCGTGGGCGCCATCATCCGCCAGCAATACGATCTGGAAAACCCGAATGCCCAGGTCGATCTGGACGCCGCGAGCGAAGACGAACTGCTGATACTGGCACTGGAAAAAACCCTGATGCCAGACCCCACCGTGGAAGAGCTGGTCACGCTGCTGCGCCGAGCGGTCATTGCCGAAGTTGCGCAAACCGTTGAACTGCGAGACGAACTCCAGCCGCTGGCGCTGGCGCTGGCGGTTTACGCCGATCGCACCGGTTACGCCCTGACAGCGGAGGACGACGAAGAGCGGCTGGCCTCCGCCATCAACGACAGCATTTGCGCCCAGCTTGCGATGGGCGAGCAACAGGATGGCATGATTGGTTCGCTGATCGTCAGTGCCATGTACGGAGCTCTGTTCCATCAGAAGTATGCTGTACAGCTAGGCCGCTGGAATCTGGTGGACTGGCCGGTTGCCATGCAGGGGATGATGGCCGCCAGCTACTACAATCGTGCCTCGGAAGAAGCCATCAAACAGAGTTTCGACGAGAAATCAGCCGAGCTTTGCCTGGAGAAAACCGACGTTCCCCAGGCCTGGCCCAACTGGTCGAAACTCGCCTATCGTTCCGAAACCAGCCTGAAAACCATGATGGCGACAGAGCTGGGCATGAATACCGAACAATTGCCGGAAACGCTGCGGATCATGGTGTGTGGCGCACAGTCCGGCCAGCGCGCCATGGAACTGGCGCACTACCTGAAAGACGTGGAAGTAATCGCCGTAGACGAATCCCTGGCCAACGTTGCCAAGGCAACGCGACTCTCGGGTGAGATGGGCATCAGCAACATCGTGTTCTGGCCCTGGTCCATCGCGCAGCAATTTGTCGCCGATGAGCACAAGGTGCACTGGATCGAAATCGGGCGCCTGCCCTCTTCCCACATGACTGACGTGTCTCTGGCGGCCCTGGTCAGTTCAGCGACCGGCAACGGTGCTGTCGTCCATATGCACACCGCTGTCAACGAACAGACCGACGGCGACAAACAGATCCGCCGTCTGATCGCCCAACACGGCCTGCAGCCCACACGTACCGCCCTGCGCCAGCTCCGGCGCATGGTACTGACGAACCGACAGGATCCCGTGTGGCAGTCCCTGATCGCCGAAAACGACTTCTACGGCCTCGGCGGCTGCCGCGACCGCTGGTTCAGTGAACAGGACACCGGGCAGTTGAAAGAACTGATGGCACTGCTCAGCAACGAAGTGGACTGGAAACTGGTGAAAGCCCGGGATACCGACGGCCACAGCCTCGCCACCAAGCCTGTACAGAAACAGATCCAGGCAGAGGCTCTGGGGAGTGAGGTGCAGAGCTTGATGGGGCAAGGGCTGTCTGTGTACTTCCAGCGCAGGCGCTAAACGTAAGGAATCAGCGACTCACCATAAAGGTGAAGCTCCTCCAGAACGTGCCGCCGATCCGGCGTGAGCTCCGGATCGGCGGCCAGGCGTTGCAGTTCATGCCCAAAAGCCTCCAGTGATCGCCAACCTTTTTTCGGATTCATCAAGCGCTGACTGCGGAATTCTTCCCAGCGCTCCATCTCGTCACCGATCAGCGTATTAGGGTAATTCCTCGCCCGATAGCGAAACAGCATCTCTTCCAGGCGCCCGTCCTCAAACCGTACTTCCTGCTTTCCCAGGGTTTCCACCGGCTGTTGCAATAGCCAGTTGAGCTTCTCGCGGTCTGTTTTGCCGATGAAGCCGCCAGCGTAAAGCTGTTCATCCGGGTCCGTCAGATCGCCTTCATGGGGCTGGTCGAAGGCCTGGGCAATTCGGGCTGGCAGGTCCGGGGCTTTGCGGAGGATGGCCAGGTGCTCCCGCAGTTTGGCGCCGTCGAGTTCTAATTCGGCAAGCCGTTCTTCAGAGAGGGACTTCAGCATGGTGGCCGGAGCGAGTACCGGGCACTTGTTCAGCTGCACGCCTTTGAGTGGAAAACGACTCACGCCCTCCCCTAGCTCTGCCTGGGAAGTAAATACCCGCTCACGAATCTGCTCAGGCGTGGCGTGGATCAGCTCGCTGGGGTCTTCGCGCAGGTCGTACGCGATCACCAGGTTCTTGTTGCTGGGGTGATCCGCAACGGGTGCCACCATTGCGCAGCAGCCACGGGTGGCCGGGTACTTGGCGGAAATGTGGAACACCGGCTTCATGCTGGCGGTATCCAGCATGGCGCGGGCGGAGTGCTTGTCCTTGTTTTGCAGTACAAACTCAAACAGCTTGGGCTGCTTCTCCTTGATCAGCTTCGCCACCGCAATGGTGGCCTCCACGTCCGACAGGGCATCGTGAGCGGCTTCATGGGCGATGCCATTGGCGACCGTGAGCTCTTCCAACTTGAAACTGGGGCTACCGTCTTCCTTCTTTGGCCAGTGGATGCCCTCAGGCCTCAGCGCGTAGGTCAGGCGCACCATATCGATGATGTCCCAGCGCGAATTGCCGTTCTGCCATTCCCGGGCATAAGGGTCGCGAAGATTGCGGTACAGGGTGTGGCGAGATACTTCGTCATCGAAACGCAGGCTGTTGTAACCCACGGCGCAGGTGCCAGGCTGGCTGAAAGCCTCATTGATCTGAGCGATAAACTCCGCCTCGGGAAAGCCGTTTTCCAGCGCCTTCTGCGGAGTAATACCGGTGATCAGGCAGGCCTCCGGCGACGGTACGTAGTCGTCCGCAGGCGCGCAGTAGATGATCAGAGGGTCTTCGATGATGTTCAGGTCCGCATCGGTACGCACACCGGCAAACTGGGACGGACGATCGTGCAAGGGGTCGACACCAAAGGTTTCGTAGTCATGCCAGTAGAAAGAGCGGATCACCGAGAGAACTCCTGCATTACGTGAATCGATTGAATGCAGGGTAGTGTAATCAAAACATCCCGGTACCGCGATCCACGTAATGCGTGCGCTCCCGCTGAACGCCGTTTTGCAGGGTCTGCATGTCCAGCGTCATACTGGTGGGCAAATTCAGGAACACACCTTCCGGCCCCTGGATAGCGCCTGCACCGCCCAGGTCCTGCCAGTCCACGGACTCGCGCTGGAACGCCAGAAACAGGTCTTCCGTAAAGCCAACAGTGCCATCGCCATTGTCCACGCCAATATCCATGGACAATAGATTGGTCAGCGGCACACATTGGCTGCAGGTTCCGTCGTCACCCGCCAGGCCTATCTGTGTTGCCCGGTGATTGGTGGCCACTCCGGCATCATCGAACAGCATGGCTTCTACTGGGTTGCCGTCGGCATCGTTGATTTTCAGGTTCAGATTGCCGCTGAAGCTGGCGATCTCACCAGAAAGCGTGCCCCGAGCCTGGTTCAGGCCAAAACGGAAACCGGCGAGCTGCCCCTCCCTTTCAGCCAGTTCGAGATAGGGCTCAACACCCTCAAATGGAACCACGTCGTCCACGTTGTAGGTGTTGCCGTCAATCTGCACACGGGTGTCGTCACGCACATAGTGGCCGAGCGCGAAATTCTCGATGTCGAGATCGGCACCGGAATCATCCCCGCCCATCACCACACCATCTGCGTTCAGCCGGGTTTCTGCGTCCACACCCAGTGTCACGCGGGTAAACCGGTGGTTCACTCCATCCACATGATCCACCGTCATCATTGCCTGCCCTTGCACCTGGCTCATCTCCTGTTCGGAAATAGGCTCCAACTCTGCCAGGGCAACAGGCGACATACCCAGGCAAATGGTGAGAGGGACAGCATACCAACAAGCATCCTGTCTCATAGCGTCGTGTCTCTGAATCAATTCTTATTGTGACCGCAGAAGCACTATATCCCAGGCAACCGGGCCAATAGAGTGAGATAGTTCACAGGGCATAGAATTCGGATCAGGCACTGCTATACTGAGGCGAAAAATAAACGGAGCCCCCATGACCACTCGCGTTCTCATCTGCGATGACTCCTCACTTGCCCGAAAACAAATGGCCCGCGCTCTACCCAAAAACTGGAACGCTGAAGTTACCTTCGCATTCGATGGCCGTAATGCCCTGGAAAAACTCCGTGCCGGTGCCGGCGAATTGATGTTTCTGGACCTCAACATGCCGGAGATGGATGGCTACCAGGTGTTGGACGCCATTCTGAAAGAGGATCTCCCGGTGTTGACGATCGTCGTTTCCGGCGATATCCAACCGGAAGCTCGCGCTCGAGTCCGCAAGCTCGGCGCCATCGAGTTCATTAAAAAACCCACGGACACTGACCTGGTTTTACAGCTACTTCGGGACTACGGCTTTCTGCGCGCTGAAGATCTGGCGAAAGACCAGGAGCAGGCCATCACTGACCTCCCTGCAGCAGACGCCCCGGTTAGCCTGAACGACTATCTCCAGGAAATCGCCAACGTTGCCATGGGCCGCTCGTCCGACCTGCTGGCAAGACTGCTGCGTGTCTTTGTCAAACAGCCCATACCCCGGGTGGAAATGATTGCCCGCTCGGAACTCAGCATGGCGATCTCCGTCGCCCATGCCGACAGCAACTACTCCGCCGTCTGCCAGGGATTCACCGGCGCAGGCATTGCGGGTGAAGCCCTTCTGTTGTTTGCCGACGCCAGCTTCAACGACATGGCCGAACTGCTCCATTACGACGACATGGACACCGAAAGCATCCAGGTGGAGGTGCTCATGGACATGTCCAGCATCCTGTTTGGCGCCTTCCTCAAGGGCATTGGCGACCAATTAGACCTCAAGCTCGGCCTTGGTCATCCGACCGTCCTGGGACAACATCGACAGATCGGAGATCTTCTGGAACACCACAGCACCCGTCAGGAAAAGCTGCTGTGTATTGAAATCAGTTATGAACTGGAAGACCGGGACATCCGTTGCGACATGCTGGTACTGCTGACGGAAGACTCAGTACCCTTCCTTGAACAACGACTACAGTACCTGGTGGATTAACCATGGCCATGAAAGAGATACAAGCAAGCACCTTCCACTGGCTGGTGGACATGCTGGAATCGGTGGAAGTCGGCCTGGTGGTGCTGGACCTGGATTTCCGGGTGCAGGCCTGGAACGGCTTTATGGAACACCACAGCGGCCTCACCGCCAGCAAGATTCGCGAGCAGGTTCTGTTTGACGTGTTCCCGGACATCCCCAAAGCCTGGCTAACCCGCAAGGTGGATTCAGTCGCCATGCTCAACACCCGGGCATTCACCTCCTGGGAACAGCGGCCCTACCTGTTCCGCTTTCGCAATACCCGGCCGATCACAGGCACCGAAGACTACATGTTCCAGAACCTGACCATCAGCCCTCTCTCCGGGCCGAATGGGCAGGTCGAGAAAATCTGCCTGATGGTCTACGACGTCACCGACATTGCCACCAGTAAGCGGGCACTGGAAACCGCCAACGAACAGCTGGCCAAACTGAGTATGACCGACCGCCTGACCGGCCTGCTCAACCGAGGCACGTGGGAAAACCTGCTCGACGCCGAATACGAACGCTACCGCCGTTACGGTCACAACACCTGCCTGGTTATGTTCGACATAGACCACTTCAAAGCGGTGAACGATACCCACGGCCACCTCGCCGGAGACGAAGTCATCAAGTACACCGCCAAAGTCATGAAAGACAGCCTTCGGCAATCCGACAGTCCCGGTCGCTACGGCGGCGAAGAATTCGGCATCATCCTGCCGGAAACCGACATTGAAGGTGCCAGGATAATTTGCGAGCGCTTAAGAGAAGCCATCCAGAACAGCATAGTTCAAACCACAGTAGCGCCAATCCAGTACACCATCAGCATCGGTATCGCGCCCTTAACGGATGGGCCGGAGAATCATATGCAATGGTTACAGCAGGCAGATGAGGCGTTGTATGCGGCTAAGGAAGGAGGAAGGAATCGCGTGATGGTATTTGAGGAGAGGCGCTAAGGCAGCTACCCGCTTACCTCGACCCCACAAGCCCCCCCTCTCCCCTCGCGGGAGAGAGGTCGGGGAGAGAGGGGAGGAGAACTTAATCCTGCTGCCAGCTCTGCACAGCTTCCTTACCATGCTTCTGACGCCACTCATTCAGCGTCTTATGATTGCCACCACGGGTCTTGACCACTTCACCGGTGTGCGGGTTCTTGTAAGTCTTCATCGGGCGCTTCGGGCGGCTGCCAGCGGTTGTGTCAGCCTTTGCGCCAGACACTGAGGGATCAATTGCAGAAAGAATCTGAAGAACATCCTTCGGTGACTTGTCATACTCCTTCATCAATGCGCGAACCTTGTTTTCAAACTCCAGTTCACCTTTCAGAGCCTGGTCTTTTTCAAGCTGTTCCAGCTCTGCAGAAAGCTTTTCCATAAGCTGTTTCTTCTGGTAGTAATCGTTAATCTTTGCCATGGAATTAAAACCTTATTCAAATAGGGGTTTTAAAAACTTAAGTGGAGTTGACTAAAAGTCAGGAACAATAATAATAAAATAAATGTAGTCTGGCAAAATTATTTATTTACGAGCCCTTAATAAAAAAGCCGATCAACTTGACCGACTCTTAAAATACACGCTGTACGAAAATTGTACTTACAATCTGAGATCCGCCTCGCCCAACGGCAAAACACCCTTCAGATCAAACAGAACCCCATTATCTTTCAAATAAGCACGCAACTCTTTCGACGATTTAGCGGCATATTCACGATGAGGCACAGCCAGAAACAGCGCATCGTAGTCACCGGCTTTCGGAGCCTCCACCAGTGAAATCCCATATTCATGCTCGGCTTCCGTATTATCCGCCCAGCAGTCTGTCACATCCACGGAACAGCCGAAATCCTGCAATTCACGGATAACATCAATCACCCGGGTGTTCCGCAAATCCGGGCAATTTTCCTTGAAGGCCAGCCCCATCACCAACACTTTTGACGATGCCACGGTATGCCCGGTTTTAATCATTGCTTTAACCAGCTCGGCCGCCGCATACGGGCCCATATTGTCGTTTACCCGCCGGCCAGACAGAATAATCTCCGGGTGATAACCAATAGCCTGGGCCTTGTGAGTCAGATAGTAAGGGTCGACACCAATACAGTGCCCACCAACAAGTCCGGGCTTGAATGGCAGGAAATTCCATTTCGTGCCGGCTGCAGCAAGCACTTCATGGGTATCAATTTTCAGGCGAGAAAAAATCATCGAAAGCTCATTCATCAGCGCTATATTCAGATCACGCTGGGTGTTTTCGATAACCTTTGCCGCTTCGGCCACTTTGATGGAACTGGCTTTATGGGTGCCCGCAGTAATAACACTGGCATAGAGTGCATCCACTTCATCGGCAATTCCCGGAGTGGAACCAGAGGTTACTTTCATGATGCTGGTTACCCGATGCTCCTTATCACCCGGATTGATTCGCTCAGGACTGTAACCGGCAAAGAAATCCTTGTTAAACGCAAGGCCGGATACTTTCTCCAGTACCGGCACGCAAACCTCTTCCGTGGCTCCGGGATATACCGTGGATTCGTAAATCACAATATCGCCCTGCTTCAAAACCTTGCCTACGGTTTCGCTGGCTTTTACCAGAGGGGTTAAATCCGGGGTTTTGAATTCATCAATCGGGGTAGGCACCGTGACAATATAAATCTGGCAATCACGAATGCCTTCAAGGTTATCGGTAAAAGATAAACCCGACGCCCCTGCCAACTCTTCCCGGGACACCTCACGGGTGAAATCAACACCGTCTTTCAGCTCGGCAATTCGTTTTTTATTGATATCGAAACCGATAATCTCCCGCTTTTCACCAAAGGCCGCGGCGAGAGGCAGCCCCACGTAACCAAGACCAATAACTGCAATTTTCTTCATTTGAATTCCTTTCCCCAGAAGCAAAACCCGGCGTCGATCCGCCCTACTCAGATGGGATAATTATGTCTGTACCCGTCAGGGATTGAAAACACCTTTTCAACGCCAGTTTAGCGCCCGGATCACCGTGGACAATTCGAATCTCACGGGGCGGTACGGGTATACCTGATACAAACGCCACAAGATCCGATTGCCCCGCATGTGCAGAATAGCCACCGACCTGATGAACGCGGGCCCGGATATCATAGCGGTCACCATCCAGCTCCACCCAGCCTCCACGGGCACCATAAGTCAGAATATCCCGTCCTGGCGTACCGGCGGCCTGATAGCCCACGAACAGCACGTCGTTCCGTTTATCGCCCAGCATCGCCTTCAGATAATTCACCACACGGCCACCGGCGCACATACCGGAACCGGCCAGAACCACACAGGGGCGATGGGAGCGGGCCAGGTAATCCACCGCATTGAGGTGGTCTTCATGGGAACTGATGACCGTGAGTTGCTCAAAAGAGAGCGGATGCCGGCCCTGGTGGACCAATTCTGTGGCTTCGGCATCCCAGTAGGGTTTCAGGTCTCGATAGATTCGAGTGAATTCAGCCGCCAGCGGCGAATCCACAACAATTTCCAGGTTGCTCCAGAGCTCTCCACCAAACTCATTGATCAGGCCCTCAATCTCGTACAGCAACTCCTGCGTCCGCCCAATACTGAAGGCCGGCACCAACCCCGTGCCGTCGTCTTCCAGCGAATGTTCCAGAACCGCCTTCAACCGGTAACGCCGCGTTTCCCGGTCCTCGTGGTCTTTGTCTCCATAAGTGCTCTCGATCACCAGCCGATCTGCTCGCTCGGGGGATTGGGGCGCGGGCAGCAACGGAGCATGGGGCGCGCCGAGGTCGCCACTGAACACAACCCGTTCTTCAGATTCGCCCGCACGTGCATCACACTCAACATAGGCCGAGCCCAGAATATGCCCAGCCCTCTGCAGCCGAACCGACAGCGAGCAATCATCCTCAGCAAACACCGAATGCCACTGACCATAAGGCACCGGCACCAGGCGGGAACGAATCAGCCCCAGAACCCGATCAATCAGTTGCCGGTCGCGGGTGAAACCGATTTTCAGGGCATCCTCCAGTATCTCCGGCAGCATAATGGCTGAAGGCTCGGAACAAATAATGGGCCCATCGAAACCCGCAGCCAGCAAATAGGGAATGCGCCCCACGTGGTCGATATGCACGTGGGTGACCACCAGGGCCCGGATATGATCGATGGGAAAATCAATGGAGAGATCAGACGCGGAAGCACCGCGGCCCTCGTCCTGGCCCTGGAACAGGCCGCAGTCTATGAGGATGCCGTTCTTTTCGGCCGCGTGACCAACGGTGAGTTCGTGGCAGGAGCCGGTTACGCCAGAGGTGGCGCCGTGGTGAGATATTGAGATCATGCTGAACGTCCTTGTTGATAATTTTGAAACTGCCCCAGTCCTTGGGCAAATTTCTTGTTTTAGCACCGGTTACTGAAAGTCTTCTTTCCTGACCGGGGAGTTCCTGTTTATGTCATGTGCGGCCACCTTGCCAACAACGGCTTTCAGGTGCTTCGGCGCCAACCCGAAGCCGGGGCGAACACTCCGCACATCGTCTCCGGAAATGACTTCACCGGCCTTGATATCATTCACAAAGTACAGGGAACGCCGAAAGAGTGCGTTACCCTGCTCGCTGGATTTTCGACCGTAATTCACCTCGCCAAGGGCTTTCCACGCTGTCTTGCTATCACGGCAAAGTGCTTTGAGATCCTCAGGCTCCAGGGAAAAGCTGTCATCCGGTCCGCCACCGGAACGGTCGAGCGTAAAGTGCTTTTCAATGATCGACGCGCCCAAAACAACGCTGGCAATCGCCGTTGTATTGTCCAGGGTATGGTCCGAAAGCCCTGTTACCAGGCCGAAACGCTGTTGCATGTCGACAATGGTCTTCAGGTTATAGTCCTCTGCCGGCGCTGGATAGCCACTTACACAGTGAAGAATCGCCAGCTGTTTGCAGCCAGCTCCGCGCGCCGCATCAATGGCCTCCTGGATTTCTTCCGCATCCGCCATCCCGGTGGAAATGATCATCGGTTTACCAGTCCGGGCCACATACTCAATCAATGGCAGATCCACAGCCTCAAATGATGCGATCTTATAGGCTGGAGCGCCGAGCTCCTCAAGCAGATCAACAGCGGTGGTATCAAACGGCGAACTGAAAATGGTGATCCCCCGCTCCCGGGCCCGCTCAAATAGAGGCTTGTGCCACTCCCAGGGCATGTGGGCCTCTTCATACAACTCGTAGAGGGTACGACCGTCCCAAAGCCCGCCTTTGATTTTGAAATCATCAGCATCGGAGTCCAGGGTGATGGTATCGGGACGGTAAGTCTGCAATTTTACCGCGTCTGCCCCGGCTTCGGCCGCTTCATCAATGATCTTCAGAGCCGTTTCAAGCTTGCCGTTATGGTTGGCGGACAGCTCCGCAATTATGTAAGGCGTCTGAGATGATGAAATTTCACGACCATCAATGACAATTTTCGCTTCACTCATAAACACGCCCTTAAACTTTTATTTCGCGTTTTTCCACTCGGCAGCCAGAAGGCCAAAACAGATAACGTCGTGATAACGTTCTCCGTCGCAGTGTTGCTCTCTAAGGACACCTTCCCGGGTAAACCCAAGACGCTCGTGGAAGCGGATTGATCGTTCATTAAAACCGAGCGCCTGCCCGCAGAGTTTATGCAACTCCAGCTCTTCAAAGGCGTACTTCAAGGCAGCCTCACCAAGCGACCGCCCGGTTCCTGGCTCTGCATCCGGTGCCAGATAGAAACCCCAGTCTGCAACCTGGGCACAGCGGGTCGAGGAGATATTAACGAAGCCTAAAGGGGCCGAATCAACCTCGTAGATCAGCAGCCACACGCCCGGGGCTTCACTGTTCCGGGCAAACCACTGCGCATGCTCTTCCGGGGAGATCTCATGGCTGGTGTACATAAACTGGCGCACATCGGGATGATTCCGCCAATTCCGAACCCGCGCCAGGTCCCCGGAGCGCATAAGTCTCAGCCGCCCACTACTCATCCGAGACCTCCCGGAGGGCATCAGCCACACGCTGCACACCCAGGCCATCGCAGATTGTGGCAGCATTCTGACTCATCTCAAGCAACCTGCCGGGCGCGAATACTTCATGCATCGCCCTGGGCAATGTCTCTTCAATAGCGTCCGGCCACCCCAAAATGAGTGATGCGCCAGCCCGTTTCAGCGCCTCAGCGCCCGGCCGTTGGTTGTCGGCCATCACCACAAGCAAGCTGGGCAAACCAAGGCAGCAGCGCTCCCAGGCAGAGCCCCCAGCAGCACCAATGGCAAGATCTGCCTGGCTCATCAGCTCCGCCATGTTATTAGCATTTACCACAACCCGTGTCTCCAGGTGCATTGATTCCGCTTGCTCTGTCACCTCGTCGACATGAGGACAAGCTGCCCCGAGAACAACGGTAACCCGACAAGAGGCAACAACCTCGATGGTATCCAATACCCGTAAAACATTGCCGGTAACATTAGCCGCATCCACGCCCCCCATACTAACAAGGATGTTCGCGGGCTCCCGGGTTTGCCGTTCTTCAAGAGTCCGGGCACGAGCCCGGGAGAACTCGGGCCTGAGCAAAGCATAATCAGAGCCAATCAGCCGTTTGGTATGGCCCGGTACGAGACCATCGTAATCATGCGTTTCACGCCCCAGATTCTGGTCCAGAAGCAAATCACAGTGGTGCGTCCGGTCAGCAAGATCATCAATGACCATCAGGCGCTTCGAACATTCACCAACCTGAGACTCCCAGCGGCAATCGAGCGCATAGTGGTCTACCACAAGCCAATCCAATTCAATGCCCCTCAAAGCCAGAACAGTGTCGGACGCATCCGTTTCCCAGCTTACACCGAGCCAGTTGGCATGGGTTGGCTCATTTTCGGGAGGCCCAGTGGTTTTCCCCAATCCGCCTGATGAAAGCATCAATACCTGATGCCCCCGGCCACATACCACCTTCTCGAGACTTCCCGAGTTCTCCCGCATCACGAAATAACAACGGGCGCCTGCATCTGCCAGCACCTCTGCGAGGGTCAAGCAGCGCATGACGTGACCAGAACCTATGAGCGTCGACGCATCGACCCTGAAAGCCACTTCCATCAGCGCATCACCAAGCAGTCCATCCACCATCAACCATCAGGCTCGCGCCGTTGACATAACTCGACGCAGAGGATGCTAGAAACACTGTCGGGCCCGCAATCTCAGCGGCACGACCAATGCGCCCCATCGGGACTCTGGCCGCCAGCGTTTCAATAAACTCCGGAGACTTATCCTGAACACTCCTGGCGGGAAACGGGCCAGGGCATATAGCATTTATCCGGATGCCTTCCTTGCCGAATTCACATGCAGCGTAACGTGTCCATTGCAGAAGTGCTGCCTTGGCTGCGCCATAAAACGGGGGATTTGCCGATTCCGCATTTGGGTAGAGTCTCTGATCCGGACTCACAACACCGTACATGGAACTGATATTGATAACCGAAGCGTCGCCATCTTTCGCGACTGCCCTGCGAAGTGCAGGCAAGGCCTGCTGAAAAAGAAAGTGGGAGGCGACAACCGAAACCTCATAGCTCTGCTCGAAACTCTCGGGCGATGCAGATTCGATGCAGCCTGCCCCTCCGGTATACGCATTATTGACAAGCACATGCAACGTATCCGGCCCCTTATTCTCGAAGAATTCCGCAACAGCTTGCCGGTCGGAAACATCAAAAACAGCAGCCACGGAATCAAAGCCCTTTGAGC
>OJBO01000951.1_pt1 | contig 12850 bp, 13 predicted proteins | sample 1590461 | NCBI WGS metagenome assembly OJBO01 (sample SAMN05416836, study PRJEB24817) | seawater metagenome | isolation source: Sea water | place: Canada:Atlantic | collected 2013-07 | reverse complement strand
TCTACACCTCTCTATTCGTCGGCAGCGTCAGATGTGTATAAGAGACAGGCTCTGTTATCCGAATCGCGACGGCATCGGCGTTGGTGGCACCCGCCGCAGCGCTGGCCGGTGGTTTTTCACTCAATGAGCAAAGTGCCAGTGCCATGGGCGTTGCCAACGCCGGCACCGCAGCCAATCCGGAGAATGCCACCACGGTGTTCTTCAACCCGGCCGGCATGAGCCAGCTTTCCGGCACCAATATGTCATTCGGTGCCGCTGTTCTGGACATCGATGCTGAACTCAAAGAAGGTACCGGCAGTGCCGTCCGCGACGACGGCCGTGCCGTCGCCGGTGGAAACGGCGGTGACATCGCCGACCCGGCCGCCCTTCCCAATTTCTACATGACCCACGAAATCAACGACTGGCTGGACGTGGGCTTCGGCCTGCACGCCCCCTATGGCCTGGCGGCGGATTACGAGGATGACTTCAAGGGACGCTTTTTCGCGGACAAGACCGAGCTGACCGCCATTGCATTCAGCCCGTCCATTGCCGTTAACGACGGTAACGGATTCTCCATGGGTGCTGGCGTCAATGTGATCTACGCCGAAGGCCGGCTGACCAAATTCCAGGACTACAGTGGTACGGAAGCCCGCTTCGGGTTGCCCCCGGGGACCCTGGAAGACGGTTACGCGGATATCGAAGGCAGTGACGTGGCGCTCACCTTTGCCTTTGGCATGCTTTGGGAAATGTCGGAGCGGACACAGTTTGGTATCTCCGCCCAGACCGGAACAGAATTGGAACTGGATGGCGAGGCGGAAGTTCGTAACTATCCGCAGGGTAGTCTCGGTGGTGGTGGGCTGACGTTCAACCAGTCCACGGTCACTGAAAGGGTGACTGTCCCGCTGGATATTCCCGAGAGCATCACCTTCGGTGCCCGTCACCAATTGACCGATACCGTAACACTGCTGGCAGGTGCGACCTGGGCCAAGTGGAGCCGGTTTGAGGCATTGGATGTGGTCAGCCGTGAGGACAATGGCCCAATTTCTTCTCAGACAGGGCCCGGTCTTGGTGATGAGCGCCTGGTGACGCACGTTTCGGAAAACTGGAAAGACACCTGGCAGGCCAATGTCGGCGCCATCTGGCAGGCGACTCCAGAGTGGGCATTCAAGGCTGGCTATGCCTGGGACGAGTCGCCGGTGAACGACGATTTCCGTACGGCTCGAATCCCGTCGGGGGACCGCGATTGGGTCACGCTGGGCGCACAGTATGCCGATGCCCGTTCAGGCTGGACGGTAGACGTGGCGGCCGGGGTGTTGCTGTTCGACGACGAAGAGGTGAACGAACAGAACTATGACGTCAACGACGAGCCCATGCCCGGGGCGGCCCGCTACAGTGGTACCTACGAGCTTGATGCCTGGAGTGCGGGGGTGCAGGTCAGCAAGCAGTTTTAAGTGATACCTTGAGGGGCGCACGGCGCCCCTCAACCGATGACCTGCCCACGATAGATAACCTTCTTCTTTCTTGTCCTTTCTGCTTCCGTTTCGGAAGCACTATTGTCGCCCCTTGAAGTTTCCTCGGCAATTTCCTGTCCGCGATACGTTCGCCTCGCTTTGTCGGGATCGTCGTGCAGGTCCAGGTGGGGGATCTGGGGCCTGAGTATTTCCCAGGTGTGGATGAGGTGGGCTGAGCGGGTTTTGCTGGCATAGTCCGCTAGATGCCGTTCCAGGTGCTCTTCCGTGAGGTGCAGCTTTACCCCGAACTCAGACTGAATTAAGCGGCGACACTGGTGAACCAGTTTCAGTAAACCAGGGTTCATAAGCCAACTGCGCTCGGAAGCCAGAAAAGTCATGGTGAGTGCCTCGGGTAGAAAGTGTCACAACATGGCCCCGATATTCACTCATGCGAATCCGGGGCCGACCCTCTCAAGGCCTGCGAATTTCGTGCCGTTTTCAGTCGTTGGGCCCAGTGCCGCCGTTGCTGGGAACGTGCGGGTGAGACGGCAAAAAGAATGGTGTGTTTTGGGGCGAATAAAGGTGGTTTCGCCCCAAAACGGAACCCGGGCCGGCAGATTCAGTGGGCTTCGTCCCAGTTATTGCCGACGCCGGCCTCCACCAGCAAGGGTACATCCAGCGATGCCGCAGCAGACATCCGCTTCTCGAGTCCTGCGCGAATCTTGTCCACGGCCGATTCGCGTACTTCCAGAATCAGTTCGTCGTGAACCTGCAGGATCATTCGGGCATCGTTCTGGTGATGTTCCTGTAGCCAGTCCTCGACGCTGACCATGGCCCGCTTGATAATGTCCGCGGCAGTCCCCTGCATGGGGGCATTGATGGCGGTGCGCTCGGCAGCCTGTTGCATCTGCTTGTTGCGGGCGTTGATTTCCGGCAGGTACAAACGGCGGCCGTAGAGCGTTTCCACGAAACCGTCGTCATGGGCCTGTTTGCGGATGTTGTCCATGTATTTCAGCACGCCGGGGTAACGCTCGAAATAACGATCGATATATTCCTGGGCCTGATTGCGACCCACATCCAGTTGGCGGGCGAGCCCGAACGCAGACATGCCGTAAATCAATCCGAAATTGATGGCTTTGGCGCTGCGGCGCTGGTCGCCGGAGACGTCGTCGACGGCCACGCCAAAGACCTCGGCAGCCGTCGCCCGGTGAATGTCCTCGCCCTTTTCAAACGCCTTGAGCAGCCCCTTATCCCCTGACAGGTGCGCCATGATGCGCAGTTCAATCTGGGAGTAGTCCGCCGCCATCAGCTTGTAGCCCTCCGGGGCCACGAAGGCCTGACGAATGCGCCGGCCCTGTTCGCTGCGGATGGGAATGTTCTGCAGGTTTGGCTCCGAGGACGACAGCCGGCCGGTGGCCGTCACTGCCTGGTGATAAGAGGTGTGAATCCGGCCGGTGCGATGGTGAATCAATTCCGGCAGAGTGTCGGTGTAGGTGGATTTCAGCTTGCTCAGGCTTCGGTGTTCCAGGATCAGCCGGGGCAGGGTATGTTCGTGGGCCAGCTCCTGCAATACAGGCTCTGCGGTAGACGGGGCGCCTTTCGGGGTTTTCTTCACCACCGGTAGCCCCATCTTGTCGTAGAAAATAGCCTGTAGTTGCTTGGGAGAGCCCAGGTTGAAGCTTTCGCCGGCTTCCTCGTGGGCTTCCTTCTCGAGTTCTGCCATACGCTCTGCCAGTTCCTGGCTGTGCTTGCGCAGTGTGCTGGCGTTGATCATCGCGCCCCGTTGCTCCATGCGGGACAGTACTGGAACCAGTGGCAGGTCGATATTTTCGTACACTTCCTGCAGCCGGCCGGTTTTTTCCAGTTGCGGACGCAACACCTGGTGCAGTCGCAGGGTGATATCGGCGTCTTCTGCGGCGTAGGGGCCAGCCTGCTCCAGATCAATTTGGTTGAAGGTCAGTTGCTTGGCGCCTTTGCCGGCGATGGATTCGAAAGTGATGGTCTGCTCGCCCAGGTATTGCATGGCCAGCGAGTCCATGTCGTGACGAGACCCTACGGAATTGAGCACGTAGGACTCCAGCATGGTGTCTTCCGCAATGCCTTCCAGATGTATGCCATGATTGGCCAGCACGTTCTTGTCGTATTTGAGGTTCTGGCCGAGCTTGGCTTTCTTCGGGTCTTCCAGCAGTGGTTTCAACTGATCCAGCACTGTGTCCCGGTCCAGTTGTTCCGGGGCGCCCATATAATCGTGGCCAAATGGCACGTAGGCAGCCTCGTCGGGCTCAATGGAAAATGACACGCCAACGACATCGGCGTCCATATAACGCAGGCTGGTGGTCTCGGTATCAAAGGCGAACAACGGTGCCTTGTTGAGGCGGTCAATCCAGGTATCCAGTTCTGCCTGATCGGTCACTACCGTGTACGTCTTCTCTTTGCTGGCGGAATTGTTGCTGTTGTCGTCGGCGTTGTCCGCGCCTTTTTCATCGGCTGAGTCGCCGTTTTCGAGCTCGGCAATCCAGGACCGAAGCTCATATTCCCGGAACAGTTCCAGCAACTGGCCGTCGTCCTGGGTCCTCAGCTTGAGGTCCTCCAGCCCGAACTCAAGGTCCACGTCGGTTTTGATGGTGGCAAGTTGACGGCTAAGCGGCAGGGTTTCGGTGGCTTCCCGAAGGTATTCGCCAATTTTGCCTTTGACCTCGTCCGCATGCTCAATGATGTCATCCAGGTTGTTCCAGGTCTGCAACCATTTAACGGCGGTTTTCGGGCCGCATTTGTTGACCCCGGGAATGTTGTCCACCTTGTCGCCCACCAGCGCCAGGTAGTCCACGATCTGATCCGGGCCAATACCGAATTTCTCGACCACGCCGTCGCGGTCCATGCGGGTATCCGTCATGGTGTTGATCAGGGTGACATGATCGCTCACCAGTTGCGCCATGTCCTTGTCGCCGGTCGATACCACCACATCAATACCCTTGCTGGTGGCTTCGTGGGCGAGCGTCCCGATGACATCGTCGGCCTCCACGCCACTGACAATCAACAGAGGCAACCCCATGGCCCGAACCATGTCATGGATTGGCTGGATCTGCATGGCCAGATCGTCCGGCATAGGCGGGCGGGTGGCCTTGTAGTCTTCGTACAGATCGTTGCGGAAGGTCTTGCCCTTGGCGTCAAACACCACCACCATTTTCGAGCCTGGAAAATCCTGTTCCAGTTTCCGGATCATACTGATAACACCCTTTATGGCGCCCGTGGGGTGGCCCTTGCTGGTCATCAGTGGCGGCAGGGCATGATAAGCGCGGAAGAGGTAGGACGAACCATCTACGAGAACCACCGGCGGAGTCTGCTGCTGTGTCATATCAAAACGGATCCGGATTCTGATTGAAGCGTTGATAGGCTTGTGCAACTCTGACATTAGCGATGTGCATCTTCCCGTGCGTCAGAGTGATTTTGCACGTCTTTAAACAGAACCGAAGAGTATCATGAAAATGAAACGTATCGCTTGCTCGGGTCTTGTGTTGGGTGTGCTCTGGGGGCCTTTGGTGGCCCAGGAGGATATCGATGTCGTACAGACACCCAGGGAGCCCCTGGTGGTGTCTGACTACCAGCCACCCGCCGACGGGACACAGATCGTGATTCGGCCGGGTGAGAACGAGGTGTTCTACGAATACCGTGTGAATGGCCAATTGGTGGAGATCAAGGTAGTGCCGGAAGTCGGTCCCGAATACTACCTGGTGCCAGCGGATGGCGGCGGCTGGATTCGTGAGAGCGAGACCGACATGCTGGTGCCGAGTTGGGTCATCTTCAGGTGGTAAGCGCCTGCGCCTAGATCAGGTCGACAGTGATTGGATCGGAACGCTGACTTTCCAGTCCACTGTCGTCAAGGGCGGTAATGCTGAATTCGTAGGCCCCGGGGGGGAAACCCTCAAGCTGGTAGCGGGTGATGTCATCACCGGAGAGTGATATGACCTCGTAATTGTCCGTGTGTCGCAGGCGATAATAGATGCGGTAGCCGCTGATGTCGCTGGCATAGAGGCGTGAGCCGTCTTCCCGGGTAAGCGGAGCGTCCCAGTGCAGTGTGGGGGCGGTGATCGACTCCGAGTCGGTCGGATTCACTGCACTGGGGGTCTCACCCTGCGCCGTTTCAGGTTGCCCAAGCGTGCCCCGAATTGATGAAATGGCGCCCCCCAGCCTTTGTTCCGATGCTTCGCTGGCTTGGCTTGAAGCGGCCCTTGACGCCCCGGAGTCTTCCTGGCATCCGGCCATGAGAGCCAGCGCCAATCCGGCTACGACGATTTTCGTTAGCTGTCGGAGATCCGCAGCGTTCTGGCAGAATTTTTTACCTTGCATTGTATTGTTCGCAATCCGTTTAGCAGCGTGTTGTTAGTGCTGTTATTACAGTATCGGGGTGCGTCAGAAGCGAGGCCTGAATAAAACGGGGAGACGGGCTTTCTCAATTCAAGGCGCAGAGTATGCCGAAGCTGACAGAATCATCAAGTGAACGATCCGTAAATTCCGAGACGATCCGGTCCCCCCTTTGATAGATGATGAATAGGGGATGGTTTTAGTATGAACATTCTAATTTTTGACCGTAACCTTCGACATGTGATCAGAAGTCGGCATCGGTTTGCCGGCGATAACGATGCAGATTTTCAAACCACGCATCCACAATCTTAGGAGAGTCATCATGGGTAAACTCAAGACCTATCAGGAACAGCTTCAGGACATCGTAGAGAAGGGCATCAACGCAGCTGAAGAGCAGCAGAAGAAGCTGGCTTCCAAGCCGTTCGAGTACGCTGAAAAGCTGGAAACCGAAGCCCGCGAGTACAGCGTAAAGACCCTGCGCACTCGTTACTATGGCTACAGTGAAAACCTGTTCGAGCAACTGCGCAGCCTGAACACCCGTTTCGGCAGCTTTGCGGCCGACCTGGTTGCCAAGCTCGAGAAAGAAGCGGCTGAAAGCGCAGATACCGTTGCCGACGCAGCGGACGAAGTGACCAGCGTTGCCCAGTCAACCAAGGCTACCGCCCAGGCCAAGAAGCCGGCTGCACGCAAAACCACAGCCCGCAAAAGCACCAGCACTGCCAAGAAGAGCCCCGCGACTGCCTGAACGGCAACCGGAGTTCTTTGAAGCATAAAAAAGGTCACCGCAAGGTGACCTTTTTTGTGCCTGATTGGTCAAGCCGTGTGGTTTATTACTCTTCCAGATCGTCCGGGTCCAGCGGAAGCGTTCTTTCCTCGCCGGTGATCTCTTCCAGCCGTTCAATGTCCGCCTCGAACCGCTCTCGCAGGGCTTTTATATTGGCGTTCTGCGAGTTGATCTCACGTTCGATGTCACGAATCTGGGCTTCCAGCCGCCGTATTTTTTCCAGTGTCGCTTCGGGGATGTCGCGACCGGAACGTTCCAGGTCTGCAGCCCGGCTCTGTTCGCTGTCCAGTTGGCTGACGATCACCGAAATGTTGCCTCTCTTGAGCTGATTCAGCCCCTGCAACTCACGTATTTTCCGGTGCATGGCGCGCACGGCTTCGTCTGGGTGGCTGTAGCGCTCCAGAAGCTTGCGGTCGAGCTCCCGCTGCCGTTCCGCTTCGGCCTGGCGTTTTTCCTCGGCTTCCCTGGCGGCAATTTCCTCTTCGGTGGGTTCCGGATCAATCGTTTCAATCACCCGACCATTCTTGCTGAGAATGTCGTAGCCCCGCCTGGACGCTTCCTGAGGGATGGTGCTGCTGATGACAATCTGACCGTTCTCATCGGTATAGCGGTACATCCTTGCCTCTGCGATAGAGGCAGACATCAGCGCAGCCGCAGCAGATACAGCGATTGAAAACCTGGTCAGACGATTCATGGTGAGAGACTGGCGCTCCGCTTGAAACAATGTATGTCAGGAAGCATACCAAAAGCTGAACGATAAACCATGCCCGGATTCAGACTCCGTACTCGTCCCGATATGCGGCGACTTTGTCAGCATGTTCTGAGAAGCCGGGCCTGCTTTGCAGGTAGGCAAGCACCTGCTCGAGCCTGATAATACTGACCACAGGAATGTCGAACTCCTGTTTAACTTCCTGGATGGCGGATAGTTCACCAGCGCCTCGCTCCTGACGGTCGAGGGCAATGAGCACGCCTGCGGGCTCCGCCCCTGAGGTGCGGATCAGCTCCATGGATTCCCGGATAGCCGTGCCAGCGGTAATAACGTCATCAACAATCAGTACCTTGCCCTCCAGGGGGGCACCCACGATATTGCCACCCTCGCCGTGATCTTTCTTTTCTTTTCGGTTGAAGGCGAATGGTTTGTTGTTACCCTCGGCGGCCAGGGCCATGGCGGTGACCGTCGCCAACGGTATGCCCTTATAGGCAGGCCCGAAAATAATGTCATAATCCAGCCCACTACGCTGGAGTGCTGCGGCATAGGCCTTGCTTAACTCAAGCAGATCCTCCCCGGTATTGAACAGTCCCGCATTGAAGAAATAGGGGCTGGTGCGGCCGGATTTAAGCGTAAACTCTCCGAAACGGAGCACGTTGCGGCGGATGGCGAACTCAATGAACTGTTGCTGATAGTCGTGCATGACAAGGCTTCTGGCGGGTTTGGATCTTTAATTAACGCGTAAAACCGGTATCATACACACAAACCGAATCAGGGAACACGTATGCGGGTAGTAACAATCAGCGTCAACGGTCTGGCCCAGGCTGTTGAAAAAGGCTTCTTTGAGTGGCTGGCCAGCCAGGACGCTGACGTGGTTTGCGTTCAGGACCACCGCATGCGGGCCTACGAGATCGAGGATTTTAACCTGATCCCGGAGGGCTACGAAGCCTATTTTATTGATGGCGAGCGTAACGAAGATGGGGGCGTTGGTATCTATACCCGTCATTTCCCAAAAGCCATCATGTACGGCTTTGCTAACGAGCAGGCTGATCGCGAGGGTCGCTTCATCCAGGCGGATTTCGACAAAGTGTCCGTTGCTTGCGTGCTTTCCCCGTCTGCTCTGGGGCGGGAAGAGGAGCCGATTGGCGAGGATGACCTGACGGTTCTGGATCACAAGGACGACTTCATGGAGGCCTTTGGTCTCCATATGCAGAAAACTCTGCGCAAGCGTCGCCAGTTTATATTCTGCGCCAACCTGCAAACCGCCCATCACGTGACCGACGCCAGCCCGCTTTTCCACAAGCTGGATTTTTCCGGCTTCCTGCCCCATGAACGGGCATGGCTGGACCGTTTGTTTGATGAAATGGGCTGTGTTGATGCATTCCGCGATATCAACAAGCAGAGCAATCAGTACACCTGGTGGCCCGAGCAGGCTGAAGGTTCTCGCAAGAATGCCGGTATCCGGGTGGATTATCAGCTATTGACGCCGGGTATCCGAAAGACCATTCGGGATGGCTGGATTGATGACGGCACCCGTTTCTCCGATCACGCACCGGTGATCATGGATTACGACATCGAAATCGGTTTCTAAGATTGGAGTAGGCGGTCTCGGGAAGGCTCATCTTCCCAAGCCCGCCCAGACCGCAATGCTAATGGCTACTGAGCCAAAGCCGCTTTCTGTGCCTCAAACAGCTGCCCAATACCCAGCTTGGCCAGCTTCAACATGCCGTCCAGCTCTTCCTGTTCAAACGGCGCGCCCTCGGCCGTCCCCTGAATTTCAATGAAACCACCCTGATCCGTCATGATCACGTTCATGTCGGTTTCGGCCTCGGAATCCTCCGGGTAATCCAGGTCCAATACCGGTGTGCCTTTGTAAACGCCCACAGAAAACGCTGCAATCATCTGCTTCAGCGGCGATTTTTTCAGCCGGCCTTCTTTCACCAGATGGTTCAGCGCATCCACAAGCGCCACGCAGCCACCGGTAATCGCAGCGGTGCGGGTGCCACCGTCGGCCTGGATGACATCGCAGTCGATGGTGATGGAATGCTCGCCCAAGGCGCTCAGGTCAACCGCTGCGCGCAGGGAACGGCCGATCAGGCGCTGGATTTCCACGGTGCGGCCGCCCTGCTTGCCGCGGGCAGCTTCCCGCCCCATGCGGCTGCCGGTGGAACGGGGTAGCATGCCATACTCGGCCGTAATCCAGCCTTTGCCTTCGCCCCGCAGGAAAGGGGGGACCTTGTTTTCAACAGAGGCGGTGCAGATCACCTTGGTGTCGCCAAATTCCACCAGCACGGAACCCTCGGCGTGGCGGGTGTATTGACGGGTGATGCGAATGTCTCGGGATTGTTCCGGCGTTCTTCCGCTCGGTCTCATAATCGTTCCTGGTATCAGTGGTGAGTGTCCGGGGAGAATCCCCGGTCGATTGCAAAGTCGAAAGATTGCGGAGTATAACACGCAGTCTGCGGCGTCTGTTCGATGTTGGGGCGGCCAGCCTGCTAAACTTGAAACCTGCTTCTTCGCAAACGTGGAGTCACCATGATCAGAAGTATGACGGCCTTCGCCCGCCAGGATACCCAGGAAGACTGGGGAACGCTCACCTGTGAAATTCGCACGGTTAACCACCGGTACCTGGAGCCGTCCTTTCGCTTGCCCGAAGCGCTCCGGGAGATGGAGAACAGTTTCCGTGAGCAACTGCGCAAGCAATTGCGGCGCGGCAAAGTGGACGTGGCCATTCGTCTTCAGGCCAATGAATCGGCGACCCAGGGTTTCGAAATCGACGAGGATGTGGCGAGCGCTGTGAACGAGGCGGCAAACCACATCAACCGAATGCTGGACAACCCGGCCCACATTAGCGCCCTGGATATACTCCGTTGGCCGGGAGTGCTGGCCTCCAGCGAGCAGGACTTTGGCCCAGCCCGGAAGGCGGCAGGGGAGTTATTCGAGCGTACTGTGAGTGAGTTGGTAGCGGTCAGGGAACGGGAAGGTGAACGTCTGCGGCCGCTGTTCGAAGATCGGCTGGCCATAATGGGGGAGCGGGTGACTGAGGTTCGGGAGCGAATGCCGGAACTGATTCGTGCCCAGGAGGAGCATCTGAAAAACCGCTTCGAGCAGGCGAAGGTGGAGCTTGACCCGGATCGTGTGGCCCAGGAAATGGTGATGCTGGCTCAGAAAAGCGATGTCGCCGAAGAGCTGGATCGCTTGGAAGCCCATATCACCGAGGTTTCGGACACTCTGCAGTCCGACGATGCCATCGGTCGCCGTTTGGATTTCCTGATGCAGGAGCTCAACCGCGAGGCCAATACGCTCAGCAGCAAAAGCATCGATGCCCGGGTGACAAGGGCAGCGGTTGACCTGAAAGTGTTGATAGAGCAAATGCGGGAGCAGGTCCAGAACCTGGAGTAACCTCACTTGGATGCGGGGGCGGCGCAAACGCCGTATAATCCCGCCCTCGTTATTGTGGTGGCGCCGGGTTTGTTCCGCGCCAACTGAAAGCCCGTCAATGCCCGGAGTTGTTAGTCCCATGAGCCAGGAGTCAGAACAAGGCACGCTGTATGTGATTTCCGCCCCCTCGGGTGCAGGTAAGACCAGCCTGGTGGCTCAAATGCTGAAGCAGGACGAAAAGCTTGGTGTCTCCGTGTCCCATACAACCAGGCCTATACGAACGGGTGAGCAGGATGGCGTCAACTACCATTTCGTCAGCCGAGAAGCCTTCGAGGCGATGATCAATCGCGGTGACTTTCTGGAGCATGCGGATGTGTTCGGGAACTACTACGGCACCTCACAGGTCTGGGTGAAACAAACACTGGCCACGGGTCAGGACGTGATCCTGGAAATTGACTGGCAGGGTGCGGAGCAGGTCCGCCACCTGATGCCAGACTGTGTCAGCATTTTCATCGTGCCGCCATCGCCGGAGGCGTTAAAGGATCGCCTGACCGGCCGGGGTACAGACGCACCGGAGGTGGTGGCGCGTCGCCTCAATGAGGCGGCGGATGAGTGCAGCCACGCGGTGGAATTCGATTATCTGGTGGTTAACGATGATTTCGACATCGCGCTGGACGACCTGCTGGCGATTGTTCATTGCCATCGTCTGCGCATGCAGGCCCAGCAGGTCAGGCATTCCGGGCTGCTGACCAGGCTGTCCGAGCGCCATTGACCGGCTGACATTGCCTGTATACAAATTGAACCGGCCGCAGTAAACTACGCGGTCTGCTGAAATCAGTCATTTTGCTATTGTCGGGGAAGTTATGGCACGAGTTACCGTTGAAGATTGCCTTGAAAACGTTGATAACCGCTTCCAGCTGGTTATGCTGGCCACCAAGCGTGCCCGCCAGATCGCAACCAAAGGCTTCGAGCCGCTGGTCGCTGAAGAGAACGACAAGCCTACCGTTATCGCCCTGCGTGAAATTGCCGACGGCAAAATCACCCGCGATCTCCTCACCGAGGATGATGACGAATAAGGCTCAAGGTCGCTGAATGTGGCCGAAGACGGGAATATTTTCTGGTTACCCGTCCAAAGCATTGAAATCTGTTCTTGCGGTTTTATAGTGTATCTATAGGCATGACTGGAAGAACGTCGGAAGGACCCGAATGCGTGCATTCGGGTTTTTTTATCCCTGACATTTATGATCCCCACGGAGGCGCGGTGTCGGCAGAGGCAACGGTTGATGTGCTGGCCAATGAACTCAGCACGTATCTTGATACCAATCGCATCAATCAGGTGCGAAGAGCCTACTATTATGCCGAACAGGCCCACGAAGGGCAGATGCGCAAAAGCGGCGATCGCTATATTACCCATCCTCTGGCGGTGGCCAGAATCCTTGCCAGCCTGAAGCTGGATCACCAAAGCCTGATGGCAGCCATGCTCCATGATGTCATCGAAGACACCGGCATTCCCAAGGATGCGCTTTCAGAACAGTTTGGCGAGGATGTGGCTGAGCTGGTGGATGGTGTCAGCAAACTTACCCAGATTGAATTTCGCTCCCGTGCCGAGGCCCAGGCCGAGAACTTCCAGAAGATGACCCTCGCCATGGCGCGGGACATTCGCGTTATTCTGGTCAAGCTGGCGGACCGCCTGCACAACATGCGCACCCTGGGCCCAATGCCCTACGAGAAGCGCCAGCGCATTGCCAACGAAACCCTGGACATCTACGCCCCGATTGCCAACCGGCTGGGCATGCACTCCATCTGTACCGAGCTGGAGGACCTCGGGTTCTCCTCGCTGTACCCGATGCGCTCGAAATACATTTCCAAAGCCGTGGCGAAGTTGCGGGGCAGTCACCGGGAAATCATCGACGATATCCGTGGCAAACTACAGGAAAAACTGGAAGAGCGTAGTTTGCCAGGTCGTATCCTGGGTCGGGAGAAGCATCTGAACAGCATCTACAACAAGATGAAGTTCAAGCAGAAGTCCTTCCACGAAATCATGGATGTGTACGCTTTCCGGATCATTACCGACACCGAGGACGATTGCTATCGCATCCTCGGGGCCGTGCACAGCCTGTACAAGCCGTTGCCGGGCCGTTTCAAGGACTACATCGCCATGCCCAAGGCCAATGGCTACCAGTC
>OJBO01000941.1_pt1 | contig 13020 bp, 16 predicted proteins | sample 1590461 | NCBI WGS metagenome assembly OJBO01 (sample SAMN05416836, study PRJEB24817) | seawater metagenome | isolation source: Sea water | place: Canada:Atlantic | collected 2013-07 | reverse complement strand
AGTCTCGTGGGCTCGGAGATGTGTATAAGAGACAGCTATTTTATCAAGTCCGTCGAGCAAACGCTGGGCGTAGGCCGTGATGCGCATACTCCATTGTTTCATTTTTTTTCGCACAACCGGATAGCCGCCGCGTTCGGAAACGCCGTTTACTATTTCGTCATTTGCCAAAACGGTTCCCAGATGCGGGCACCAGTTTACTTCGGTTTCGGCTAAATATGTCAATCTATATTTTAGAAGAATTTCCTGCTTTTTCGTTTCAGAAAAATCCAGCCATTCCGAAGCGGTGAAATGCGCAATTCCCTCATCGCAGACTGCATTTACGTGTACATTTCCTTCCGAAGAAAAGATAGCGCGCAACTCCTCAATGAAACGGGCTTTGTCTGCATCTTTATCATACCAACTTTCAAAAAGCTGTATGAAAATCCACTGTGTCCATTTGTAATATTCAGGATTTGAGGTACGCACCTCGCGGCTCCAATCGAATGAAAAACCTATTTTATCAAGCTGTTCGCGGTAACGGGCAATATTTTCCTCAGTTGTTTTTGCAGGATGCTGGCCTGTTTGGATGGCATATTGCTCTGCCGGAAGTCCGAAAGAATCATAGCCTTGAGGATGCAGCACATTATATCCTTGGTGGCGTTTGTAGCGCGCATAAATATCACTGGCAATGTACCCGAGCGGATGCCCCACGTGCAAGCCCGCGCCAGACGGATAGGGAAACATATCCAAAACATAGTATTTCGGTTTTTCGCTATCGTTCTCGGCCTTAAAGGTTTGATTTTCGGCCCAATGTTTTTGCCACTTTGCTTCTATCTCGTTGAAGTGATATTTGCCCATCTTCTTGTTTTTCTTTTGAAAATTATTTCCACTGGTGGAAAGAGCCGCAAATTTAAGGTTTATTGCAAGAAGTAAAACCCTATATTTTAAAAATTTGGATGCAGCAAATTTCCGGAATAAAGAACCCAAATCATCGAAAGAATTGCGGAAACGTTGATGGCGATCCCGAAGATTTTCATTTGCCTCAACGTATAAGGTTTGTCTTTGAAGAAAACGAAAATATCCAAAATCAGCCAAAGTGAAAAAGCAGCCAGAAAGCCCGACAGCACCCAATCATTAAACCAAAACTTTAGAATATAAGCTTCAAATAAAAGCAGAAAAAGCATCAAAAACTTTGCTTTTTTTCTGCCAATTAAAACAGCTGTGGTTTTTTTTGCAGCCAATTTATCAGGTTCGATATCCATAATTTCCCCAGCAATATGGGCTTGGAATGCAAAGAGTGAAAGATAGAGCAAGGTTTGCCACGGAATCATTTCCAAATCATTCAAAAGTATGCTAAAAAGCGCCGTGAACACGTAACCCACCTGTATTAAAATCTCGAATGGCGGGCGCTCTTTTAAACGGAAAGGCTTGTAATTATATATGATGTTTATAACGATCATAAACAATAGAAGAATGAATAGCTCGCCGCCGCCAACATAAGCAAAGAAAGCCAAAAATGGCGTCATCACAAAAAAGATGTGCCGCGGCACCTTTGCCAATTGTTTTTTGCTAAAACGGGCACCAAAAAGGTAATTTCCCTTTCGTGGGTTTAAGGAATCTGCTTTGCCATCAGTAAAATCGTTCAAGCCATATACCAAAAAATTAAGAGGAAAAGTGACAAAGAAGAGCCCAACCCAAAAAAGTGGCCTTTCCCAGAAGTTTGAAGATAGGTCAAAAGGAACCATATAAATCCAAATGGTTGGAAACCAGAGCCCGGGGCGGGAAATTTTTAATGATTTTAGTAGGGTGTTTTTGATAATACTTTAATTTAAGGCACCCCAAATTTAATCTTATTATAACAAATTGGAAACTTTCGGCGTTGTTTAACACAAGATGCAAAATTACTTGTATTTTTACGGCAAAATTCAACAAACCCTATGAGTTCTTCTTTTGAAAAATATCAAAAACGCAGATTGATTTCTTCCTATTTTTCAGTGGTCATCAGTATTTCGCTGGTGCTTTTTCTATTGGGATTATTGGGATTGTTGGTTTTGAATTCAAAAAAAGTTGCCGATTATTTTAAGGAACAAATTGCAATAACCGTATTTTTAAAGGATACGGCGAAGGAAGTTGAAATCACACAACTGAAGCAAAGTCTTGCCTTGGCAGAGTACACAAAATCTGCAACTTTCGTTTCAAAAGAAGAAGCCGCAAAAGATCACCAAGAAACCTTGGGTGAGAATTTCATAGAATATTTGGGGGACAACCCTCTGCAAAATAGCATTGACGTTTACATTTTGGCAGATTACGTGACGCCACAAAAAATGGAAGAAATAACCAACGAGCTGAAAAGCAAGGATTTTGTGGACGATGTAATTTATGACAAGCCCTTGATTGCACAGCTTACGGAAAATGTAAAACGCATCAGTTTTTGGGTTTTGATAATCAGCGGAATTTTCACTTTTATCGCCGTATTGCTTATAAATAGCAGCATTCGCTTGAGTATTTACGCAAAACGATTTACAATTAAAACAATGCAGATGGTGGGCGCTACAAAAAAATTTATTCGCAAACCTTTCGTTTGGAAAAGCGTTCGTTTAGGAATTGTGGGCGCCATTGTGGCGATGGTCGGTATGGGCATTGTACTTTATTACCTCAACCAAAGCTTCCCGCAATTACAACTATTGGGAGATCCCGTCCTGTTAAGCGTGCTGTTTATATTTATATTTTTAATGGGCGTTTTAATAACGTGGATCAGCACATTTATAGCTACGCAACGCTTTTTGAACCTGCGAACTGATGATTTATATTATTGATAGTTTCTTTACAAATCAGTGAAACCTGTAACTTTGAACTTGAAACCTGAAACTTTTTAAACAATGGGAGAGAAAAAACGAAAAGAAAATTACGAGCCGCAGTTTGTTTTTGATAAAAGAAATTACAAATTCATGCTTATTGGCATCGTCTTTATCGCCTTAGGTTTTATACTGATGACGGGCGGCGGCAGCGACGACCCGAATGTTTTCAATCCTGAAATTTACAATTGGAGAAGAATACGTTTGGCTCCCGCAATGGTGCTTTTGGGCTTTGCGATTGAAGTATATGCCATTTTATTAAAACCAGATAGCAAAGAAGAAAATTAGTGGATTATCTAGACGCCATTATTCTTGGTATTATACAAGGTTTTACAGAGTTTTTACCCGTTTCCTCCAGCGGCCATCTCGAAATAGGAAAAGCAATTTTGGGAGATACTTCCGTGCCCGAGGAAAGTTTGCTTTTTACGGTAATTCTCCACTTTGCTACAGCGCTTAGTACGCTCGTGGTTTTCAGAAAAGATATTATTCAGATTTTTGGAGGTATTCTGAAATTTCAATGGAATGAAGAGACGCAATTTGCTTTCAAAATCGTTCTTTCCATGCTTCCTGCCGTTATAATCGGTTTGCTTTTTGAAGAGGAGTTGGAATCATTTTTCGGTGGAAGCATTGCTTTTGTGGGCGCCATGCTAATACTAACCGCAGTTTTATTGTGGCTTGCAGATCGTTCCAAAAACACTGGAAAGCCAGTAACCATCAAGGATTCCATTATTATAGGAGTAGCGCAGGCCGTGGCCATGTTACCCGGAATTTCCCGAAGTGGCGCCACAATTTCTACCTCCGTACTTTTGGGCAATGACAAAACCAAAGCCGCCCGGTTTTCATTCTTAATGGTCGTTCCCTTAATCTTTGGGAAAATAGCAAAGGATCTTTTGAGTGGCGAAATATCTACCCACAACACAAATTTGGGTGTTATGGGCGTAGGGTTTTTGGCCGCATTTATCTGCGGACTTATAGCCTGTACTTGGATGATTTCACTCGTTAAAAAAAGCAAGCTGCGCTACTTTTCAATCTATTGCGTACTCATTGGCCTTATTGCCATCATTTCAAGTTTTTACGTGTAATGACTGCGGAAGATTATAGAGAAGGACAAGTAATTTTGATAGACAAACCCTTGGAGTGGACCTCATTCCAAGCAGTGAACAAAGTGCGCTGGTTGATCCGAAAATCCTTCGGAATCAAAAAAATAAAGGTTGGCCACGCGGGTACGCTTGATCCTTTGGCTACGGGGCTTTTGATTATCTGCACCGGAAAATTCACAAAAAAAATAGATACTTTTCAGGCGCAGCATAAGGAATATACGGGAACATTCACTTTTGGCGCCACTACACCCAGCTACGATTTGGAAACGGAGATTGATCAAACTTTTGATATTTCAAAAATAACTTCAGTAAAAATACACGAAGCCACAAAACAATTCATTGGTGAAATTCAACAGCAACCGCCCGTTTTTTCGGCTTTGAAAAAAGATGGAAAACGTTTGTATGAATTTGCCCGAAGTGGCGAGGAAGTGGAAATCCCGTTCAGAACAGTTACAATTTCAGAATTTGAAATCACAAAGATTGCGCTTCCAAAAGTAGATTTTAGAGTGGTTTGCAGCAAGGGCACCTATATTCGCTCCTTGGCGAATGACTTTGGAAAGGCCTTGGACAATGGCGCCCACCTTTCCGCCTTGCGAAGAACCCGAATAGGCGAATTTTCAGTTGAAGATGCAGTGGGAATTGAAGCTTTTGAGGCTTCACTACCAAGTTAAAATATCTTTAATACCGTCTTAATTTTCAGCAGTTTTGTGGAATTTTGCACAAAATTTCGGTACTTGCAATAATGAATTTCAATTATTCATACAGAGCGTTCCTCATAACTTCACTGCTTACGGGCAGTTTGGTGCTTTTTCTATTCAGTGTAAAGCTTTCAAAAGAACAGGAAGAAAACACTGAAGAAACCTATGATGTGGTTATGGCGCCCGAAGAATTATTACCAGAAGATCTGGCTATTGCAGAACTCACCCCCGAGAAAGTAAAGATTGAAACGAATCGCGCCTATAACGAAGCCGAAAAGTTTATTTCCTCGGTCGAAAATGAAGACGAAGAAATAACCCAAACCACCGAAGGAAAACTTCAGGAAATGAATGATGCTTTACAAAATTCCCAAACCGACAATGGCATAGGAGCTTCAATTACACCAAAAACCGAAAAAGAAAAAAAGAAGAAATTATCCAATAGCAATAGCGGAAAAGACGCCGAAGCGGTTGTAAAAGGAGGCAACAGAAATACAACAATAAGCTACCAATTGGTAAACCGAAAAGATATTGACCTGCCCAATCCCGTATATACCTGCTATGGCTCGGGAAAAGTGGTGATAAATGTAGAGGTGAACAATCTGGGAAAAGTTGTAAAAAATTCCTACAACAAAACCGCTTCTACAACATCTAACGAGTGTTTGATTGATGCTGCGCTGGAATATTCTGAACAGGCACGTTTTACAACAGATGCTTCAAAAGCAAGGCAATTGGGTACAATAACCTTTAACTTTCCCGGGCAACAATAACCAATGATTAATTACCGGTAATCAATTATGAACTCTGAAAAAAAACGTTGTGGGTGGTGTGGAACCGATCCACTTTATGTAAAATATCACGATGAGGAATGGGGCGTACCGGTGAAGAATGATAAAACGATGTTTGAATTCCTTCTTTTGGAAACCTTTCAGGCGGGGCTCAGCTGGATTACTATTCTTCGGAAACGTGAAAATTTCAGAACAGCATTTGATAACTTCGACTATAAAAAAATAGCCAAATACGACCAATCAAAAATAGATTCGCTACTTCAAGATGAAGGGATAATTCGCAATAAACTAAAAGTGCATTCAGCGGTTACCAACGCACAGGCATTTATGGAAATCCAAAAGGAATTTGGAAGTTTTACAGAATATATTTGGAGTTTTGTAAACCACGAACCCATTAAAAATGTTTGGCAGACACACAAAGATACCCCGGCCACAAGCGCCGAAAGTGATGCTTTGAGCAAAGATTTAAAAAAACGTGGTTTTAAATTTGTGGGCAGCACCGTGGTTTACGCCCATATGCAGGCCACCGGAATGGTGAACGACCATATCGAGAGTTGCTTCCGATATAACGAAGTGTGATTTTATTAAAAGATATTATTTTTAGAATTTACATTATTGGCCGCAGCAACTGCCTTTAAGGCCTGATTGTACTGTATGGCCAATTCCGGATCTGTATTTTTCTCTTCGGAAAATAGTTTTTGAAACCAAGAAACGGCTTTATCATATTCACTTTTGAAATAATAAGCAGTGGCCAGTTTTTTATAGATGAAGGGGGTTCCGTAGCCTTCCTCTACAACTTGCTCATACACACGAACTACGTCAATATCTTTATTGACATCGGTCTTGTGTGATTTTGATTGCGAAAAAGAAACGGTTGAAAAACTGGCAAATACAAATAAGGCAAGCAGGTTACGCTTTGTAATCATGGGGGATATTGAGTTTAATGCAAACAATTTGTACGGGGATACAACTGTTCGCGAGGTTTGTTATCCTCAAAAACTGAAAAACGTTCAATATATTGCCACGACAGAATAATTTAACAAAATTACCCGTCAACCTTATATAACTTATTAAAAATACTTCTTTTAAATTTTTACGACAGCCTTTGAATTTTCAGAAGATTTTACTGCTTTGAGTGTTTGCTTATAACGTTGTAAAATTTCAGGGTCATTGGTCTTTTCAGCTTCAAAAAGTTTTTCAAACCACAAAAGCGCTTTGCTATATTCACTTTTGAAATAATAGGCATTGGCCAATTCTTTATAGATAAAGGCCGTGCCGTATCCTTCAGATACTACTTGTTCATATACACGAACCACGTCAATATCTTTGTTAACGTCGGTTTTTGTACTAGATTGTGAAAAGGAAGTGCTGGTAATTCCTGCAAATAGCAGAAACGCAAGTAGGTTAGACTTGATTTTCATTTGGGGCTAAATTTTAAAAACAAGCAACCGTAGTAATGTAGGTTTACGGTTGATTGTGTAGGTTAGGATTGTAAAAAAACAAAAAAAACCACAATATGTTGTGGTTTTTTTAATAAAATTTATTCTAAACTAAATGATTTACAGCTTAATAACCTTTTTATGGATCTTTCCGAAGTCGCCTTCAAAGGTTACTAACAGCGTTCCTTGCCAGTTTTGGTTCAGGTCCAAAGTTATTTTTCCGTTGCCGTTTTCAATCTTTGCTTCATATAATTTCTGCCCCATAAGGTTGTGAATTTTCACATTTACAGGACCTTGAATGGCATTCATATTAAAAGAAATTTTTCCAGTGGTAGGGTTTGGATAGGCTGCTGAAATATGGTTCTGCGCCCACTCCTCTGCTGACAAAGTTTCAACCTGAATGGTCCAATATCCTTCTGGCGCAACAATGGGGCGGTTTAATTCCTTTCCGGAAATAGCTCTTGCCCAAATGTAATATTCAATATTCACGGACGAATTTGGAATGGTAAAATCTACAGCCCAATTATCGCCGTTGGATGGAGCCATTTCAGTTTCATTATAAGTATTTGATCCTTCCTCGCGCCAAAAAACTTTTGCCTGTGCAACCCCTGACATATGTTTAATCATTGCTTCAATAGTAATGGTACTTCCGGCGTTGGCCTCATCAACTGGTTGGTGAACTATCCAAAGTGGGTCTGCAACTCCAATGGTATGCGTGATACAATGGATTGCACCTAATGAATTTATCAAATTTTCTCCTGGATTATCTACATCAATTCCCACTACATTATAGCCCGGCAACATTTCCTGATATTGTGCTAAAGCTGGCGCATCAACTTCAGGGCGATAGGTGGGCACCATAATAGTTTTGTTGACAAAAACGGCATTGCTATACGTATTATATGGGCCTCCCGTATTTGGATAGTTTCCGTTTGTACTCGGTGGAGCATCAATCCATTCAATATCGTAAGGAGTTCCAAAAGGTGATTGAAAATTATCCAAAACATACTGAATATTCGCCTCAATCTGTGGGCCATCGGCTATGCCTGGCGGGTATTTGCTTACGAGGATGGTTTCTTCATCCAATAATTTCATATGCATATCAATATGATGGATTTGATCATACGGTAGCGTATTCATTTTCACAAACCGGTTGATGCCCATATATTCCTGCATAATGCCGTCTATTTGGGCTTCATTCTTAACGCTTACTCCGTAAGGATTACCAGTGGCATTTTCATTCAAAATAAGTTTAGAGGCAAAGGCATTTCCCAAACCGTCACTCATATAATTTCCTCCAGTGTTTACCAAATCGTTAGTACCCGTATTTGTGGTATAAAGTGGAATTCCAACTTGTGCCGCGTGGGCTATTGGCATCACATCATCATTTGGACGCGGACGGTTATAAATCCAATCAGTCAAGGCAAGTTCTCCAACATCATCGGAATATATAGTATTTCCGGCATAATCACGAATCCAGATACTGTCCCAATCTACATCCAAAAATGTAACATTAGTAAGGTCAACACCGTTGCTTGTTAAGTAATTTGCTACAGAAGCTTCATTTTGGGTAGTTATTATTACTTTACATTCCTGCACTCCCGCTTGTACTATTTGCCGAAGAATATTTGGGTAGTTGGGATTCCAAGTAACCAAAAGATATTCTACCTCTTCCCATTCAGCTGCGGCGCGAACAGGGCCTGAAGGTGGTGGTGAGAATCGTGGGCTTGTAAATTGAAAATCGGCCACCAATCCTTTCTCCGTTTCGGTGAGATTGTGCGGAAGGTTCGGTTTTTCCTGTGAAATGACGAATGCGGACTGCAATAGCATCATAAATACCAAAAGGTATTTTGCGTAGTTATTTTTCATAAGATTAATGAATTGTGGAATACGAAGATATAGTTTTAAATTATTTTATAGTTATCTGTTTTCTATAAATTTACAATACAAGCCTTCTCAAAAACTCCCCTCTCCCAATCTCCTCCGCACCCAAACTTTCCAAATGCGCATTGTAAATCTGGCAGTCTATAAATTTATAATTTTTAGCTTTTACATATTCTGAAAGATGAAAAAATGCAACTTTGGAAGCATCACTCACCAAACTGAACATACTCTCGCCGCAAAACACTTTTTTCTTCGGAAGATCAATTCCGTATAGTCCGCCAACAAGTTTTTCATCTTCCCAAACCTCAATTGAAATAGCATGTCCAGCTTTGTGCAAGGCAATATAAGCTTGCTGCATATCATTGGTAATCCATGTTCCCGCTTCCCCTTTCCGCGGAATTGTGGCGCAATTTTTTATGACTTCTTCAAAGTTTTGGTTGAAAGTGATTTTGAATTTTTCACTGTTTAAAGTCTTCCGAAGACTTTTGGAAACTTTGAATTTTTCGGGAAACAAAACCATCCGTGGATCTGGACTCCACCACAAAATGGGCTGATCGTCCTCAAACCAAGGAAAAATTCCCGAATGGTACGCCAGCAGCAAACGCTCCATCGAAAGATTGCCGCCAATTGCCAGAAAACCATCGGCAGTTGCTTCATCAGGATTCGGAAACCAAAGTTTATCGGTCAAATAATGCATTATTCAAATTTGCTAAAAATTTTCGCATAAAAAAACCTCGAAGAAAATTTGATTTCCTCGAGGACAATTTTAATTATGGGTATAATTACCGCCCTTAATTAAAAGGGAAGATCGTCATGTTCCTCTTCGTTAAAATCGTTTGCAGGTTCAAAAGCTTCCGCTGGTGGCATTGGCGGCATATCGCTACTGCCCGTGGTTTGAGATACATTTTCAATACGCCAGCCTTGAATGCTGTTGAAATATTTGGTCTCGCCCTGCGGATTCACCCATTCCCGACCGCGGACGTTGATGCTCACCTTTACGTCCTGCCCTACTTTATAACTATTTAGCAAATCTGTTTTGTCTTGAACAAATTCTATCATTATAACTTGTGGATACTGCTCTTCTGTAGTAATTACCAATTCGCGTTTTCTAAACCCATTGTTGCCGTAGGTTTTAGTTTCATCTATCAATTTGATTTTTCCTTGTAGTTCCATTTTCTTACTTAAATATTTATTATTCTTCTTTTATTTTCTGCTTAAAAGCACTTTCCAAGCTTCCTCAATTTTTCCTTCGCAAAGAAAGTCTTGGGCTTTTTTATGAATTTCTAAAACATTACCCTCATCCCGCAACCATTTCAATTCTTCGGAAGCATTTATAAAGGTATTAATTTCTTCCATATTTGGGAAATTTTCTACGTTGCCCAGCATCCCCAAATCATTTCCTGTCAACACTTTGCTCTCTCTAATATCTTCGGGAAGCATATCTACGCCTATTCCAAGGGTTGTCAAAGGCTTTGGCACTTCAAAAAGTCCTTCCTTGGCACGGCTGTACCAGTTGCCGCCAAGGCGAGAAACTGTATCAATCTTAAAAGGATCGATACTGCCATCTTCACTTAAAATTTCTTCTTTTATATGGAGTTTTACCACTTCACAAATTACCAAATTTCCTGCGCCACCTTCAGTACCGAGTTTAATCACGTCGTTCACTTTACATTCCAATTGAACGGGAGCTTCGGCAACACGCGGGGGTTTTACTATTTCGGAAGCAAGTTCGGTAAAGCCAGCTTTTTTGAATTCGTTGACCCCCTTGGCATATTCTGTAGAGGAAAGCGACATTTGCTGTACCATATCAAAACTTACAATGTTGATAACTACTTCAGGCACTCCCAAAACATTTTCATAGGTATGCTTTGTAGTATTATCGCGACCGCGCCGCGCCGGTGAAAAAACCAAAATAGGCGGTTTTGCACTAAAAACATTAAAAAAACTAAAAGGCGAAAGGTTTACATTTCCTTCTTTGTCAATGGTACTTGCAAAACATATGGGCCTTGGCGATACAGCGCCTAAAAGGTAGCCGTGCAGTTTTCCGGTGGATAGTTCCTGTGGTTCAATAGAAATCATTGCTTGCAAATGTACCCAAAGATTATAGCTTGTAAAAACTTGATTGTACAATAATATCAACATATTTGCTTTATATTTAAACCTGCTTTTGGAAAGCATCTCTGCAATTAATATTTATGTATGTTTCGCAATAAATCACTCTCCCGCTGGGGTTTTATTTTGGCTTCGCTTATCGTTATCAGCCTTATTTTGTGGAATACTTATGCGTTCTTTACCCAATTAAAAGCAAACGAGCGGGCCAAAATGGAGATTTGGGCGGCTGCCCAAGGCGAATTGGCTCAGAGTCTTGCTGGAGAAGGGAATACGGTTAGTGAAACCGCCCTTGCTATAATCCAAAGCAACAGTACGACTCCAATGATCCTTCACACTTTAAAAGAGGATTTCTATGACGGAAGAAATATTGACCCGGAAATTTTAAAGAACGAAGTCGCTAGACAAAAACTCATTGACCGTTTTACGTCAGAGTATAAACCGTTGGAGGTAAAGTATAATGATCAAGTTCTTTCTGTGATTTATTTTGGCAATTCACCCTTGATAAATAAACTAAAATACTATCCCGCAGCCTTAATCCTAATTATCTTTCTTTTCATTTTAGCCGTTTATCTTTTTTACAAAACCTCAAAATCTGCCGAACAGAACAGGCTCTGGGCGGGGATGGCAAAGGAAACGGCACACCAAATTGGCACCCCGCTTTCCTCCTTGGTGGGCTGGACGGAAATTTTAAAAAGTGAAAATGTAAATCCGGAATACGTAGCCGAAATGGAAAAAGATATTTCACGGCTGGAAACCATTACGGATCGTTTTTCAAAAATAGGTTCGGTGCCAAAATTAGAACGTTGTGATTTGGTTGCCGAAACCAAAGCCACTTTTTATTATTTACAAAAGCGAACCTCAAAACTCATTGATTTTCAACTCAATATTCCCGAAGAATCTATTTATATTGAAATGAATCCGCAGCTTTTCAGTTGGACAATAGAAAATTTGGTGAAGAATGGTATAGATGCGATGAAAGGGAAAGGAAAGATCACCATTTCTATAGAAAAAAATTCAAAATTTGCCTTCATTCGCATAAGCGATACCGGAAAAGGACTTACAAAAAGTGAGTTCAGAAGAATTTTTACACCAGGCTATACTACCAAAAAACGTGGTTGGGGCTTGGGCTTATCACTTGCAAAACGTATTATTGAAGAATATCACAATGGAAAAATACGCGTTTCCAAAAGCATCCCGAACCAAGGAACCACTATGGAAATAGCCTTAAAAACTACTGATTAAAAATGAGTTCTAAAATTCATTCACTACACACAGCCCGCTTAAAAAACAACTGCCCAACTTGTTTTGGAACTGACGGTATGGAATTTACCTTCACGCAATCGGAAAAAGAAACGCTTTTTTTTAAAAAACCAGCTACGGAAATAGATAACAGGCTATACTGCCATACTTGCAAAAACGATATTTACCCCGTAAGCTGGACAGAAGATATTGAGCGTGTTTTTGATTACAACAAAAAAATAGCGGAGACCAATAAACAATATTTAAAGGTAAAACCGCTATTTTATATTTTAGTAATCGCAGCAATTGTTTTGATTGCAGCGGTAGTGTATCTACTAATTCCTACGATTTAAGTTTTTCGGCAATAGCTTCGGCCAACATTTCAAATTCTTCCGAAGTCATTTTTACCTTTTTGGTAAATCGCATATCGTCCATTTCATTCAAAGGAATAAGATGGACGTGCACGTGCGGCACTTCCAAGCCCACGACGGCCATTCCCACACGTTTGCAGGGAACCGTTTTTTCAAGCGCGCGTGCAACTTTTCGCGAAAACTGCATCAACTGAAGGTACATATGCTCGCCCATGTCAAAAATCTTGTCGATTTCCTCTTTCGGCACACAAAGCGTATGGCCTTTTGCGTTTGGATTTATGTCCAAGAACGCAATGAAATTGTCGTCTTCTGCCACTTTATAAGAAGGAATTTCCCCTTCAATAATCTGAGTGAAAATTGATGCCATAGTTAATCTCTTGAAATTTCCAGTATTTCGAATTTAAGCACGCCATTGGGGACCTGTATTTCGGCTATTTCGCCTTTTTGCTTGCCCAGCAATCCCTTTCCGATGGGGGAATCTACAGAAATTTTTCCCGTTTTTAGGTCAGCTTCACTTTGGGCCACGAGCTTATAGCTCATTTCCATGCCATTGTTTTG
>OJBO01000932.1_pt1 | contig 13122 bp, 12 predicted proteins | sample 1590461 | NCBI WGS metagenome assembly OJBO01 (sample SAMN05416836, study PRJEB24817) | seawater metagenome | isolation source: Sea water | place: Canada:Atlantic | collected 2013-07 | reverse complement strand
CGAGATCATGCCTAGTCTCGTGGGCTCGGAGATGTGTATAAGAGACAGGCTTTATCCGTCGCACCGCAGATCAGGCGCTGGATGGTCCAGAGCCGCCTGATGCCAATATGCGCGTTGCGTCTGGCTTTCTGGAAAGCTCCAACGTGAACGCGGTGGAAGAGATGATCTCCAACCTGCAATTGTCCCGTCAGTATGAAATGCAGGTAAAGGTAATGACCACCGCCAACGAGAATGCCGAAGCGTCGGCACGACTGTTGCAGAACCTCTGATAAACCCTATGAACATCGTCCGGGTGAGCGCAGAAGCGGCAAAAATCCGCCGCATTGAAAACGCCCCCGGCAAGGAGTAGACGACATGCATCCAGCACTTTGGGTCAGCAAAACCGGGTTGAGCGCGCAGGACACCAACATGTCCACGATCTCCAACAACCTGGCCAACGTGAATACCACCGGTTTCAAACGCGACCGCGCGGTGTTTCAGGATCTGCTGTACCAGATCGACCGGCAACCCGGTGGTCTGAATACCCAGAACTCGGAGCTGCCGTCCGGTCTCCAGCTGGGTACCGGTGTTCGCATCGTCGGCACCTCCAAGCAGTTTTCCCAGGGCAACCTGGAAGTCACCGAGCAGCCCCTGGATATGGCCGTGAACGGCCGCGGATTCATGCAGATCCTGCTCCCGGACGGGCAGATCGCCTATACCCGCGATGGCCAGTTCCAGTTGAACTCCAACGGCGACATCGTTAACCCCGATGGCTACACCCTGGAGCCGAACATCAATGTTCCGGAGAACGCCACCAACATCACCATCGGCAAGGACGGCACAGTAACGGCTGTTACCGATGACCAGGCGGCCCCGGTGAATCTGGGCGAAATTACCCTGGTGGATTTCATTAACCCGCAGGGTCTGCAAGCGATCGGTAACAACCTGTTCAAAGCGACCAACGCCAGTGGTGATCCCGCCGAGGGCGAGCCCGGCATTGGTGGTCTTGGCACCCTGGAGCAAGGCATGGTGGAAGCGTCCAACGTGGAAGTAGTGGAAGAGCTGGTGAATATGATCACCACCCAGCGAGCCTATGAAATGAACTCGAAAGTGGTCTCCGCTACCGACCAGATGCTGCAGTTCATTACCAACAACATTGGTTAACCGGTAGCGGACGGCAGGAAGGGGGAATCATGACACCCATTATCACCAACAACAGAACGACCAGACATCACGGTGGCACCTTTGCGCTGGTGGCGATCCTGGTTGTCCTTCAGGGGTGTACCGCCATGAGCCGGCCACGGGCTGTTCCGGATGACCCGCAATACGCGCCAGTTCGTGCCGAAGCAATGATGCAGCGGGACCCGGAATCCGGCGCTATCTTCCAGTCCTCGCGGAACTATAGTCTCTATGGCGACACGGTGGCGCTGAATGTCGGTGACATCCTTACGGTGACCCTGGAAGAGTCGACCCGTGCCAGTAAGAACGCTGAAAGCAGCATCACCAAGGACAACGACATTTCCATGCTGGACCCGCAAATTCTGGGCAAGGGCAATATCGGGTTGGCAACAGACATCAATCTGGAGCGTGATTTCGAGGGCCAGGCAGAAGCCGACCAGAGCAACAGCCTGGCAGGCAACATCACCGTGACCGTGACGGAAGTTCTGCCAAATGGCGTTCTCCATATCCGCGGCGAGAAGTGGCTGTCGCTGACCAACGGTGATGAGTATATCCGCCTGACCGGTCTTGTTCGTCCGGAGGACATTTCGCCGGATAACACTGTGGCATCCAATCGTATTGCTGATGCCCGTATCGCCTACGGCGGTACCGGTGATTTCGACCAGGCCAACCAGATGGGCTGGCTGGCGAGGTTCTTCAACAGTGAGTGGTTCCCGCTATGAAAATGCTGAGGTTTGGGATACTGATGATTGCGCTCTCCGTGATCGCAGCGCCTGTGCTGGCGGACCGCCTGAAGGACCTGGCGCGCATCAAGGGCGTGCGTAACAACCAACTGGTCGGTTACGGACTGGTGGTTGGCCTGGATGGTACCGGTGACAAGGCGCCGTTCACCAACCAGACCTTTCGCAACATGATGACCCAATTCGGTATTACCCTGCCGCCGGGCGTGAACCCCAATCTTGCCAACGTGGCTGCGGTTACCATCACCGCGACTTTGCCGCCTTTCGCCAAGCCAGGCCAGGAGCTGGACATTACGGTATCGTCCATCGGCAACGCCGACAGCCTGCGTGGCGGTACCCTGTTGATGTCGCCGTTAAAGGGAGCCGACGATCAGGTTTATGCCATGGCCCAGGGTAGCCTGGTGGTGGGTGGCTTCGGTGCCCAGGGCGCCGATGGTTCGCGGATTACCGTAAACGTTCCCAGTGTTGGCCGGATTCCCAATGGCGCCACCATTGAGCGGGAAGTGATGTCGCCCTTTACCCGTGGCGATACCATCACCTTCAACCTGTTGCGGGCTGATTTCACAACGGCTCGCCGGGTGGTGGAAGCGATTAATGGTCAATTGGGCCCGGACATGGCCTACGCCCACGATGCCACCTCGGTCTCCGTCAAGGCGCCACGGGATCCATCCCAGCGGGTGAGCTTCCTGTCGATTCTGGAAAACATTGAGGTTAACCCGGCTGAAGACGCCGCCAAGGTGGTGATCAACAGTCGCACCGGCACCATTGTGGTAGGGCAGAACGTCAAGGTCAGCCCGGCGGCGGTGACCCACGGCAACCTGACTGTCACCATCGAAGAGAACCCCGAAGTCAATCAGCCAAACCCGTTCACCGATGGTGAAACGGTGATCGAACCCAATACCCAGATAGCCATCACCGAAGACCCGGCCCGGATGTTCCAGTTCGGCCCGGCGGTCACCCTGAACGAAATTGTCCAGGCAGTGAACCAGGTGGGTGCCGCGCCCGGTGACGTGATGGCGGTGCTCGAAGCCCTCAAACAGGCCGGCGCCTTGCGCGCCGAGCTGATTGTGATTTAGGGGGCGTAATGCAGGATTCCAGTCTCCAGAAAGCCCAGGTTTACACCGATTTTGGCGGTCTGAACGCGTTGAAAGCCCAGGCCAGGACCGACAAGGAAGCGGCGCTTGAGGAAGTGGCCAAGCAGTTTGAGGGCCTGTTCCTGTCGGAAATGGTCAAGGCTATGCGTAAGGCCGGTGATGTGTTCGCGGAGGGTAACTATCTCAACAGCCAGCAGTCGGAATTCTATCGCGAAATGTTCGATAGCCAATTGAGCCTGACGCTGTCGCAAAAGCAGGGCACCGGTATATCCGATGCCCTGGTGCGCCAGCTAAGCCGGCAGATTCCCGGCATGGATGAGGAGGGTGAGCCGATGGCGGCCCATAAGACCGCGCTGGCGGATTATGACCGTAGCTTGCCGGTGCTGTCGCCGCGCCTGCCTGAGCAGGTGGACAAAGTGAATCAGGTGGCCGACACCGCTGGCCCAGAGCCGGCGCCGGAAATCAGTAGCGTCATGCCAAGCCGGTTTGACTCACCGGAACAGTTTATCCGTGAACTCTTGCCCGTCGCGGAAAAGGTGGCTGAGCAAAGCGGTATCAATCCAAGGCTGATGATCGCGCAGGCGGCGCTCGAAACCGGTTGGGGCCGGCACATGATCGAAGGCGACGGCGGCTCGCCCAGTTTTAACCTGTTCGGTATCAAGGCGGACACCCGCTGGCAGGGTGAGTCGGTGAATATTGCTACCACTGAATTCCGCGAAGGGGTGCCGATGAACGAACGGGCCGCGTTCCGGGCCTACCCGGACTATGAATCCAGCTTCCGGGATTATGTGTCGTTCCTCGAATCCAATCCCCGCTATCGCGATGTACTGGCGGCAGCGGATGATCCCGAGTTGTTTGCAAACCGGCTTCAGGAAGCGGGCTATGCCACCGATCCCAACTACGGTGCCAAGATTCGCCGCATTATGAACAATGACTCCATGGCAACATTGTCCATGGGTACGCGTGGGGCTGAGGAGTAAGCATTATGGCAGGGCTTATCAATATTGGTCTGACCGGTATCCTCGGACACCAGGCGGCACTGAACACCACCGGTAACAACATCACCAATGCCAATACGCCTGGATACAGCCGGCAGGAAGTGCAGTTCGATACCCAGTCCGCCCAGCGCACTGGGGCGGGCTCGGTCGGTACCGGCGTCAGCATCACTAACATCCGTCGCTTGGCGAACGAATACCTGACACAACAGGTGCGCGAAGACAGCTCGCTGTTTGGTGAGCAGGAAGCACTGAACTCGGAATTGTCGCGCCTGGACAACCTGCTTGGTGGCGAATCCACCGGCCTGAGCAATGCGCTGAACAATTTCTTTGCCAGCCTGCAGAATGCTGCCGAAGACCCGGCATCGTTGCCCCAGCGGCAATTGGTGTTGAGCGAAGCGCAGCAGGTGGTGAACCGCTTTGAAGCCCTGAATCAGGAATTCATTCAACAGCGGGAATCCGTGAAGACGCAGATGGAGCAGGGCGTCAAGGATGCCAATACGCTTTTGAAAAGCATTGCTGAGCTGAATCTGGCGATCTCCGAATCACCCGGCTTGGCCCAGGGCCGTGAACCCAACGAGCTGCTGGACAAGCGCGACGAAAAACTGCGTGAGTTGTCTGAGCTGGTCAACATCAGTGTGGTGCAGGCGGAAGGCAGCCAGGTCAACGTGTCGCTGCGCAATGGTCAGGCCTTGGTTGTTGGTGACAAAGCTGCACAGCTTGGAACCCGTGACAGCTCCGAAGACCCGACTACATTGGAATTTACCCTGACCACGGGCGGCCGGACTGTGAACGTGGACAGCCAGGTGAATGGCGGCAAACTCGGCGGCTTGCGACGATTTGAATCAGAGGCCTTGCAGCCTGCGTTCGCCGAACTTGGCCGGGTTGCGATTGCCTTGTCCGAAACCCTCAATCACCAGCATGAAATCGGTATGGACCTTGAGGGCGATCTGGGTGGCCTGTTTTTCAGTGACATCAATTCCCAGGCGGCCCAAAGCGGCCGAGTGATTGCCAATGCAAATAACGGGGCACCAAGGGACGCACAACTTGCAGTCGAGATTATCGACAGCTCCCAGCTTCCTGCGGGCAGTTGGTCGTTGCGGTTTGGCGGCGACGGTCGGAATTTCGAGTTGGTGGATCGTGCCACGGGTGAGGTGGTTAACCAGGGTCGCCTGCCGGACCCGGTGCAGTCCGAAATATCCATGCCGGGGTTCAATATCCGTATTGAGGGGGGCACCTTCAATGCCGGCGACAGTTTCCTGATCGAGCCGACCCGAAACGCGGCGGCCAATATCGGCCTGGAGGTCAATCGTGAAGAGGATCTGGCCTTTGCGAGCCCGGTAAGGGCGGAAGGTTCTGGCAGTAATACCGGTGATGCGACTATCAACCAGGGCAAGATGCTGGATGTCAGGGATCCGTTTACCAATTCGTTGCTGGGCAATTTCCGGCAGGACGGGCAACTGGACCCGCCGCTGGACATCCAGTTCCGTGACGATGGCGGCCAGCTGGTCTATGACATTGTCGACGCCAACACGAACACGGTACTGCAGGCCGGCGATGCCGCGGCAGTTCCGCCGGTCAATGTGTTCCAGTCAGGCCAGTCCAATAAGTTGTTCACTGAGGATCCGCGCTCGCCGGATTACTTCGGCTTTCAGTTTGAAATCTCCGGCAACCCAAGGCCCGGGGATTCGTTCGGCATTAATTACAACACCAACGGTGTATCGGACAATCGCAATGCTGAATTCCTGGCGGCGCTGGGAACCGAGAACACCCTTAACAACGGCAGCCAGAGTTTTGCCGAAGGCTACGCGGGGTTGGTGGAAGACATTGGTGTGAAAACCCGGCAAAGCCAGCTGGATATGGATGCGGGTAGCACGTTGCTGGAACAATCCACAAACCAGCGTGAATCAGTCTCTGGCGTCAATCTGGATGAAGAAGCCGGCAAGCTGATCCAGTACCAGGCAGCCTACAACGCGTCCGCCCAGGTGGTGAGCGTGGCCCAGGATTTGTTCAATACCCTGTTACAGAGTTTCCGGTAACAGTGCGAGGTGATGTGACATGATTAGAATTTCATCACAACAGATATTCTCCGGCGGTATAAACCGGCTGCAGGATCTGAATAGCAGCTTGAACCAGACCCAGGAGCAGATTTCGACCGGAAAGCGAGTCAATAAGCCGTCAGACGATCCAGTCGCGGCGGCGCGTATCCTGAAGCTTGATCAGGAACTGTCCCGGATCGAGACTTATCAGCGCAACGCTGGGCTGGCAGAAAACCGTTTGCAGCAAGAGGAAAGCGCGCTGGCGGGTTCGGTGGATGTTATTCAGCGAATCAGGGAACTGACCGTCCAGGCCGGTAACGGTTCGCTGTCGCCCAACGACCGCAAGTCCATATCTTCGGAAATGAAAGAGCGCATCGGGCAGTTGGCCAACATTGCCAACACCCGCGACGCATCCGGAGAGTACATCTTCAGTGGCTTTCAGGGTTCCACCGCCGCCTTTGGAAAAGATGCGTCCGGGAGCTGGGTGTATCAGGGCGATGAGGGCCAGCGCGTGCTGGAGATTGATGACGGCGTTACGGTTCCTATCAGCGACCATGGTAAAGGCATCTATTCATCCATTCCCGCGGCGGTGTTTGCCGAGGGGGATCCCGGTAACGCGGCAGCTGCGCGAATAGACGGGATTGAGGTTGTTGACGATGGGGGGCTTTCCGCTGTATCGCCTGATGATATTACCATTACCGTTGACACCGGGACGGGAACGGTCAGCGCGGTGAATAGCCGCACAGGGGCGGCACTGACGGTTACACCAGCAGCGTACTCCAGTGGTGAGCCATTTGAAGTTGCCGGGGTACAGGCGACAATCACTGACGCGGGCAATGGTGATGAATTTACTCTGCGAGCCGGTGAGAAACAGTCGGTGTTTGCCACCATCGAAAACCTGATTGACGGTCTGGACAACATCGACAAGAGTTCGCCGGCGGGGCAGGCCGCCTATGACGACCTGATCGCAGCGTCTTTACAGAATCTGGACAATGCCCAGGAAAGCATTGTCCAGAAGCAAACGGAAATCGGCGGGCGCCTGAACGCAGTGGACTCCACCAAATCGTTCCTGGAAGACTCGTCTGTGTACAGTGAGGACATCCGTTCGCAACTGCGTGACGTGGACTACGCCGAGGCTATCAGCAACCTGAGTTTCCAGAGCTTTGTGCTGCAGGCGGCGCAGCAGTCGTTCGCCCAGGTTTCCCAGCTGTCGTTGTTCGATCGCCTGTAAAAAGCGTGCCGGAACAAGGAAGTCCGGCACTTGTTATTGCTTTCAGATTCAACCTCAGTATAATCCCCAGCACTCTCCGATGGCGGCGTGGTGAAATTGGTAGACACGACGGATTCAAAATCCGTTGGGGTAAAACCCGTGGCGGTTCGAGTCCGCCCGCCGCTACCATTTAAGATCCGCTCAACGCGGTGTAAACAGTCCATCCAATGAACGTCTCTGATTTTCACTTTGATCTACCGGATGAACTTATTGCCCGGTATCCCCTCAAAGAGCGCAGTGCGTCCCGTTTGCTCAGTCTCGATGGGCTGTCCGGCGACACAGCTCACCTCCGTTTCACCGATCTTCCAGATCTGATCCAGCCAGGGGATTTGCTGGTTTTCAACGATACACGTGTGATTCCCGCTCGCCTTTTCGGCCGCAAGGAAACTGGTGGTCAGGTGGAGATCCTGGTTGAGCGTGTACTTGGAGAGCAGGATATTCTGGCTCATGTGCGTGCCTCGAAGGCCCTGAAAGTAGGCCAGAGCGTTCTGCTTGAAGATGGTACGCCGTTACGAATGACCGGCCGGGATGACGCACTGTTTCACCTGCATTGTGACAGCGAAGAAGCCATCCTTGATGTTCTTGACCGCATCGGCCATATGCCTCTGCCTCCCTACGTGGACCGTCCGGATGAGTCTTCGGACCGCGAGCGCTACCAGACTGTGTACGCACGGGAAGCTGGCGCCGTGGCAGCTCCGACCGCAGGCCTGCATTTTGATGATCGGATTCTGGCCGAGCTTGAATCGCGGGGTGTAGAAACCGCGTTTGTAACCTTGCACGTGGGCGCCGGCACATTTCAGCCGGTGCGTGTGGAGGGTATTGAAGATCATGTGATGCACAGTGAAGTGGCCCATGTATCGCAAGACACGGTTGATGCGGTGAATGCGGCCCGCGCCCGGGGAGGTCGCGTTGTAGCCGTTGGCACCACCTCTGTGCGGTCCCTGGAATCCGCCAGTCGCGGCGGTGTGGTTCGACCCTTTCAGGGCGAAACCGATATTTTTATTTACCCCGGCTACCGTTTCCAGGCCGTGGACGCCATGGTGACGAATTTTCACCTGCCGGAGTCAACGCTGATCATGCTGGTCAGCGCCTTCGCCGGTTATCGGAACGTGATGTCGGCCTATCAAGCGGCTGTCGCCGAGCGTTACCGCTTTTTCAGTTATGGTGATGCGATGTTTATCACAGCGCAGGAGCCAAGCCTGGGCGCCCTCTCTTCCTGTTCAGGGAAGGGCAACCAGAATCCGGAGAACGATGATGAGTGACCAGTGTTATATGTCCTTTGAAAAACTCGGGGAAGATGGCCGTGCGCGACGCGGACGCCTGACGTTTCCCCGGGGCACGGTGGAAACCCCGGCTTTCATGCCGGTGGGCACCTACGGCACCGTCAAGGGCATGCTGCCGAGGGATATCAAGGATATCGGGGCCGAGATCATCCTTGGCAATACCTTCCACCTGATGCTGCGGCCGGGTACGGAAGTAGTGAAGGCCCACGGCGATTTGCATGACTTTACCCAGTGGCAAGGCCCGATCCTCACCGACTCCGGCGGCTTCCAGGTGTTCAGCCTGGGCGAGATGCGCAAAATCACCGAAGCGGGCGTGACGTTCCGGTCGCCGATAGACGGTTCGCCGGTCGAGTTGTCACCGGAGATTGCCATGCAGGTGCAGCGGGATCTCGGGTCCGACATCGTGATGATTTTTGACGAGTGTACGCCGTACCCGGCCACCGAGAAGCAGGCGAGCGAATCCATGGAGCTGTCGCTACGTTGGGCGGCGCGAAGCAAGCAGGCACATGCTGGTAATCCGGCCGCGCTGTTCGGCATCGTTCAGGGTGGGATGTACGAATCGTTGCGGGACCGATCACTGGAAGGGTTGACGGAGATCGGATTTGACGGCTACGCCATTGGCGGATTGTCGGTGGGCGAACCCAAAGAGGATATGATCCGTATCCTCGACTACCTGCCACCAAAAATGCCGGAAGACCGCCCCCGCTACCTGATGGGCGTAGGCCGGCCCGAGGATCTTGTGGAAGCTGTGCGCCGTGGCGTAGACATGTTTGACTGCGTAATGCCTACGAGAAACGCCCGCAACGGTTACCTGTTTACCTCTACCGGTATCATCAAGATCCGCAACGCCAGGCACCGGCACGATACCGCGCCGCTGGATGATCAATGCGACTGCTACACCTGTGAGAATTTTTCGAGAAGTTACCTGCATCATCTCGATAAATGTGGAGAAATGCTCGGCTCGCAACTCAATACGATCCACAATCTGCGTTACTACCAGAACGTGATGGCTGGATTGCGTGGCGCAATTGAAGCAGGTACATTGTCGGACTTTATTAGCGACTTCTATGCCCGCCGGGGTGAAACCGTGCCGCCAATGGCGCAGTGACTGCGGGATAAACCGATTCTGAACCGCTACCTGAACTTTTCTTAAAAACGGAGATAATCAATGAAATCGATCAAGTTACTTGTTGCTGCACTCTTTGCTGCGATGCCGGCACTGGCCATGGCACAGGACGCGGGCGCCCAGGGCATGGGAGTGATGGGGCAGGTGATCTTCTTTGCCGGCTTTATCCTGATCTTCTATTTCCTGATCTGGCGCCCTCAGTCCAAGCGTGCAAAAGAGCACAAGGCGCTGATGGCCGGCCTGGACAAAGGCGATGAAGTGGTTACCTCTGGCGGCGTAGCCGGCAAGATCACCAAGGTTGCCGATGACTTTATCGTGGTTGAAATCGCCGACAACGTTGAAGTCAAGGTTCAGAAAGTTGCTGTTGCAGCGGCACTTCCGAAAGGAACTCTGAAGGACATCTGATCGACCGGTTTTCGACTCAGGTCTGAATTTGCAACGCTGAAACATCACAGCCGGCCCTTTGGCCGGCTTAAAGGGACCTCATGCTGAACAAGTATCCGCTCTGGAAAAACCTGGTTATCGTGATCGCGCTGGTGATCGGGTTCGTCTATGCCTTGCCTAACGTCTTTCCCGACGATTTCGCCGTACAGATCACTGGTGCCCGGAGCAGTACCGAAGTCGATCAGCGGATTCTCGACAGGGCTGTTGATGCGCTTGAAGCCGACGGAATCCAGGTTAAGGAATCCGAGTTGCAGGAACGCGACGCACTGATCCGCCTGACCGATGCCGAATCCCAGCTGAGAGCCCGGCCGATTGTGCAAGAGGCGCTTGGCAGGGACTATCTGGTGGCACTGAATATGGCGCCGTCAACACCGGGATGGCTGGAAAGCCTGGGCGCGGGCCCGATGAAGCTCGGCCTCGACCTGCGGGGTGGTGTTCATTTCCTGCTGGAAGTGGATATGGAAACAGCCGTCGACCAGCGCCTTGAGGCCATGTCTGGTCAGATCAAGCGTGAGTTACGTGAAGAGCGTGTGCGCTACCGTGGTGGCGATGTGGAAGGCAACCGTTCCATCGTTCTGAGTTTCCGCGACGAAAGTTCCCGCAGCGAAGCGTTTGACCTGATCCGCGACCAGTACAACCAGTTCCTGTTGGACGAGCAGACCGAGGAAGGTGAGTATCTTCTGGTTCTGTCGATGTCGGAAGCCGAAGTGAAGTCCATACAGGACTACGCGCTGGAGCAAAACCTGACCACCATCCGCAACCGGGTGAACGAGCTTGGTGTGGCGGAGCCTCTGGTGCAGCGCCAGGGCGCGGACCGCATTATTGTGGAATTGCCCGGTGTGCAGGATACCGCTGCGGCCAAGCGGGTACTGGGTGCTACGGCCAACCTGGAATTCCGTCTTGAGGCCCGTCAGGATGCCTCATCAGCCGATATCGAGACATTCCCGTTCCGTGATACCCCTAACCGCGAGGCCCGTCTCGAGCGGGAGGTGATCGTCACCGGTGACAATGTCTCTAACGCACAGCAGGCGTTCGACGAAAACGGCCAGCCACAGGTCAACATTACCATGGACTCGGTGGGCGGCGACTTGATGAACCGCTCAACCCGCAACGCCATTGGGCGTCGCATGGCGGTTCTGTTTATCGAATACCGGACAGAGACAGAAGAAGTGGTTGTGGATGGTGAAACCCGCACGGTCGACAACCGCGTTGTCGAGAAGGGTATCATCAGCCTGGCGACGATTCAGTCTGCGCTGGGAAGCAGTTTCCGGATTACCGGACTGGATTCCATCCCTGAAGCTGCGGAGTTGGCATTGCTGCTGCGGGCCGGTTCGTTGGCCGCGCCAATGTACTTTGTCCAGGAGCGGACGATTGGTCCCAGCCTTGGGCAGAAGAACATTGATGCCGGCATGATGTCGGTCCTGCTCGGCTTTGTGTTGGTCCTCTGCTACATGGTGGTGTACTACCGTGGCTTTGGTGTTATCGCCAACATTGCGTTGACGCTTAACCTGATGCTGCTGATCGCCTGCATGTCGATTCTCTCAGCAACCCTGACGTTGCCGGGTATTGCCGGTATCGTGCTGACGGTGGGTATGGCGGTTGACGCCAACGTGCTTATCTTCGAGCGCATAAAGGAAGAGTTGAAGTCCGGAATACCGCCGCAGTCGGCGATAAACTCCGGTTACTCCCGGGCCTTCGTTTCGATTTTCGATGCCAACATCACCACCCTGTTGGTGGCGGTGATCCTGTTCGCTATGGGGTCCGGTCCTGTGAAAGGGTTCGCGGTGACACTGTCGATCGGTATTCTTACGTCGATGTTCTCCGGGCTGATGGTCAGTCGCAGCATCGTAAATCTTGTATACGGCGGTCGACAGGTTGAAAAGCTGTCGATTGGGGGGAAACTGGCCAATGTCTGAAGTTGAGAAGAAACCTATCGATTTTATGGGCTTTCGGAAGATTGCTTCCGTTGTGTCCATTGCGCTGATTGTTGCTTCCATTGCGTTGCTGGCAGTGCGCGGCCTGAACCTCGGGCTGGACTTTACCGGTGGTACCTCCGTTGAGCTGGAATACCAGCAGGCGCCCGCTCTGGACAATGTTCGCCAGACGTTGGAAGGCGCGGGATATGAGCAGTTTGTGGTCCAGAACTTTGGTTCGGACACCACAGTGCTGGTGCGGATGGCGGAGTCCGAGAACGACAAGTTGGCCGCTGAAGTCACGGCCGCGTTGTCGGCTGGTGGTAATGAGCTTGAACTGGTGAGCTCCGAATTTGTCGGCTCCCAGGTTGGCGACGAGCTGAAGGAAGACAGTGGTCTGGGAATGCTCATTGCGCTGGCAGTGGTGCTGATTTACGTCGGTATGCGGTTCCAGTTCAAGTTCGGTATTGCCTCTGTTGTGCCACTGGCCCACGACGTCATCATTGTTCTGGGTGTGTTTGCCCTGTTCCAGTGGACGTTCGACCTCAGTGTGCTTGCAGCGTTGCTTGCGGTTATCGGTTATTCCCTTAACGATACCATCGTGGTGGCGGACCGGATTCGCGAGAATTTCCGCAAGATGCGTGAAGGGGGCTCCGAGCACATCATCAACGAGTCCATTCACCAGACCATCAGCCGGACCATCAACACGTCCGGTACGACATTGGTGGTGCTGTTCGCCCTGTACTTCCTGGGTGGTGAAGCGATCAACAACTTTGCGCTGGCTCTCATCATCGGTGTGGTGGTGGGTACATACTCATCCATCTATGTGTCAGCAAACCTGCTGGTTGCCCTGGGTGTGGCACGGGAGGACCTGATCGTTCCGCCGAAGGAAGGTCTTGCTGGGCAGGAAGAGGAAGAAGAGCAGCCGCCCGAGTGGTTGAACCGGATGTAAGTCGGTCAGCCACAAAAAAGCCGCAACACCAAATGGGGTTGCGGCTTTTTTTAGGTTCATCGCACTTTACCGGGAAACGCTGCTTTTATCTTAAGGAAGAAGTAGTCG
>OJBO01000924.1_pt1 | contig 13213 bp, 17 predicted proteins | sample 1590461 | NCBI WGS metagenome assembly OJBO01 (sample SAMN05416836, study PRJEB24817) | seawater metagenome | isolation source: Sea water | place: Canada:Atlantic | collected 2013-07 | reverse complement strand
GGCTATCCCAAGCCGCCTTGCTCCGCTGGGAGTCTGTGGTTGGCCAAAGTCGCGTCGCCACTATTTTGCCGCTTTTGACCGACCTGGCAGAGCAGTGCCAACGCCTGTCTGATCGAAGCAACGAAACTTTCATGCCTGTTGAAAGAGAACAAGCAACCAAGATAAGTGAAACACTTGAGGTGCTAACTCTGGAATTGAGCAAGTGCCGGTGAGGGCTAACAAATCGCTGCAGGTGACGTTTGACCCGCCACGCACTTTTGCTGTCGCAAAAGCACGCATCGCCTCAAACGCCCCTGAGCTCAGGCGTTAGGGCAGTAAAACATTCGAAGGAGTCCAAATGATAGCCGAGTTCATTGACGCATACTCCGATGACCAGATTTATCTGGAACTTATCGAGAAGTTAGTAAATGACCACCCTGTTGAAAGCAACGTTCCAGATAGCATCAAGTACTCATCTTTTTGCCGTTTGTGGATAGTCATGATGGTTGGCAGTATCGAGATGATCATAAAAAAATGGGCTAACCTAGAACCCATGATGTTTGATATAGCGTCATATTTCGAAAAGGGCTCCAATGAAGAGCGATTAGAGCGGCTTTACAAGGCATTTGAAATTCGTGGGTTAAAGCCTGATCGGGAATGCTTCGATGATTATTTAGGTTGTAAATATATCCGGAATGCATACGTTCATGGTGAATGGAATGAAAACCAACGAAATTATGTAGCCGATAAGGGGTTTCCTTCGACTACGATGAGTTTTACTCCAGAGCATTATGAACGAGTAAAAAAGTCCTACTATCACCTAATGAATGGTCTGGGTACGGCGAATGCCATGAACAGCTTAATCAAGTCAAAAAGCGGTGGGTAGCCCTAACAATCGCAGGCACGGCGACGTCTTTTCCATTGCGGCCTCGCCTCCATTCCAAAGCCGCGCATGCTGCGGGCGTTACATTTTAAGGAGAGTTCGTCATGGCTAAAAATCCACCATCTCAACACGTTGTAAAAAGCTCTGATGGATGGGCTGTAAAAAAGGGTGGTTCGACTAGAGCTACAAAGGTATTTTCAACCCAGAAAGAAGCCGTTACCCATGGGCGCAACATAGCTAAAAATCAAAAAGCCGAGTTTTACGTTCATGGCAGGGACGGAAAAATTCAAGAAAAAGATAGCTACGGTAGAGACCCACATCCGCCAAAAGACAAAAAATAAGACGGCAAGATGCCAAAAGATTTTGATAAGAATGTATTTGTAAACTGCCCATTTGATGACGATTTCAGGCAGCTTTTGCTTGGCGTCGTGTTTACGATATTTTACTTCGGCTATAAACCAAGGCTTTCTTTGGAGAGAGCTGATTCTGCTGAAAATAGAATTGACAAAATTACTGATCTAATAAAGGAGTCGAAGTTTGGGATTCATGACTTATCTAGGCTAGTTTCCTCAGCGAAAGGAGAGGTCTACCGCATGAATATGCCTTTTGAGCTAGGTATTGACTATGGATGTAAGAAACTCAAAGGCGGAAAATGGAAAGATAAGAAAATACTGATACTTGAAAAAGAGCGATATCGGTTTCAAAAGGCAATATCTGATCTCTCCGGCTGCGACATCAAAAGTCATAACGACGAAGTTGATAAAATTATCTGCTCGGTTCGAGATTGGTTTATAACTGAAGAGCTTCGTAGAGGCAATAGCGGCAACGTAGTATGGGACAGATTTAACGACTTTCAAGCCTACCTATACGATGAAGTGGTGGAGAAAGATGGACACAAATCTACTGATGATGTCCAAGTATCAGAGGTGATTCATCATATGGCAGAGTGGTTCGCACAGCAAATGTAACAAGGCAGCTGCCGGATGGATATGACCCAGCGGCCCATCAAGCGCTGGTGGTTAAACCAGGAGACCCATTCCGAAGTCGCCAGCTCCACGGATTCACACGTTTTCCATGGCCTCCGACGATGGATGAGTTCGGCCTTGTACAGGCCGTTGATGGTTTCGGCCAAGGCGTTATCGTAGCTATCATCCTTGCTGCCGACGAGGCAATGCCTGCTTCGGCAGGCCGCTCGCTGTAGCGGATGGAGACGCCCCACTGGCAGGCTAGTTGGAACCTCACTGCTGTTAGAGTCCGGACAGATCCCCCCCGAATAAGGACATGAACTTTCAGTGCACAACCGCCGCATTTACCCTATCCCCTGTACCCGGCGGGCTTCGTCATCTTGTGCTGACTCGCCCGGGGACTGGGCCTGCTATGCGATTTCCGTCCGTCGGCTCGCACCTCTGCGCTCGGGCTCCCTCCAGACAAACCTCGCGGACTTGCCCTTGCCGTCGGCTGGCAATTTCATTGGCCCCGTGGGACATTACAGGTAGGCTTACAGGGGACTTTCACCCCATCAGTTCATGCCCATGTCGGGCGTACACAAACGCATCTTGTCAGACTGGTTTTCCGCTTCGCTCCAAACCAGCCGCAAATACGAGCGTTGGGCGGCGAGGTAGTGCCTATTATCTGCCAAATCAAAGGAGGCACCACATGTTTCACAGATCAATTCGGCTTCTCGGAACCTTGGCAATAGCGGCATCGCTTCTTTCTCCCGCTGTGCACGCACGTAATTGCCAGAAAATTGGTGAGCAGGTTTTCTGCGACGACGGCACGTCTTATCAGCGCTTCGGCAATCAGACCTTCGGCTCTGACGGCAGCTCGTCCACCCGTATCGGCAACCAGCGGTTCAATTCAGACGGCAGCTCATCTACGGACATCGGCAATCAGCGGTTCCGTTCTGATGGTTCGTCTTCGCAAAGAATTGGAAACCGAATCTTCAACTCAGACGGCACAAGATGTCAGATCATCGGCAACCAGTCATTCTGTAACTGAGTCTCCGTTGTCGCCCAACCAGGCACTCTAGTGGGCCACGCGGTTAATTCTGTAACGCATGCTTTGCGCGGCCCACTGCGGCAATTATGTTGCTTGCCGGTTTCGTCCACTTGAAGGGTTTGGCATTGTGTACATTGTGCGCTTTGATGAATCGTCGCAGTTCGGCCTTCAGTTCAGGGACACTGGTGAATACACCGCGATACAGCGCACGACGTTCCAATTGAGCGAACCATCCTTCAACGGCATTCAGCCATGACGAACTGGTGGGCGTGAAATGAAGGTGGATGCGGGGGCCGCTTCGAGCCACTCGCGCACGGCCGGTGTTTTGTGAGCGCTCAGATTGTCCAGGATGATGTGGAGTTCTGTACCTGCGCTGACGCGCCGATCCAGCAGTTTGAGGAAGGATAAAAGCTCCTTGCCGTTGGTTTTGTCGGCGACCGTGCCGATGACTTTGCCTGTAAGGGTATTGAATGCGGCGTACAGTGCAGCGGTGCCGTTACGCTTATAGTCATGAGGCGGCTGCCAATGCGGCTCGGATTCAGCGGTAAGCCAGGCTGGGTGCGGTCCAGCGCCTGAATCTGCGTCTTCTCGTCAACGCTGAGCACAACGGCATTGTCGGGTGGGTTCATGTAAAGCCCGACGATATCGACCACCTTATCGGCAAACGCCGGGTCGGTGCTGATCTTGAATGTCTTCAGCCGGTGTGGACGTAAATCAGCGGCTTTCCAGATCTGGCGTACCTGCCAGGGTGTCACCCCTGCGTACCGGGCCATCAACTCGATGCTCCAGTGGGTAGCTTCTTCCGGGATGCGTTTCGTCGTCAGGAACATGATCTTGTCGACGATCTTTTTGTCGATGACCGTCGGGCGCCCAGAGCGCGGACGTTCCAACAATCCGTCAATACCCTCAGCTTCAAACCGATTTCGCCATCGATGCACCGTCTTTGCTGTGCTCCTCTGCGCGATAGCAACCTCAGTGGGTGTCATTCCTTCACTGAGTTGCAGAATGATTTTCGCGCGCATGATCTGACCCTGCGGCAGCGTCGTGGATCGACACCATTGGTTCAGGGTTGCTGCGGTCTTCTTGGAGATACGAAGTGATTTTGGAGAGCGCATACCTAATGGTACACATAGCTGCCGATAATTACATTACTTTACGCGTGGCCCACTAGGGGATACGTCGCATTTGAACCTTCAGGAAACATGAAATTATCGCTTCCTGGCGTCCGTTTTAGTGGGGCAGCTTCATGTCCACACTCTTCAGGTCCCCGTACAATCCGTACGATGGGCCGGCATATCGTCGTCGCCCTCCAGTACATGGCGGTAATGCGGCGCCCGTTCCGGCGCCAGTACGCGAAAATGTCGCTCGAGATCGCCGCGCACTTCCGGATCCGCATTTTCGTTGATCGCCAGCGATGCCGAAGTGTGCTGCAGGAGCAGATGCAGCAGGCCCACCCGGCTGCTGGACAGCTCCGGCAGCGCGCGCAGCACTTCGTCGGTAATGAGATGAAAGCCCCGGCCGCGGGGCCGCAGCCGGATGTCGCACTGATGCCACACGATCAAGCCACCCGGTTGATCGGTTGTCCGGCCCGCCAGGCACGGATATTGGCGGCGATGGCGTCGACCAGCCGCTGACGGCTCTCGCGGCTCACCCAGGCGCAGTGCGGCGTGACGATGAGATTTGGGATGTCCGGGTCGAGCAGCGGGTGATCCAGTGGCGGCGGCTCGGCATCGAGTACATCGAGCGCCGCCCCGGCGAGCCGCCCGTCACAGAGCGCCTGGCGCAATGCCCGGGGCTCGACCAGACCGCCGCGGGCGGTATTGACGAGCAGTGCTCCGGGCTTCAATGCCGCGAGAAAGCTCTCGTTCACCAGGCCTTGCGTCTGCGCGGTCAAGGGGCAGTGGAGGGACACCAGGTCGCTTTCCGCGAGCAGTTCCGCCAGCGGCAGTCGACCGGGCTGGGCGGCCGCACCTGGGCGCAGGCTCTGCGCCACCCGCACGCGCATGCCGAAGGCCTCGCCGAGCCGCGCCACCTCCCGCCCCAGGGCGCCGAAGCCGATGATGCCCAGGGTCTTGCCGGCGAGCTCCATCACCGGCCGGTGCATGAGGCAGAAGTTGTCGGTGCGCGACCAGTCCCCGGCGCGCACGTCGGCCGCGTACTGGTGCCAACGGGTGGCGAGCGCCAGCAGCAGGGCAAACACATGCTGGCCGACCGCGGCAGTCCCATAATTACGCACATTGCACACCGGGATACCACGCGCCCGGGCTGCGGTCAGATCGATATTATCAACCCCGGTGGCGCCCACACAGATGAGCCGCAGATCGGTCGCCGCGCGGATCGCGACTTCGTCCAGAGGGATCTTGTTGGTGACCACCACGGCGCTGCCGGCCAGGCGGCCGGCGAGCTCGGCGGCGGAGGTCGCCGAATGCCAATCCCAGTGCGCCAGGGTCGCCGCCAACGCCGAGAAATCGAGATCCGCGGGATGTAGGCTGTCGCCATCGAGCATGACTCCGCGCATGGGGCAGTACCTCCGAAATCAGACGCCCTTGAACACCGGCGGGCGCTTTTCCAGCGCGGCGTCGATGGCCTCCAGGTGGTCTTCGGTGTTCTGCAGGGTCGCCTGCATGCCAGCGGCCATCTCCAGTGCCGCGGACAGCGGCATCTGCTGGGATTCCATCAACAGCTTCTTGGCATAGCGAATGCCGATCGGCGGATGGGCGACGATGCGGTCCGCCATCGCCTTGGCGGCGAACATCAGGGCGTCGGGCTCGACCACCTCGGAGACCATGCCCCAGCGCTCGGCCTTGTGAGCGTCGATCATGTCGCAGGTATAGCTCATCTCACAGGCCCGCGACAACCCGATCACCCGGGGCAGGAACCAGGCGCCACCGTCGCCGGGAATCAGGCCGACGCGCATGAAGCTCTCGGCAAAGATCGCATTGGTGGAGGCGATGCGGATGTCGCACATCATGGTGAGGTCGCAGCCAGCGCCGATCGCGTGGCCGTTCACCGCGCAGATCACCGGCACGGTGAGCTCGGCCATGGTGCGCGGAATCTGCTGGATGCACTCCAGATACCAGTTGCGGATGCCGTGCACGCTGAGCTTCTTCTCCTGGGTCATGGCGCGGATTTCCTTGAGGTTGCCACCGGAGGAAAAGCTCTTGCCGGCGCCGGTGAGGATGATGCAGCTCACTTCGGGGTTGGCCTCGGCACGCTCCAGCTGGGTGATGAGGGCGGGCACGACCTCGTCGGAGAGCGCATTGCGGGTATCCGGCCGGTTCAGGGTGATGGTGGCGATACGGTCATTGAGCTCGAACAGCACGGCGTCGGTCATAGCAGATCCTCGTCTGGACAAGTGGCACATCAACCGCGCGGAGCGGCTTTTCTCAGTACTTCCCGGGCGCGCGCCACCACGGGCGCGTCGATCATCTTGCCCTGATAGCTGACCGCACCGCGGCCCTCGGCGAGCCCCTGCTCATAGGCAGCGAGCAGACCTTGGGCGTGGGCCACTTCCTCGGCACTGGGCAGGAAAGCCTCGTTCATGATGGCGATCTGGTTGGGGTGAATGCCCAGCGCGCCGGTGAACCCGAGCTGCCGGGCCTGGTGGATCCGCGCCCGGAAGGCGTCCAGATCCGAATAATCGGCGATCGACCCCACGAAGCCCAGCGGCAGGATGCCGGCGCGGCGCGCCGCGAACACCAGCTGCTGATTGGGCGCGAACAGGGTCTCTGCGGTGGGCTGCATGCCGACTTCGGCACTGAAATCCTCGGCACCCAGAAACAATCCGATCAGGCGCCCGCTGGCGCGGGCGATGGCATCCATCTGCGCCAGGCCATCGACGCCTTCGATCAGCGCCAGCAGCCGGGTATGCCCGGGGGCAAGGCCCTGGTCGACTTCGATCTCGTCGATGATCTCGGCGATGAACGCGATATGGTCGGCGCTGGCGACCTTGGGTACCGCAATCGTGTGCACAGCGGCGCAGACGCTGTCCTCCAGATCGCGCACCGCGAGCCGCCAGGGGCGGTTGATGCGCACCAGCACGTCCAGCCCGTGACCGGCCACGGTAGCCGCTGCGCCCGCCACCGCGGCCCGGGCACTGGCCTTCTCGGCCAGCGGCACACTGTCCTCGAGATCCAGGATGATGGCATCGGCGCCCCGGGTATGCGCCTTGGCGACGAATTTTTCGACATGGGCCGGCACGAACAGCGCCGAGCGCCACGCCGGCAGCTCCCGCGCCGCGCTCATGCCGGTCGCTCCGCAGCCACGCTGGCCTGCATGGTGACCGCGCCGCTGTGATCGACCACCCAGAGCTTCAGGCCCTGCGCGTCGCGACAGCCCTCGACGCGAAAGGGCGCGCCGTCGATCAGCGGGCGCACCGCCCGATACTCGTAATAACCGACCTGCTGCTGCGGACACTGGGCGCGGACCAGATCCAGCAGCAGGGTGGCCGACAGCGGGCCGTGCACCACCAGCCCGGCATAGCCCTCTTCCTGCATGGCGTAGTCGCGATCGTAGTGGATGCGGTGGCCATTGAAGGTGAGCGCCGAGTAGCGAAACAGCAACACCGGGTCCGGCGTCCAGGCCCGACCGAATTCGGCCGCCGCCGGCGGTGCCACCGGCTGAGGGGCCGGCGCCTGTGGATCTGGGTCCTCCCGGTACACCAGATTCTGCTGCTCGCGAATCACGCAGATCCCACTCACAGCAATTTCGTGCGCCACGGTGACGAACACCAGGTCACCGGTACCGCCGCGCTTGTGGGCGACGCGCTGCACGGTGCTGGTCCGGGTCGCCGCGTCGCCCACCCGCAGCGGCGCGAGAAACTCCACGTTGCCCGACGCCCACATGCGCCGCGGCAGGGGCACCGGGGGCAGGAAGCCACCGCGCTCCGGATGGCCGTCGCGGCCGATTTTGGACTGCCGGGCAGTGGGCAGGAAATACAGCCAGTGCCAGGGCTTGGGCAGTGCGTCGCCCGGCTCGGGAGGGTTCTCCCAGTCGAGGGTGGCGGCCATGGCGGCCACCTTGGCCGGGGCGATCTGGTCGCTGGCGGTTTCCTCCCGGCCCTGCCACTGGCGCAAATGTTCAAGGTCGATGGCGGTCATGGTCGGCACTCAAAAGGACTTGGGCAGGCCCAGCTCGTGGATCGCCACGTGAGACAGGATCAGGTTAGTGGAGATGGGCGCGATCTGATACAGCCGGGTCTCGCGGAACTTGCGCTCGATGTCGTACTCCTGGGTATAGCCGAAGCCGCCATGGGTCTGCAGGCAGGTGTCGGCGGCGTGCCAGGCGGCCTCGGAGGCGATCAGCTTGCACATGTTGGCCTCCGAGCCACAGGGGCGGCCGGCATCGAACAGGCGTGCGGCATTGAGCACCATGAGCGCGGCCGCCTCGGTCTCCGCATAGGCACGGGCAATGGGAAACTGAATGCCCTGGTTCTGCCCGATGGGGCGCCCGAACACGACGCGTTCGCGGGCGTACTCGCTGGCGCGCTCGATGAAGAACCGGGCGTCGCCGATACACTCCGAGGCGATCAGGATGCGCTCGGCATTCATGCCGTCGAGGATGTACTTGAAGCCCCTGCCCTCCTCGCCGATCAGGTTCGTCGCCGGTACCCGCAGGTTGTCGAAGAACAGCTCGGTGGTGGAGTGGTTGATCATGGTCTTGATCGGGTTGATGGTGAGCCCGTTGCCCACCGCCTCGCGCATATCGACCAGAAACACGGACATGCCATCCGAGGACTTCTTCACCTCCTCGTAGGGCGTGGTGCGCACCAGCAGCACCATGAGGTCGGAATGTTCGGCGCGCGAGATGAACACCTTCTGGCCGTTGATGACATAGTCACCGCCATCGCGTACCGCCCGGGTGCGAATGCGGGTGGTGTCGGTGCCACTGGTCGGCTCGGTGACACCAAAGGCCTGCAGGCGCAGCGAACCCTCGGCGATGCCCGGCAGATAGCGCTGCTTCTGGTCGGGATTGCCGTGCTTGAGCAGGGTGCCCATGGTGTACATCTGCGCGTGGCAGGCGCTACCGTTGCAACCGGAACGCTGGATCTCCTCGAGCACCGCACAGCCAGCTTCGATGGGCAGGCCGGCGCCGCCGTATTCCTCCGGTATCAGTACCGACAGGAAGCCGGCCTCGGTCAGGGCGCGCACGAATTCGGTGGGATAGGTGTGGGTGTCGTCGAGCGCTCGCCAGTATTCCCCGGGGAACTGGCTGCACAGCTTGGCGACCGCCTCGCGGATCTCGGGGTAATTCTCGTTGGTGCTGCTCATGGATGGGCCCGCTGCTGGAGGTGAGGGAAAAGCCAGGGGCCGGGATTTTATCGGCTGGGAGAGTCGGCGGCAAAACCACCGACCAGTCCGGGCAGGCTCTCGCGCAACCCGTCGAGCGCGAACTGCACCGCCAGCGCGGCGAGCAGGATGCCCAGCAGCCGGGTGATGACGTTGACGCCGGTCTCACCGAGCAGACGTTCCACCCGCCCCGCGGCCAGAAACATCCCCAGGGTGATGCCTAGCACCGCCATCGCCAGCGCCGACACCAGCAGCATCTCGGCCAGGTTCTGCCCGCGGGTCAGCAGCATCACCGTGGTCAGGGCGCCCGGGCCCGCGATCAGCGGAATGGCGAGGGGAAACACCGCCACGTCGTCGCGCCGCGCCGCCTCGCTGCGTTCGCGCAGGGTGGTGGAGGTGAGGCCGCTGTGGCGGACGAAGAGCATGTCGACCGCGATCAGGAACAGCAGCACACCGCCGGCAATGCGGAACGCCGGCAGACCGATACCCAGATAATCGAACAGCAGGCTGCCGGTAAAGACGAACAGCGTGAGCACCGCGGCGGCGATGGCCACCGCCTTGACCGCGGTGCGCCGCCGCTCGTTCGGGCCCTTGCCCGCGGTCAGCGCCGAAAACATCGGCGTCAGGCCGAAGGGGTCGATGACCACCAGCAGCAACACGAAGGCCGCCGGGGCCGCCTCGATCCCTGCACTCACCCGACGCTCCGGTGACGGGCGCGCCGCGCCCGCACCCGCTGATTGAGCAGCTCCACCGCGAAGCTGAACGCCATGGCGAAGTAGATGTAGCCCTTGGGTATATGGAACTCGAGACCGTCGGCGATCAGCGCGGTGCCGATCAGCACCAGGAAGGCGAGCGCCAACATCTTCAGGCTCGGGTGGCGGACGATGAAATCACTGACCGACCCGGCGAAAACCATCATGAACAGGATGGCAATGATCACGGCGATCACCATCACCGGCAGGTGGTCCGCCATACCCACTGCGGTGATCACCGAATCCAGGGAAAACACCAGATCGAGCAGCGCGATCTGCACCAGCATCAGCGGATAGCTGATCCGCTTGGGTGGTGGCGGTGCCTCCAGCGCATCGGCGGGGTTCGCCATATCCATCTCGTGGCTGATCTCCATGGTCGCCTTGACCAGCAGAAACAGGCCGCCGAGGATCAGCACCAGGTCGCGCCCGGAGAGGCCCTGCCCCAGCACCGTGAACAGATCGGCTGTGAGCTTGACCAGCCAGGCCAGGGACGCCAGCAGCACCAGACGCAACAGCAGCGCCAGCGACAGACCGATCAATCGCGCCGAGCGCTGCCGCTCCGGGGGCAGCCGCTGCACCAGGATGGCGAGGAAAATGATGTTGTCGATACCCAGCACGATCTCGAGAGACGTGAGGGTGGCCAGGGCCAACCACGCCTGGGGGTCTGCGATCCATTCAAACACGGTGGGATGAGCTCCAACTGGATGAAGAAAGGCGGCGATTGTCCCCCAAAGTCCTATGCCCGGTCATCCGCGAACCGTCGTCCCGGCCGGGCTTCAATCGCGGGGATCTGCACCGCCGCGCAGCCGCTCCTTGATGGGATAGATGAATTGCAGGGTGCCGAAGGTCAGCACCGACAGCAGGAGTGCGATCTCGAAACGCCGCCAGGCGACCGCCAGCCCGATCGCGCCGGTGGTCCAGAGTGCGGCGGCGGTTGCGGTCCCGGAGACCTCGCTCCCCTTGTCGCTCTTGAGGATGGCGCCGCCACCGATGAAGCCCATGCCGGTGATGATGCCGTACATCACCCGCGCCTCGGCGTCGCTGGTGTCCAGCACCTGCATGCCGATCAGCATGTAGCCGCAGGTCGACATGGCCACCATGGGAAAGGTCCTCAGGCCGGCGCTGCGCGAATACTTTTCACGGTTCCAGGCGATGGGAATGGCGAGCAGGTAGGCGATACCGAGATGAACCAGGTTGCTGGTGATGTCGCTCCAGTCGGGATTGAAATCCATACTCCATGCCTCAACGGAATTACGCGCGGCGAACGTCCCGGCTCTTGCGGTGTCGAACTTGGTGCCGGCGGCGGGCCTCGCCCTTGGCGCGGCTCCACAGTATCGCAGGCTGTGACGTCCATGGCATTCGCCAGAGGCTTGCCGCCCTCGGCAATCGGCGGAGCCGTGCGGAGTTCCGGCGCCCCATGGATTCAGCAACAATCGTTGCACAGACAACAAGGCAAAAGGAGTAGTGACATGAGCCAGGCACCAACAGACGACTTCAAGGCATTACGCGAGGATTTCGATCGACTGCGCAAAGATGTAGGCGAGCTGGCCGACAGCCTCAAACAGGCCGGGCGCGAGCAGGCGGCAGCGACCAGGCAACACTCCCGCGAGACCTTGAACGGCGCTCGAGACCGACTCCGCGACAGTGCTCAGGCGGCGACCGAGCGAGGCCACGAATATTATGAGCAAGTGGAGCATCGGGTTGGAGACCACCCCTGGAGCAGCCTGGTGACAGCATTTGGCGTAGGATTCATCCTCGCCAAATTACTTGACCGGGGAGGCCCGCGCTGAATCGACTGACGGAATGGCTGCTCGCACTGATCGATCTGTTGGAGCTCGAGGGAGGTCGACTCAAACGACAGACCTTTCAGCTCGGGTTCGCATTGGGCTTGGTAGCGCTAAGCGGTCTGGTAGCCTTCGCCGGGATACTGATGCTCGCGCTGGGGACTGAAAAGTGGCTGCGCGACCTGACCGATCCGGTTTCGTCGCTGTTGATCACCGGCGTTCTATTACTGATCGGAGCCGGGGGCATGAGCTTATGGATTCGCCGACTGATGCGGTAGCGAGGGCGCGCGCCCGACTGCGGCAAGCTGCTGGGGCCCACGACCGTGTCCGGGCCCTGGTCGCTCCCCGCCAACGAGCATTGGTAACAGCCTTCGCCTTGGGTGTTGCGGTAGCCGACATGATCACCAGCAGGCGAACAGCCCGCCGTGGACGCCGGCCTTGAGGTCGCAGTTCATATACTCATCCGGATTCAGTTCCGGCGAATAGGATGGCAAGTAGAACACCTCGATCTCGTCCTTGTGCTCAGCCAGCCAAGCTTTGACGACCTTGGCGTGATGCACGCGCAGGTTATCGACCTTCGCCTTGCGGATCTTGCCCAGCAGCATGGCGACACCGTTGATGAAAGGCTCCGCGCCGATGATGCCGACGCCGGGATTGCGTTCGGCCTGATGCACCAGATGCTCGCCGCCGCCGAACCCGATCTCGACCCAGAGGTCACGCCCGCCGAACAGCGCGTTCAGATCAAGCGGGTTACGGTCGGGGTTCTCATCCCACCCGACGGCACCGGGGGAAAGCGCGGCGAGATCCTCCTCCAGATAGGTTTCCTGCGCCGGACGCAGGGTCTTGCCCTTGAAACGGCCATAAAAGTTGCGCCACGGGGCGCCGGAGGGATGCTTGCTGCTCATGGCGTTTGCTTAGCGGTGTGATGGGGAGTGAGCAAGATGGGGGGGGACGGCCCGGTGTGGGCGGGTGTGCCGTAATGACTTGCAGTCACCGGAATTGTCTCAAGAATGGCCTTTGTCTAAAAGGTATGCGAAACTTAATGCAGCCCCATCTGCGGAGTGCAAGAAATTTGAACTACACCGGAATCACATTGGCTGCGCTTTTATTTGTCTTTTCGACGCAGGCAAATGCGCAAAGCGAACCAACCAACTTGGCACAGCTTTCGACCGACGACGACACGATCACATTTGGCGTCGAGGATATAGCAGGTGTTGACGTTGGGGCGGGTGAAGTGCGCAGCACCATCACCCTCTTGCTCAACGATAACGCAAGTGATGCCCTTGCAGAGCTGACAGGACGTAATCTTCGCCGCGAAATGCGTTTTTCGGTCTGTCAGAAGGAAGTGTTCCGCGCAACCATCAATGGTACGGTGACATCAGGCATAGTCAGCGCGACATCAGAAAGAGCTGCGGCTCTCGCAATGTCTAATGTTTTGACGGGTCAAACAGATTGCGCGGAATACCTCCGGCAATTGCTCTGCTCCCTGAAAACTGGATCGTTCGGAGATGGAGTTTTCCGCTAAGTTTC
>OJBO01000907.1_pt1 | contig 13387 bp, 17 predicted proteins | sample 1590461 | NCBI WGS metagenome assembly OJBO01 (sample SAMN05416836, study PRJEB24817) | seawater metagenome | isolation source: Sea water | place: Canada:Atlantic | collected 2013-07 | reverse complement strand
AGATCTACACCTCTCTATTCGTCGGCAGCGTCAGATGTGTATAAGAGACAGCAGTGAAACAGGTTGAGGTTGTCGAGGTTGTAGCCCGCCGCCTCTGTCACTCGTGGGAAAATCTGAGCGTAGGCCCCGAGGGCGGGCGAGAAAATCCCGAAGATACCGCTGCCCAGCTTGGTCATGGCAGAGGCCCAGAAATAGGGTAGAAGCACCGCCGCGAAGACGAACCGCGACAAGATCGGCAGCAAGGGCGTCATTCGGACTAGAGGGGCGGTCGGGTCGGTCATGTTGTATCCTTCGGGGCGGTCAGACTGCGGGTCTGCATCAACAGTGTCAGAATCGCCGTCGGGTCATGCTCGGGCGTGGCTTTTGCGGCGACCTCTGCCGCATCGCCGAGGGTTGCACCGGATGGGCTGATCCTCGATCAGCGGGCGTTCTGGATCACGCTGCTGGTCACGCTGGTGGTGCTTGGTGGAGGGGCGCTGTCGCTGGATCGTCTCCTCTTTAGAAATGGGCCTTCGGCTCGTCCGGCTGACCCGCAGCCAGCGCCATGATCCCGGCGAGGCCGCAGAACGCCATCGGCCACATCGTAAAAAAACCGAAGCCGAGGCCGAGGTACATCCCCAGAACCGAGATCATTAAAAGCGCGCCACCCCACAACGCCTGAACCTTGGCCATGCCGGCCCCGGCAAGGGCGAGCAGGGGCGAAACGACAGCCGCCACGCGGATCGCATTGATGTTGGCGACCTGTTCGAACAGGCCCTCGACCTCGCCAAATTGCTCGATCGCGGTGGTATAGCCATAGCTGAAGAGGCCGACCAAGAGGCCCATCAGCCCGCCGATGAGACCAAGGATAAGGGCGGCATTTCTCATCCCTCAGACCCCCAGTTCGGCTTTGGCCGCCGGAGTCCAGCCCAGCACCATGCGATCCCCGTCCACGATCAGCGGACGCTTCATCAACGCGGGATGGCGCGACAGCAGGTCCAGCGGAGCCTCCGCGCGCTCGTCCTCAGAAAGGCTCCGCCATGTGGTGGAGCGACGGTTGACCAGCGCCTCACCGAACTGGCTATGCGCCTTTTCCAGCAGCTTCGGGTCCATGGGCGAATCCCGGATGTCGACAAACTCCGCCTCTGGCAGAGATTTACGGGCAGCGCGACAGGTATCGCAATTTTTCAGACCGAAGAGCTTCATCCCGTTCCTTCCCTTGGGCGATTGAGAAGACATAGGTAACAAATCGCAAAGATTCACCCCGGTTTTGCTTGCTTTTTACATCTTCCCTGCATTTTCCTAGGTCCATGGCACCAGCTTCCGGACCTTTCATACCAGATCGGAGACCGAGTTGAGGTTGGGCTCGATACCCCGCAATTCCGCGGGCGACGACAGAAGGAGACGCGGCATGCCGGTTGGCACCGTAAAGTGGTTCAATACAACCAAGGGCTACGGGTTCATCGAACCCGAGGGCGGCGGAAAAGACATCTTTGTTCATATTTCCGCGGTCGAGAGGTCCGGCCTCACGGGATTGGCCGATGACCAGAAGGTCGAGTTCGAGCTTGAGGACGGACGTGATGGCCGTCAGATGGCGAGCGACCTTAAGCCGCTGTGATTAAGGACAAGGCACGGCCCGGTGCACATCCTGGCCGTGGCGATCCGGGAGCGGACGGTCGAAACGCTAGCCCCGCCCTTGGCCGCGGTTGCGCTGGTCGCGCGCCCCGCACTGATGACTTCGCATAACAATTTGCTCGGATCGCGCAAAAGGCGCGCCATCGGCACGCCTTTTATTCGCTTGCAAGGACGTCGCGCGCAGGCGCTAGGCCTCAATATTGCGGGGACTTCGATCCATCCCAGGTGCGGGGCGATTTGGAACCGTAATCCACGTGGCGCGCCTTGGGCTTGTAGCTCCGGCGCTGTGCCACGGGGTGGCGCATGTAGTCGTTATACGTCCCGGCCTGGTTCGGCACGCCGCAACAGATCACGCCGCCGATCTGGATCGGCTGGAGGCCCGTCGGGCAGTAGTTCGCTGCGGGGTAAGCAAACAGTTTAGCATCCGCCGCCGCTGGCGCGGACATGGCGATCAGGCCGAAACCCGCGCTCAACAACAATTTCTTCATCTGGATGACCTCGTCAAACTAACGCCTTCTGGCTTTATCTATCGCAGCTTAACACTTTGACGTGAAAACGCAAAAGGAGAATGGCGCCAAGTCATCCGGTTTGATCGAAGATCGCAGCAGTGATCCAGACCCCGAGGGCCGCCGACACGCCCGTCAGCACCGTTCCCCACGCGAGGTCGAGGGCGACCATCTTGGGGGCCCAATCCTTGAGCGTCGCGTAGTTGGTGAATTCATAAGTGCCATAGGCCATCGCGCCGATCAAAGCCCCGCTCAACAGCGCCTGCCCCGGCGCATTCTCACGCAGGCTGGGCAGAGAGACGAACCAGACCACCCCGCCGACGTAAAAGAGATAAAAGATCGCCGCCGGAAGCAGCCGCAGGTCCTCTAGCAACAGGTCCGAGATCCGGGTCTCGAAGACCGGTCGAATGACGTTTTTCAGCATGAGAGCATCGAGGCCGAGAAAGATCAGGGCCGTGGACAGATAAAGCGTGACGATTTGCATGATGAACCTCCGTTTGAGAAGTTTACGCTGCATCCCGTGAATTGGATCAGTCGCCGCCCCGCATGATCTTCGGCATGCGCATCCGCGACGGTCCCGCGCTTACCGCACCAATTCACGTACGACGTAACCGATATCGCCCTCTCCATCGCGGCGCGAAAGCTCGCGCCAATCGTTTTCCGCGAAATCCGGGAAGTAGGTATCGGCGTCCTCCACCACGCAATCGACCTCGGTCAGCATCAGCCGATCCGCGAGCGGCAGCATCTCTTTGTAGATGCGCGCGCCCCCGATACCATAGAGTCTGTGATACCCCTCACGATAGGCGAGCGAGATCGCCTCCTCCACGCTGCCGCAGACCTGATCCGCGATGTCTGCATCCCGCGACACGACGATATTCATGCGGTTCTTCAACGGCTTGACTGGCAGGCTCTGCCAAGTGGCGCGGCCCATGATGACGGCGCCGCCAGTTGTCTCGCGCTGAAACATCTTCAGATCGCCGGGCAGATGCCATGGGATATCGCCATTCCGGCCAATCGCGCCGTTCCGCGCGCGTGCAACGATAAGTGTCAGCATATCAGGGTCCTCGGGCGACGAAGGGTGCTTTGATCGCGGGATCAGCGCGTCCTTCGGGACATCGCATTCCCCGAATTGGAAATCAACGGAGGGGACCGCACTGCGCGGCGGCGGCGGCAGGGGGGCTGACGTAGGGTGGGCATGGGACCGCCTCGAACCAAGCTCTTGCCCTGCGCCGAGCATAGACTGACCTGCACCGAAAGATTCGCATCCGACTTGCCGCGCAATCTTAGCTTTCAGCCCACGGCCCGGGGACTCGTGAGGCGCGATTCAACGTCAGATTCGGGCCTCAGATGAGCGTCACCGAGGCATTCCATCACATATGTGATGCCTCGGGCCTTTCAGGCTTTACGCAAGGACACCTTCGTTGACAGGAAAGCCATTGGAACGTTTCAATCCATTAACAGAAAGAAACGCAATTGCAGCCACAGCTGACAATACTTGCATTCTTTCGACCAGACTTCCCGCGCAGGCGGGATCCGAATTTTTGCTGGCCGGCAATAGATGGCATTCCAATGGAGTGACCGTAATGTCGCCTATTGGCCTGAGTTAAAAGATGCAAGGTGTCCGAATGACCGAACAATATTCCTATATTCAAAGAAAGCTCTTTATTGGGGGCGAATGGGTCGATCCCATTGACGGAGAGCTCGTTCCGTCGATCAACCCTGCGACAGGTGCCCCTTGGGCATTAACCGCATTCGGGGGCGTCAAGGACATCGACAGGGCGGTCGCTGCCGCCAACGAAGCGATGCGTGGCCCATGGCGCACCATGCCCCCCTCACAGCGGGCTGGGCTTATCCGTAAATTAGGTGAGCTTCTCGAAGCCAATGCTCCGAGGCTGGCCGAGCTTGAAACCCGCGATAACGGTCGCCCATTGCGCGAGACCCGCGCCAATATCACCGCCGAGGCACAGTGGTATTATTATTTCGCTGGATATGCCGACAAAATGGATGGGCGCGTCCTTGAGATTAATCCGGATGTGATGGCCTATACAAATCGCATTCCTATCGGAGTTGTCGGGGCAATTGTGCCTTGGAATGCGCCAACGCTTGTCACCACCATGAAACTGGCCCCCGCACTGGCTGCCGGTTGCGCGATGGTTATCAAGGTGGCCGAACATACGACGGTTACGACATTCGAACTCGCCAAGCTCATCGAAGAGGCGGGCTTCCCGCCGGGCGTGGTCAACATCGTGCCGGGCTATGGGCAGACGGCGGGCGCGCATCTGGCCGGCCACCCGGACGTGAACAAGCTGAGCTTCACCGGCGAGCACCGGACCGCGCGCGAAATCATGCGCGCCGGGGCGACAAACCTCAAACGTGTTTCGTTCGAATGCGGTGGAAAGTCCCCCCATATTATTTTTGACGATGCTAATATGGAACAGGCCATAAATGCGGTCACCCACGCAGGCTTCATGGCCTGCGGACAAAGCTGCGCGTTGGGATCGCGCATTCTGGTCCAACGGTCGATGTATGACCGGGTCGTTGAAGAGGTCCAGCGCCGTGCGAAGGACGTCCGGGTCGGCGATCCAATGAATGAGACGACCCATGTCGGGCCGCAAACTCATCAGGCCCAGTATGAAAAGACGCTCGGCTATTTTGACATCGGCAAGGCCGAAGGCGCGCGGCTGTTGGCCGGCGGGACAGCCGTGTCCCCAAGCGGTTTGGAAAATGGCTACTTTGTCTCGCCGACGGTTTTTGCCGACGTGGATCCCGGAATGCGCATTGCCCAGGAAGAGATCTTTGGCCCCGTCGTGTCGATGATCCCATTCGAAACCGAAGACGATGCCATCGAGATTGCAAACGGCGTTCGGTATGGTCTGACGGCCGGGCTTTGGACCCAGGATCTGGGCCGCGCACACCGCGTCTCGCGCGAAATCATGGCCGGCACCGTCTGGGTGAACACCTACCGGATCCTGCATCCTGGCCTGCCATACGGCGGCTTCAAGATAAGCGGCATCGGGCGTGAAAACGGCCCCGACGCGCTTGAGGCCTATACTGAACCGAAATCAACCATGATCAATCTCAGCGGCGAATATCCTTATCCGTACGGCTGAGATGAACCGGAGTTCTGTCCGCATGCGCCCTCTTTCGGCGCACAGCGGGCCGACGCGACGACACGTCCATAAAAAAATTACCAACTAGGGAGAAAAAGGTGATTACCACATTGTTCAAATCAACTTCCGGCAAGAGCCTCGTCGGACGCTTTGCCATGTTGGCCGGGGGTATCGCTGCGATGTCTCTCTCGGCTTTTTCCGCGCAAGCCGCAGACGACCCGATTGTCATGAAGCTGTCGCATCCTTATCCGACCGTAACCCAGCACCATAAGAACGTCTCCAAATTCAAGGAAGAGGTCGAGAAGCGCACCGAAGGACGTCTGGTCATCGATGTCTTTCCGGCGCAGCAGTTGATGCCGATCACCCAGGAATTCAATGGGATGCTGTCGGGCCAGATCGACGCCGCCTATAGCCTGAATACAATTGCAGCCACCCTCGACCCTCTCTGGGGTGTTCTGGAGCTGCCTTTCCTTTTCGACATCACCGCCAGCGACCAGACTCATCTGCGTGAATTCGTGCAGAGCGAAAAAGGTGGCGGTGCATTGAAGGCGAGCATGAAGGAAAAAGGCATCACCGTCGTCGCAATCGCGCCGACCGACTATGTTGGCGCGACGATCAACACCAAACGTCCGATCAAAGCGATGTCGGATTTCGAAGGGCTGAAAATCCGCATTCCGGGCGGGAAATACCTTTCGCAAAGCCTGAAAGAGCTCGGTGCGTCGCCGATTTCCATGGCCTACGCTGAATTCAGCACCGCCATTGCGCAGGGAACAGTCGACGGGACCATCACGGGTGTCCTTTTCACCTATGACAACAAGATTCCGATCAACTACCTCAGCCAGGTTCCTCTCTGGTACGCTGGCCTTCCGCTAGTCGTCTCCAACCGCTTCTTCGACAAGCTGCCGGAAGACATTCAGCAAATTGTTTTGGAAGTCGGCGCTGAGATCGAGATCATGGGCTTTGATGTGACCGAACAGACGGTGTCCAGCACCCTGGAAAAGATTGCCACCGAGATGGACGTTCAGGTTGAGCCGCCGCTCACTCCGGAAGTGGCAGCGGCCATGCGGGAGAAGACGTCACCTGTGCTCGACGCCTTCATCAGCGACAACCCAGCGGGTCAAGCACTTATCGATGAAGCGAACCGCCTGCGCGATCAATAACGTTCCAAGGGGGCGGCACCTCCAACAAAGGGTCGCGCCGCCCTCACAATCCAATTTTCCTGGCCCGCAGCTAAAGTAGCTGCAGGTCAAAGGGGCTCGACAATGGCTAATACCGCGTGGAACGCCGATCAATTTCGTTATTTCTTCAGCCCGCGAGGGCATTACCAATGAAATCATTGGCAATCAAAATTGACCGCATCGCAGGCCGTCTTACCGTTATCATTGATTGGGTGGGCATCGCATTGCTCATCGTCAGTGCGCTCGTCGCCTTTGCCAGCGTCATCTTCAGGTACGGGTTCGGAGAATCCGACCAGATGATCGAAGCGATCTCGCGCTATACGGTGCTATACGCCTGTTTTTTACTTGTCGGCCCAGCGCTGTTTCGAAAGCAGCATATTGCCGTAGATGTCCTGTCCAATGCCCTGCCCGAAAAAACGCACCGCTATTGGGAGCTATTGCAGCGGGTTGTCTTCCTCGTGGTGGTCTGCGTGCTCTTTTGGTCCGGCATAGTCTGGGTTTCAGATCAATACCGCTTTGGGCTGACCATCTTTGGAAGTTCCACACCCGCTTGGATTCCCGCGACCTCGGTGCCGCTGGGCATGGGGGTGGCCGTATTGTTCGGCATTAGCGAAGTCATCACCTCACTCTACGTCGCGGTTACCGGAAATTCGGTAAACGAGCGTCCAAACGACCCTGTGTCGACCAATTAACGCTGGAGACTGCAACGTGGTTATTGGCCTATCTCTCTTCGCCCTGTTCCTGGTCCTGGGCATGCCGGTTTTCGTCGCGCTCACCGCATCGGGCGCCTACATGGGTCTGTTCGTGCTGGGTTTGCCAGTCTCGACGTTCGCCCAGCAATTCTACGTCTCGATGGACGTGTTCGTGCTGATGGCGGTGCCGTATTTCATCTTTTCCGGCAATATCATGCTGCACTGCGGACCCAGCGCCTACCTGTTCCGGTTCCTGGACGCCATGGTCGGCCACCTGCCGGGTGGCATCGCCGCAGCGGCGGTGATGGCTTGCATGATTTTTGGCGCCCTCTCTGGGTCCGGCATTGCCACGGTGGCCGCGGTCGGCGCCATCGCCATCCCCGAGATGTTACGTCAGGGGTACGACAAAAAGGGCAGTATGGGGTTGATCGTCTGTTCCGGCACTCTGGGCCAGATGATCCCGCCAAGCATTTACATGGTTCTCTTCGCCACGCTGGTGCAGGGCGACGTGTCGACCTATTTCGTGGCCGGCGTCATTCCGGGCATCCTGGTCGGCGTGTTCCTGATCGTGGTCGCCGTCGTACGGGCACGGCGTCTGGGCATGCAGGTCAAACCCGCCGCCAGCTGGGCGGAGCGATTTACCACGTTCAAAAAAGCCTTCCCGGTTCTGCTGATGCCCCCCGTCGTTCTGGGCGGCATCTATGGTGGTATTTTCACCCCGACCGAAGCCGCCGCCGTCTCAATCGTTTATTCGCTGCTGGTGAGCAAATTTCTCTTCCGCACGCTGACGATGGAGAACTTTCTGCTGAGCGCGCGAGACGCCATCATCAGCACCGCAGTCATCTTCATCATTCTTGGCGGAGCGACCATGATGGCGGTCATGGTGACCTACCTCAAAGTGCCACAGGCGCTGATGGCCGGGATCACCGAACTGGGGCTTAGCCCACTGATGTTGCTGCTGGCGATCATTGCCCTGTTTTTCGTGCTGGGCATGGTCATGGACCCGGTCCCGATCATGTATATCACCATCCCGATCCTGCTGCCGGTACTGATCGAAGCCCAGATCAACCTCCTGCATTTCAGCGTCATAACCGTCGCCGCGATGATGGTGGCGCAAGCGACGCCGCCGTTCGGCATGGCCTTGTTTGCGATGTCCGGCATGTTCCGCGAACCGATTTCGGCCGTGGTCAGGGGAACTCTGCCCTTTCTGGTGGTGCTGATGATCTGCACGCTGATCATCGTCTTTATACCAGAGCTCAGCCTTTTCCTGCCCGACTTGATGAATGCCCGTTGAGGGAAAGTGTAACCTAGTAGAGGAGACTAAAAAATGAACAGACTTCAGGACAAAGTGGCCGTCATCACGGGTTCAGGATCCGGCATGGGCGCATCGGCGGCCAAGCTGTTTTCCCGCGAAGGTGCCAAAGTCGTCGTTGTGGACCTGAATGCCGATGCAGGACAATCTGTCGCCGATGACATCAACAAAAGTGGCGGCGAGGCGATTTTCGTTCAGGTCGACACCGGCAAAGAGGCCGACCTCAAGCGTATGGTCGATGAATCGATCAAGGCGTTCGGTCGCGTGGATGCGTATTGGCACAATGCCGGCATTGCCGGTGCCGGCGCCATTTCGGAGACCAGTGAAGAAGAATACGACCTTCAGCTTTCAATTCACCTCAAAGGCGGGTTCTTTGGCTTCAAGCACCTCTTGCCGCATATGATCAAAAACGGCGGCGGCTCGGTGCTGTTCACCAGCTCCGTTTCCGGTTTGAAGCCCTCGCCGGCATCCCCCAGCTATTCGATTGCCAAATCGGGGCTGAATATTCTGGCCCAATGTATCGCGCTGGGTCATGGCAAGGATAACATCCGCGCCAATACCATCTGCCCCGGCCCGGTCGAAACGCCGCTTTGGCCATCGTTTATGAACCGGAACCCGGACATCATCTCGCCAGAGGTGCTGACGCAGAAATTCATCGAACGGGTTCCGCTTGGCCGTCTTATCCAGCCAGAAGAGATCGCCGATGCCGCTCTGTTCCTCTGCTCGGACGATGCCAAGATGATCTCGGGCGTTCTGCTGCCTGTCGACGGAGGGCTGGTCGTTGCCTGATACGTCCATGTCCTTCCGCCTGTCAGCGCGTCAGGAAGAATTCCGTCAAACCGCCGAGAAATTCGCGCGCGACGAACTTAGGGCTGTGGCCGTCGAGTGCGAAAGCACCGGCGCGCCCGTGTCGGCGGCAACGCGCCGCCGCATGGGCGAGCTGGGCTTTCTGGGCGTCAACATCCCAGAGGAATATGGCGGTCTGGGGGTCGGCAAGGTCGACGCGTTGATCGTGCTCGAAGAGCTTGCGAAAATCTCACCTGCCTCGGCCTTTCCGGTTTTCGAATCCAACTGCGGTCCAACGCAGACCATTCTTTATGCCGCCCCTGAGTGGTTAAAGAAAAAGGTTCTGCCCCAGGTCTGTTCGGGGGATTATATGGTTTCGGTTGCCATGTCCGAACCCGACACCGGCACCGCAATGACCGACCTGACGACCCGCGCCGAGCGCAAGGGCGACAAGCTGGTGATCAACGGCACCAAACGTTGGTGCAGCGGTGCGGGCTATTCCGAGGGCTACGTTTTGTATTGCCGGCTTGAGGACAAGCCCGGCGGGGCTGGCGTGGGGGCCGTCTTTTTCGAAAAGGACACCCCCGGTGTCAGTTTCGGGCGCCCAGAAAGGTTCATGGGCGTTCACGGGTTTCACAACGCCGAAATCTATCTTGATAACGTCGAAATCCCTGTCGAGAACATCATCGTTCCCGCGGGGGGCGTAAGCGATCTGATGCAGACCTTCAACATGGAGCGTTTGGGCAATGCGACCTGCTCGCTGGGCATCGCTGCCTCGGCATTGGAGGTCGCACTGGAATATACGCAGGAACGCACTCAGTTCGGCAAACCCCTCGTCGATTTCCAGGCGGTTCAACTGCGGCTTGCCGAGATGAAGGTGGATGTCGATGCCACCCGTCTCTTGATTCACCGCGCAGCGGTCGAAGCGGGCGATGGCCTTCCCTCTATGATGGATACCAGCGTCGCCAAGTGTTTCGCCAACGAAGCCGTCCGTCGCGTCGTCGCCAACGGCATGCAGGTCATGGGCGCTTGCGGCTATTCGTCCGATTATCCGATGGAGCAAAAGGTGCGCGACTCCTGGGTCTGGGGCATCGGCGGTGGCCACATTGACATGCAGAAGACCAATATTGCCAGCGATCTGGTTGGCCGCCGGTTTTCACAACGTTGATAAGGGGATAAACGATGTATACGGATCGAGATTTCGGCTTCACTGAAGAACAAATGTTGCTGCGCGATTCCGTCCGCGATTTTGTGCGCAACGAAGTTCCCGAAGACTACGTCCGCCACTGCGACCAGAACAAGATCCCGCCGCTGGACACCTATGACAAGATGGCCGACCTTGGCTGGCTCGGCGTGGCGATCCCCGAAGAATATGGTGGGTCGGGCCTGGGCTTTGTCGAACTGGGTATCATCCAGGAAGAGCTGTCCTATGGATTTCTTGAACTGGCCGTGCTGTTTTATCGCGCCACAGTGCACGGCGCACATTCGCTTCTGACTTACGGTAGCGAGGAACAGCGGCGCAAGTACCTGCCGCTGATCGTGGAGGGCAAGTTCAAATCCTCGATGAGTTTGACCGAACCGAACGCAGGCTCGGATGCCTCGGCCGTGCAGACCCGTGCTGTCGCTGACGGGGATCACTTCATCATCAATGGGGCCAAGGTCTTCAATTCCCAGATCGACCTGGCCGACCGTACTGTGCTGGTAACGCGCACCGATACGGAGGTGCCAAACCACAAGGGTATCAGCCTCTTTTTTGTCGACCCCAAGACTCCAGGCGTCACCATCGAGCGCCTTGAGACGCTTTGTTTCCGCTCGGTCGGCACCAACCGGGTGACCTACGAGGATGTGCGGGTGCATCGCGACGACCTTTTGGGCGATCTGAATGGCGGCTGGAAACACTTGATGACCAACCTTAACAAGGAACGGTTTTCGTTGGCCGCACAGGTGACCGGGGCATCGCAGGCCGCGCTGGACTGCGCGTTGAACTACGCCAAGGAACGAGTTCAATTCGGTCAGCCGATCGGCAAGTTTCAGGCAATTCAGCACAAGCTGGCCGACATGCAGGTGGCGGTGCACACCTCACGCCTGTTGACCTACGATCTGGCACGTCGCCTGGATGCGGGGCTGGCCTGTCGCAAGGAGGCCTCGATCGCAAAGGTTTATACCACCGAGGCCTATTCCCGCGTTGCTGATGAGGGCATGCAAATCCTCGGCGGCTATTCCCTGACGCCTGACTTTCCGATGGAGCGGCATTTCCGCGACGCGCGCCTCATGCGGATCGGCGGCGGCAGCAACGAGGTCATGCGCAATTCAATTGCCAAGGATTTGGGCTTGTAAACCGTCGCTTTTGCGATGGCTCACAGCAAAAAAACCCGCCTCGCGGCGGGTTTTTTCATTCACGATTACGGCCTCGCTTAAGGAACCAGAACCGCGCGGCCGATGATCTTACCTTCTTCCAGCTGGTCGAGAAGTTCGCTCGCCTTTTCCAATTCATGGGTCTGGGTCGGCAGGGCCGGCACCTTGCCATCCACCGCGAGGGCCATCAATTCACCGAATTCCTTCAACGATCCGACATAGCTGCCCAGGATCGTCACCGCCTTGACCGGGATCAGCGGCAGCGGCCAGCTGGCTGCCCCGCCAAACAGGCCGACCATGACGATCTTGCCGCCCTTGCCGACAGCATCGAACGCAAGGCCCGCGCTGCTTTCGGCCCCGACCAGATCGATCGCTGCCAGGGCCGGGCCGCCCACCGCTGCCTGCACCTGCGCCACGGCATCATCCGCGGCACCGTCAATCGCCTGGGCCGCGCCCGCTGCCAGGGCCGCCTTCCGCTTGGCCGGGTCGAGATCGACCACCACGGGCGCAAGCCCGCCCATCGCCTGAACCAACCCGATCGCCATCAGGCCAAGCCCGCCGGCCCCGATGATGACCACCGGCGCTTCCTTTATCGTGTCCTCGACCTTTTTCAGCGCGGAAAACGTAGTCAGGCCCGAACAGGCCAGCGGCGCGGCAATTTCGGGGCTGAGCGTGCCCATGTCGAACAAGTAACGCGGATGTGGGATCTTGATCGTGTCGGCATAACCGCCATCCACATTCAGCCCAAGATACTGCGGCGACGCACAATAGTTTTCACGCCCCATATTGCACTGGAAACAATCGCCGCAACCTTGCCAAGGATAGATGACGTAATCTTTGCTGGTATCGACCTCGCCAGCGTCCGGACCCAGGGCCAGGACCCGCCCGGTCGGCTCGTGCCCCATGACCAGCGGCAGCTTCAATCCGCGATCGCCAAAGCTGAGAGTTCGCCCCTGACCCAGGTTATACGACCCCTCGCGGATGTGCAGATCGCTGTGACAAATGCCGTTTGCCGTCACGCGCAACAGGACTTCTGTCCCCGAGACGGTCGGATCGGGCCGGGTCTCGCTCGTGAGGGGCTTTTTAAAGTCGGTCAGGCTTTGGCATTTCATGATCATATCCCTTGAGATGTATCTATTTCATTATCAACCGGCGCATTGAGAGCTATTTAGGCATTCCGCCATTCTCACCCCTCTTCGGGAGTTTTTCGCCGGTCTTTGGCCCAGTGCAGAGAACCATAGGTTTTGACTATTATACTTAGATGATCCCGTCATCCAATTGGCAATAGCTTATCACATGGGTGATCATTCTCATCGCAAAGCAACAAGCACTTTGCGTGGGCCCGCCTTCAATGCCAGCCGCAGGATGAAAAAGGCGGTCACAGACCAAGTCGTTCGCAAAGCCGAACCGGAGACCGTCGTTCATTTCAAGCCAATTCCGACAAAACTGCGCCGATAGGTCGAATTGTGGAATTGCAAACTGCGGGCCTGCCCCTTTTTTGCGTCGGGCGATCAAAGTCATGAGGCCCAAGGCAATCATACTGCCCGACCTTATCAACCTGCTAAGACAACAAGCCGCGCCGCACGAGGTTGCCGCCCGCCAGCAATAGCACGACCAGCGTTGCCTTGCGGAACGCCTGTTGGTCGATCCGGTCCTGCACCTGAAACCCCAGCCACATTCCGGACAACGCCGGCACAAGAAGGGCCACCGCAAACGGCAAGGTATGCCATCGCACAACGCCGCTGGCGATATGCGCCACCAGCAGCGCGGCCGCCCCGAGGCCGTAGATCACGCCCTGCACCCGGACGTGCTCTTTCTTGGGCGTCTTGAGCGC
>OJBO01000905.1_pt1 | contig 13455 bp, 16 predicted proteins | sample 1590461 | NCBI WGS metagenome assembly OJBO01 (sample SAMN05416836, study PRJEB24817) | seawater metagenome | isolation source: Sea water | place: Canada:Atlantic | collected 2013-07 | reverse complement strand
CACCTCTCTATTCGTCGGCAGCGTCAGATGTGTATAAGAGACAGCCCTTGTACCGCTTTGCCTAACAAGGTCAATGCTTCTTTAATAGCTGTTGATGTACCTATTACTTTGCAATTTGATTCTTCCTGATCGATCAGCGAAGAACGCAATGTCACCACTTCATCACGCAAATCAAGAATTTGATCCACGATGCTGTGTGATTCGTAATATTTTGTGAGTTCTTCTGGATTATCCCATTCGGCAACGGGCCTGCCTTCACTGACGCATGAATCGTGTCCACTAGCACGGCATTCATGTTCAGCAAATAATATCGATTGGCCTGTATAATCCGAACTGTAACCACTGGCATAGCCTATTTCCATCCAACAGACTGATTCTTTAGATGGGCCGAATGCTTTTACGTGCTCTTCACTTTCGTATGAACTACCCCAAAGCAACTTCATATGGAACTGATTTTTTTCTAAATCCATTTCAAATTTAAGCGGCGTAACGCGGACAAAACCTTCTAGCTGATGTAGCTGAGGGCCAACGAAAAATTGCTCTTCAGGGCTGGCATCTGGGCGCAGCTGTATGGCTAGTTTCGCATCAGCAACGCCTGCTTGAAACCCCGTCCGCATCAAGATCCCTTTGGCACGTTCAATACCCACTGTTTCAATCAGCTCTTTACGTAAAGAACCCATCGCCTCGCTGTGCATCAGTAACATGCGTTGCTCACCTAACCACACATGCCCTGTTTCGAAAGAGAACCGAATACGTTCTTTTAGGTCATCAATTGAAGGTGTTATAAATTCAGTGTTACTCATTATTCAGCGTTGCTAAGTGGTTGTTAACCCTAGCCTACACCTAAAATTTAATCATTTCATCAAATTTTTAAACTTTTACGAAATGATTAAATTAGCTAAACCATTCATCTAGCTCAGTCCCTTTTAGCTCTTTAATGGCATATTCATTAAAATCTTTGTACACGTTCCAATCGTGTATTTTTTGCGGCGCCGAATTTTTTGTTTCATCATCCCTTAATTGTTGCTCATATTTTTTCAACATTGAATCGCTGTATTTATTACATTGTTGAAGAAACGCCGTAATAATTTGTTTTTTGTCGGCTAACGAAATTGTGCTTTCAATCATCTTCTATTCTCTTTAAAGTTGACGGTGTTTATATTTAGCGATATGGTCAATAAAAATTCAATTATAAAACCTGCATGAAGAAAAAAATCATCATCGCCATTACCGGTGCTACCGGCTCTATTTACGGTACTCGTTTACTTGAAATTCTGCAAACCATCGATGATGTTGAAAGCCACCTGATTCTTTCCAATGCGGGTGCTCTAACAGCCCAATATGAACTGGGCATCGACAAGCAATCCATCGCCTCGCTGGCCGATGTTGTGCATAGCCCAAAAGATATTGGTGCGACCTTGTCGAGTGGTTCATTTATAACCCACGGCATGGTGATTGCGCCGTGTTCAATGAAAACACTTGGTTGCATCGCCAACGGCATTGCCGACAATTTAGTCTCCCGAGCTGCTGACGTGATTTTAAAAGAACGCCGCAAGTTGATTTTAATGGTACGAGAAACACCATTGAATTTAGTCCACTTAAGAAACATGACGACCCTGTCTGAAATGGGCGCGATAATCGCCCCACCTGTACCAGCTTTTTACACCAAGCCCAGCTCAATTGATGACATTGTTAACCATAGCGTGGGTAGAATTTTAGATACTTTAGATATTGGTACCGAACACGTAAAGCGCTGGCAAGGTATTAAAAAATAACTCATAGGAGACTTCGTGCTTACTAGAAGAACGTTTATCAAATCAACACTGGTTGCCAATATTGCACTAATCGCTCCAACTTCAATGGCATTAACCGCCATTAAAAATGAACAAGGCGAACAACCCCTATTAATATTTGCTGACGAGAACTCTTCTAACGCTAGCTTGTTTTCTAAACAATTCAGCGAAGCAGAAGCCCATATCAGCCTTGATATTGGCTTACATTTTGATACCTTTAACGCATTTTGCAGAGAAAACCCTAACGGCTGGGTAAGCGGCATTACGCGTGATTCCGACTTTTTTGTTTTACAGCAATTAGCAAGTCAACATGGTTATCACACGGCCTATTCAGCCACCCACACGGTGTCGAACAACACATTGGCACATCAAGTAACAAGCAGCGCCGAAAAAGCGCCTTTGCTTGCGCAAGCCCTTAGTAATGCCGGTGAAAAATGGCCAACATGGCTAGCAAACAACTTAGCCACCTTACAACACGCAACAGCTGCCGACAACACAGCTAACAGCCAAATCCAGTCTATATCGCAAGCCGGTGACAATCATGTTTTAGTCTCATGGCTTCTTATTCCAAGCAACTCAACCCAATCATAATAAACGATGAATAAACCGCTTCCGCAAGGCATTAGTCTTGAACAATTTAACGGCGCTATCGCTGAGATTATAAAAATTATTGGTGATGAGTTTGTATTTACTGATGACATAAAAGAACTGCGCAGTTATCGCGATCCGTACAACACAACTCGTGATGAAGATTTTGCGCCTTCAGCGGCCGTTGCACCCAAAACGCTAGAACAAATTCAACAAATTCTTGCGGTTGTAAACCAATATAAAATTCCGGTTTGGACTATTTCTACTGGCAAAAACTTTGCTTACGGTGGTGCTGCCCCGCGTAAACCTGGCTATATCGTGCTGGATTTAAAGCGCATGAACCGTATTATTGAAGTCAATGAAAAGCATGGTTATGCCGTTGTTGAACCCGGCGTAAGCTACTACGATTTATACAATTACATTCAAGAAAAAGGCTACAAACTTTGGATTGATTGCGCCGCGCCTGCTTGGGGCGGCATTGTTGGTAATACATCCGACCACGGCGCTGGCTACACGCCGTATGGCGACCATTTATTAATGCAATGCGGCATGCAAGTGGTACTGGCTGATGGCACCGTTGTTGAAACCGGTGTTGCTGGCGATAGCAAAGCAAGCTCACTGTATAAATATGGGCAAGGCCCTTGGGTTGATGGCTTATTCACCCAATCTAACTTTGGTGTTATTACCCGCATGGGCATTTGGCTCATGCCAGAACCTCCCGGCTACACACCGTTTATGGTAACGCTGCCGCATGAGCAAGACCTTGAGTTGATTACTGATTTAGCTCAGCCGTTAAAACTCAACATGGTCATCCCCAATGCCGCCACCACGGTGGATTTGCTATGGGAAGCTGCCATGTCGCACACAAAGGCTCAGTACTACACCGGCAAAGGCCCAATGCCCGATAGCGCACGGAAAAAACTGGGCGCAGATTTAGGCTTAGGTGTTTGGAATTTTTATGCAGCAGTGTATGGCCCGCCACCGATAATGAAAAACAACATGGATTTGATCCGCGATACATTCAGTAAAATTCCCGGTGCTGAATTTCATTACGATGACACGCGAAAAGGCAGCCCCGGTTGGGACTACCGCGTGGAACTGATGCGCGGCAAACCGAATATGACCGAGTTCAGCTTACTTAACTGGGTCGGTGGCGGTGGTCATATCAACTTCTCACCCATTTCGGCGGTAGATGGCAAAGACTCCTATCGCCAATTTGACATGATTCGCAAACGCGCCCATGAATTCGGCTTTGATTACATCGGCGAATTTTTAGTCGGCTGGCGCGACCAACATCATATCTTTATGTTGATGTTTGACCGCATGAATGCAGAGGAAAAGAAGCGTGCTCACGATCTATTCGATGTGCTTATTGACGATGCTGCAAACCATGGTTACGGCGAATACCGTACTCATTTATCGTTTATGGACAAAATTGCCGACTCTTATGGCTGGAACGATAGCGCCTTATTAAAAACCCAGCATAAGATTAAAGACGAGCTCGATCCAAACGGTATTTTATCACCCGGAAAAATGGGTATTTGGCCAAAACGTATGAGAGATGACTCATGAAAAGGCCCCTAATAACTGCATTAATTATCGCTGGCACCATCAGCTTATTCGGTTGTGAACAGACCGAACCGAGCAAACCGATTGTCGTTGAAAAACCTACACCCATCGTTAGCGCACCAGTTGTTCAAACTCCTAAAAGCACTGCCCGTGCTGGCAGAGTGACTTATGAATTGCACTGTGCTGGTTGCCACGCTGCTGGGCTTGGCCATGCGGCGACGATGAAGCTTAAACTTGCCCGAGCTGAAGACATGGCTGTGCTTGTTCAACGCACTGATTTAACCAGTGCTTATATCAGCCATATCGTGCGTGATGGCTTGCTTGAAATGCCTCCATTTCGCCCGACTGATATTAACGACGAAGAATTAGAAAGCCTTGCCCAGTACATGATTGAGCAAGGCAAAGCATACAAACAACAGGACACCAACAATGAGTGATAAGAACCCTCCTTTGTCAGACAAAGCACTAGAAGTCGCTAGACGCATTGGCAGCCTGCGCGATTTTCTTGAATTCCTAAAGGAAAACGGTCAATGCATTAATTGGTCAGAAGAAGTTTACCCTGAGCCAGATATTCGCAATGTTGCAGTTGCTGCCGGTAGAGATTCAATGAATGGCCCCGCCGTTATTTTTGACAATATCGCCGGTTACCCCGGTAAAAAAATGGTGTTGGGCGTACACGGTAGCTTCACTAACCTTGCGTTGTTATTAGGCCACCCAAAAGGCACCACCATTAAAGAATTGTTCTACGATATTATTTCTCGTTGGGGCGCAGATGAGCCTTTATTAGATTTTATCGAACCGGATAAAGCCCCCGTTAACGAGAACAGACTGACCAGCAACTTTAATTTATATGAACTGCTACCGCTGTATCGTATTAACGAATACGACGGTGGTTTTTATATTGGCAAAGCCAATGTTGTTAGCCGCGACCCACGAGACCCTGATAATTTTGGCAAACAAAATGTCGGTATTTATCGTATTCAAGTACAAGCACCTGGCGAGTTCACCTTACTGAGCGTGCCATCCCACGATATGGGGCGGCACATTATGGCAGCCGAACAAGAAAACGTACCGTTAAAAATTTCCGTGATGCTGGGTAACCACCCTGCAATGTGCATGTTTGCCGCCACACCTATTGGCTATGACGAGTCTGAATTCGCCTACGCATCACAAATGATGGGCAGCCCAATGCGCCTGACAAAGTCTGGTAATGGCATGGATATTCTGGCGGACTCTGAAATGGTGATTGAGGCGGAATTGATGAATGGCGTTCGTAGCCTTGAAGGCCCATTTGGCGAGTTCCCTGGTAGTTACAGCGGCGTAAGAAAAATACCTCGTTTTAAAATTACCGCTATCTCACACCGTAATAATCCAATTTTTGAAAACATCTACATTGGTAGGGGCTGGACTGAACACGACACCTTAATTGGCTTAAACACATCCGCGCCTATTTATGCCGCGCTAATTAAAGACTTCCCGGAAGTCGTTGCCGTTAACGCACTGTATCAACACGGTCTTACCGGTATTATTTCTGTTAAAAACCGCTTTGCTGGTTTTGCAAAATCAGTCGCCATGCGCGCTTTGGGCACACCCCACGGCACCATGTATTTAAAGAATTTAATCATGGTTGATGATGACGTTGACCCCTTTGATTTAAATGAAGTGATGTGGGCGCTGTCCACACGCACCCGTGCAGAAGACACCATCGTTATCCCCAATATGCCAATGATTCCGATTGACCCTGCGGCCGAAGTAGCCGGTAAAGGCCATCGTTTAATTATTGATGCCACCAGTTTTATGCCACCTGATAAATTAGGCGGCGATTCAAAAATAGTGACCCCGCCATCAGGCCCAGAAATTGACGCTATCGCCAAGGTTATTCAACTATTACAAAATGGAGGTCAATCATGAGCACTTGCCCACGTTGCCAAGCCGAAGAGAATAAAATACGCACCGAACATAAAGGGCTAAACACTAAAGGCGAGCTAGTTTGGACTATTTTTAACTGTGAAAGCTGTGCCTTTACATGGCGAGATAGCGAACCTGCTAGAACCATCGATTACAACTTACGTGAAGAGTTCTTTAGGGTTGACCCTGAAAAACCCTACCCCGTCATCATGCCACCAGCGCAATACAAATAGGCCCATACTGTGGAAAAAATTATAGACAAACTAAGCAGTTTTTTAAGCGCCTCCAACATCGTGCCTATAAAAGGCAATGACGCGTCTGACTACCAATTTTTAGCAGACAGAATCAATAACGATGAACGCAATATACTGGCCACAGTCATCCCGACGACTCTTGATGAATTACAAAAATTACTGGCATTTTCAGTAGTCCAAGAATTCTCCTTATTTAATTTACTTAGCCCAGATGAAATTGGCACCGCGCCGATTCCAACTAGCGGCGATATCGTTGTTATCGACCTACAACGGATGAATAGCATTATTGAGATTAACCAGAAAGATGCATACGCCCTAATCGAACCGGGTGTTAGTTATGGGCAACTCAATAAACACTTAGAAGACAACAATATCCCTTTTGCTGTTGATGTCGAAAAAAATTCGAATCAGTCCGTATTGGGCAGTATTTGTAATCGTAATTTTGGTTACACTCCTTATGGCGACCAACTGATGATGCAGTGTGGCATGGAAGTGATGTTGGCTGATGGCAGCCTAGTTAGAACCGGCATGGGTGCGATGCCTAAAAGTAACACATGGCAATTGTTTAAATATGGCTATGGCCCGTATATGGACGGCCTGTTCACCCAATCTAACATGGGCATTGTGACTAAAATTGGCCTGTGGCTAATGCCTAAACCTCCGGCTTATAAACCCTTTATGCTACAGCTACCGAACGATACTGCAATGGAGCAAGCGGTGGAAATTTTACGTTCTCTTAAAATTAACATGCTGGTGCCAAATACCGTTGTTATTGCCTCGGCAGAATCCGAAGTCATGCAGTTTGTTGATGGCGGGCTTAGCGCAACATTTGATAACCGCACAGCAGAAAAGCACCAACTGGGTACATGGAATATCTATGGCGCATTGTATGGCATACCCGGTAATGTGGATGTTGTTTGGGGTGCTGTTAATAGCGCACTAGGGCAAATTGACGGTGCAAAGTTCTTACTTAAAGATGACACCGCCAAGCATCCTATTTGGGCACAGCGTGAAAAAATAATGCTCGGGCAGTTCAATAAACGTAATTCAGAATTAGACAAAACCGCCGTCATTAATTTACATTTCGCTAGCCCAATAGACGGCAAAGACGCGCTGGCCATGCAGGCAATTATCAAAGATCATAGTGGCGAGCAAAACGTTATCACCCAGCTGGCACTAACTTGGCGCACAATGTTCGCCCAGTTAAGCATCAGCTATGGCAAAGACCAATTAAGCGCCGCAAAAAAGCTCGCTGATACCTTAATTAAAGCATTTCATGCGCAAGATTATTCAGTTAGCCAATCTGATGCTGACCTTCAAGATACTGTTGACCAAACCCGTCACGCCGGATTACAAACGCTTAATAAACGTGTTAAAAAAGCGTTGGATCCTGAACGCAACTTTGGCTAAAAAGCCACCCCAATCTATTTAGGAAGCTCTGATGACAAAACAATACGACCTTTGGATAAACGGCGAACATTGCAAACCTAATAGCGGACAGTACTTTGACGTGCTTAACCCAATTGATGACTCGCTTTATTGCACTGCTGCTGAAGGCAATGAAGCCGATATAAACAAAGCCGTAGAAAGCGCTCAAGCCTGTTTTAGCACGTACGGTAAAGGCTTAGCAAAAGACCGCGAAGCCATGTTGTGTAAAGCAGCTGATTTGCTGGAACGAGATCGCCAAGAGTTTCTTGATATTCTAATTGATGAGATTGGCTCTCCCATCAACAAGGCACAATTTGAAGTACAGTATGCTATTGGCCATTTGCGTGCTGCCGCAGGCTCTGCACGACGCGTCACTGGGCAAACCATCCCTTCTGACACGCCAGGCCGCCTAAGCATGAGCGTCAGAAAACCTCTGGGCGTTATTGCTGCGATTACACCCTTTAATGTACCCCTGATTAAATCAGCTAAATTAATTGCCTCACCTTTAGCGACGGGGAACACCGTGGTGTTACTTTGCTCTGAAGAAGCACCATCCCTGTCATATCGGTTCGCACAATTAATTCATGAAGCGGGCTTTCCTGCTGGCGCGCTGAATGTTGTATCTGGCTTTGGCATGGACATTGGTGATTACTTAACTGGCCATCCGTTGGTAAAAACCGTCATGTTTACCGGCTCAAGTCGTGTTGGCCAACATATCAGCGAAATTTGCGGCAAACAGATGAAACACGCCGTGCTTGAATTAGGCGGCAAGAACCCCTTAGTTATTTTAGCCGATGCAGATATTGACAAAGCTGTTCAAACAGCCGTGTTTGGTATGTTTTTATACCAAGGCCAAGCGTGTATGGCATCCAGCAGAATTATTGTTGAAGCGCCCGTATACGATGAGTTTATTGAAAAATTCAGTGCCGCCGCTAACGGTTTATCTTTAGGAGACTTGCGTGAAATGAGCACCATTTTAGGCCCCATTATTTCACCGCGTCAACGTGACAGAATTCGCGACCATATTGAGAATGCCAGAGAAAATGGCGCAACCGTCTTAACCGGTGGTAAATGGGAAGGTAACCGCTGCCAACCTACTATTTTAACGAACGTTACCAAAGACATGACCGTTTGTTACGAAGAAACCTTTGGCCCCGTGACCTCTGTTTATTCCGTTGCAGATATTGACGCCGCCTTAGAGATGGCTAACGATACGCGCTATGGACTGAGTGCAGCCATTTGCACAACCAACATTAATAGCGCCCTAATGCTCGCAGAAAACATCAACGCGGGCATGGTGCATATTAATGCACCCACACTGTACGATGAACCCCATGTACCTTTTGGCGGCACAGGTGAAAGTGGCTTTGGGCGTGAAGGTGTAGAAGTAGATGTGGACGCACTGACTGAATGGAAGTGGATTACGGTGCAACTGCCAACAGATGCACCTGCACACTAATGTTTAACTTAGGCGATGTCGACACTTTCTAATCGAGAAGAACGCGTACCTCTTATTGGGTTGTTATCCGCTGCATGGTAGCTAAACACTAAAGAATATTTAGGCTTGTCCGTTGTGTTTGCTCCGGCAGCATGAAACGTACGGCAATGAAAAAACAAAACATCACCAGCCTTCATATTCACATTAACGGCACTATCTAACAATGCCTTGTTTTCATCTAAATCTTGCCGTAAAAACAATTCCGCATCTAATCTACCACGATCAAATTCCATTCGATGCGAACCTGGAATTAACTTCATTCCACCGTTTTCAGGTGTCTCATCACCTAATGCCAGCCACACATTAATTAACTCTGGTCTATCAAAACTCCAATAGCGAATATCTTGGTGCCAATCTGTTCGACTACTAAATTTAGGCAACTTAGTCATAATGCAATTATGGTGGTTTTGCGTTAGCCCTAACGTATCAGAACCTAATATTTGCTTTACACACGCCACCATATTTGGCCTACAAGCCCATTCACGAAACACTGAATCACGCGCGTAAGCATTCAATAATCGTCGCGGCGTGTCACCACCGTCATCTGCTCTCAATTGTGGAGCACCTTGGTAATGAACATCCGCTTCATATTCGAGCGGACCAATCGCCGGCGCCATCGACGCTGTTACAACGCCTAAAATTCGTTCACACAAATTATTGTCTGCAAGGCCTGACACCTTCAAAAAACCGTCACGAGAAAATTGCTGCCTTTGCAAATCACTTAGCACGTCGTTTTCAACCATTGATTTATAGTTATCCATGCGCCTATTATATAACTTCACGCCAAACATCACCTTTTAATATTAACGATAGGATAGATACCATGATTAAACCCGCCAATGATTTTATTGCCGACGCACAACAAAATATCAAGTGCTTAAACCCCACACAAGCAAAAGAACTTATTGAAAACACCAAGGACATCGTTATTTTAGATGTTAGAGAACCGGCAGAAGCTGCGGAATGTAAATTAGCCTGCTCTATCAACATACCAAGAGGATTGCTTGAAATGAAAGTTCAAGGCCATTGCCCAAATCCTGAAACAACTATTCTCGTTCATTGTGGCGCCGGTGGGCGCGCATCTCTAGCTGCTGCTAGGCTCAAAGAAATGGGTTATGCAAACGCACATGCTATTACAGCAAAATACGATGACCTTAAAAAAACACTCGGCTAACCCGTTAATAGACCAAATAAATCCCACCTCATATGAGATACGCTGAAGGCACCATTCCAAAAGAACAACTTGCAATGCATGCCAGCGATGAGATGTTAATTTTAACTAGCGTTATTGCTTTCTTCATCGCTATCGCATTAATTTACTTAGGTAGAAAAGGTAAGCAAATGTACATGTGGACGTGGGGAACAGGCCTAGCCATTATTAGCATCTATCTTGGCCTGTCAATCTGGCTGGATTGGACAGCATTTGATCATTTCTAGCACGAATATGGTTCTGGCGCCTCAAACCTTATGAAGCGCCAGCCCATTTTTTACATACCGCTTGTCAAACTCAGCGCCACCCTACCGTTTCATTTCGTTAACCAACTGATGTGCCTTCGGCGCTTCCACTTATTAACCCTGCTCGCATTCGGCTGTCATTTGGATAGAACTGTTAATACTTGAAGCCAAGAACATTAAGTGTAAGATGAATACACACTTAAACAGTGTTAAAAACAAACAACTACGCAAAATATAGTTGTTGATTACTTTAATTTAAATTTGAGGCGAACTATGGCTAACGTAAATACAGATAAATTTCTAGAAAACAATAAATTATATGCGAGTGGCAAAGAAGTGCATAAATCATCTCATCCAGGAGAGCAGCCAATTAATCCAGCCAAACACGTGGCTGTTGTGGCCTGCATGGATGCACGTATTGATGTTGAAGACTTACTTGGTCTAGAAACGGGAGATGCTCATATTATCCGTAATGCAGGGGGTGTAATAACTGATGATGCCATTCGTTGTCTGATTATTTCGCATCACCTACTCAACACTAATGAAATTATATTAATCCATCACACTCGGTGTGGGATGTTGGCTTTTACAGATGACCTGCTGCATGCTGGACTGGAAGGCAACATAGCAGCAGAGGAAATACTTGGGCACGCTACAGGGCGCAAGTTTGTAAGCTGTAACCACAGCTCTTCAACACCAGCCCAGTTTCATGCCTTCCGCGGCCCACTCGAAGAACTTGATTCGCCACCCAATGAGCAACAAATTGAACGTCTTAGCTGGGATGTAAGACGATCAATTTCTAGAATTATAAATCATCATTGGATACCTACTGAGGGGCCTGATGCTTCGACAGTGCGAGGGTTCATCTATGATGTTGATACAGGAAAGCTTGAAGAGGTAAGCTACCCAGGAGAGATGGGGGGCACGTCCCTTTAGATTCAAAAGCAATCGAAAGTAAAATATTCTGTTGGTGTATGAAATACCACATAACAAAGAAATCCAACGGGCAGTTTAAAGAACACGGCTTTTGCTATCCGCAAAAAAATCTCCACTTTAAACTGTCCGCTGATTTTGGCGTTAGCGCTCAAAGCAACTGATGGCGAATATTGCACTTCAAGCAAAAGCCGTGAGGATTTATTAGTCGCTGTTGAGAAGATTGTAGGTAACCGAAACCAGCATCACTTTTTAAGAGTTGCATGAAGTCGCGTAAAAATCGCATAATGTTGAACAGGAAGGGCTGCAAGTGGTGGTCATGGGTGGACTTGAACCACCGACCCCGGCATTATGAAAGCTCAAAATTTATTTGTAACTATTTGTTTTTATTAACTTTAATTTAACTAATTGCTTGCCTGCGCAACCTAACCAAGCATAACCCGTCATTACTAAACGCGTAAAATTGCGTAATATCAGCATTTAGGGTGTTATATTTAACCAACTAGAGCCCCTCTTGGTTCCAATCTAACAATAGTTCCAAATCGGGTTCTTAATATAAAAATACATGGAAGTGTTATCCACCTATTTCTACTTAAGTGAGTGAAATAATGCTTCAGTTTATCAAAACTGCCAGGAGTCAATAATGTTCGAAAAAAAAATACCGCTAGAAGAGTTAATCGAAGATTTAAATGACAAATTCAAAGGCGCCTTGAGTGTGTATGGCCTCTTAAAACAAAAAAAACCAATAATTAATAACATCGGTAGTTTTAAAGTACCTAAACATTTAGAACAACATTACAAAAAAAGGAAAAGTTTTCTTGAAGATATTTCGAATTATAAAAATCGCATGAACCATAACGAACCACATTTGGTATTAAAGGAAGAGTTTCATTTTGGGCCATATTTAGAATTAGACTGCCTTTTAACAGATTATGCCGCCTGTAAAACCATGAGAATCGACGCTAATGAAGAGTTTCAGCTAATAACTGGAAATGCTTTAGTCTGGTGCTCAAAGACCAAGCAAGTCGTTTTTCAGATTAGAGAAGAAAGAGATATTGACTGGTCCCCCGGCCAATCAACTATTTTTGGTGGAGGCTTTTTACCAGTAAGCGTTAATGATAAACGTATTGACCAATCCATATTTGACAACATTGATAGAGAGTTTAGAGAAGAAACAGGAGACATTGTTCATTTACAAAAACTACGCACTTCACCCATTTTGGTTACAAAAGAGCACTTAGTCCATGACAGTCAAAAAACCGGATCTATACAATTTAATGCACTTGGGGCAGAAATTCCTAAAGATGCTATTGGGGAATTAAGACCTACTTGGGAAGGAGGCATTGATTACATCAACAAAAATGATTTAGTATCAAATTTTGACAATAAAAAGTGGACCCCCTTCGCAGTTGCTAGCACCTTAGTATGGTTAAACCAGTCTGACCTAGGGCTATTTGAAAGATTTTATAACTCCTACACAGAAAAAAGTTTTGAGGACCTATTGGGCTTTTCACGGAATGCTATTGGTTTATTCAATGAGGCACATAAAATTTTCGACTAACATTTCAAGAACGAACACTCACCCTCCTTTGGCCTTTAATATGAGAATACATTGAATACGTGTGCAATAGCTCCCGCTTATTAGCACTGTAAGGTAAATTTTATATGGTCAAATTTAGCCAACTCCGCGGGGCTGTTTACATTTTAGAAAACCCCAAAGCTCAGCGCGTAAAAATTGGCATGACCATTAATAACGTAGCCGATAGACTTAGAAGTGTAAATGACATGTGGCTAGAATTTAAGGCTACTTGCCAAATATGCGGTGGACGATGCTTAGTTAACGATAAAGGCCTTATCCCTAAGCATGTTATAAGCGGTAGAGATTGCACGGGAGGAAACACGCTGCCCCTTGAAAAAGATGTATCGCTTGCTGAGGAATATCTAGAAACTTTGAAAAAGAACCACGGTGAACTCTCCGGTAACGAAAAAGGGTCAACAACACGCCTGTCTCTTATACACATCTGACGCT
>OJBO01000896.1_pt1 | contig 13613 bp, 15 predicted proteins | sample 1590461 | NCBI WGS metagenome assembly OJBO01 (sample SAMN05416836, study PRJEB24817) | seawater metagenome | isolation source: Sea water | place: Canada:Atlantic | collected 2013-07 | reverse complement strand
TTTGATCACGGTCTTTGCCAAGAACGAAAAGGCCAACCTGTCCAAGGCTGAACAAGCCGCGGCAGTCGAAATGAGCAAAGCGCTTGTCGCAAGATATGGAGACGCAACATGACTGCATTTGAATCGGTGTCGAAAGGCCTGGAAGAGGCCTTGGCATTCGCAGATGGAAACATGACGGCCGCCAAGGTCCATGAGGTATCCGTTGTCGATGTCGATGTGGCCGAAGTTCGCCAAAGAACTGGTCTCTCACAGGCTGAATTCGCCCGAAGCATAGGAGTAGCAAAGGGCACGCTCTTGAACTGGGAACATGGGCGTCGACACCCGACGGGCCCTGCTCAAGTCCTGCTGGCCTTGATCGCAAAGAAGCCATCGGTCGTGCAGGATCTGCTGCGAGGCGCTTGATCTGTGGTGCTAGGTGATATCCCTTTGACGCTCCTTTCGAAGATACGATCAATGAAGCCTGCAGATTGCTGAGCTCGCGAACGGGGTGAGCGATATCTCATTGGTTATGGGATAACGTTGCTCTCTAAACTACTCCAACAATCCTAGCTTTTCCGCACGTTGCAGCAGCATCCTCACGGAAGAAGGCTGCCAGCTGGTCCGTCCCCGTGGAGTCCGCTCACGCATGGCTTCCAACCGGTCGCAGATCGCCTGTAGCGTGATATCCGGGTCCGAACCCTTGATGGCCGCAACGATCGCAGGCAGGCGATCGTCGCTTTCGCGACGTCCAGCGCGTCCAAGCACTTCATCGGGCAGGAACCCGTCTCGCACATATGCTTTCACGGCGCGGAGCAGGCGGCTTTGGGTCCAGTGCCGGTCGTAGGGCAGGGGGCCATTAACGATTCGCAAAACATCTTCCCAGGCCATATCCGGCCGTAGGCGTCGCACGTGGGGCACCCAATCCTGCGCGGTTTCGTTCAGGCGCTCCATGTAGCCGTCCTGTCGTGCCAGCCGCACCTTGCGCAGCGCGGCGGGGTCTTTGGTGCGAAGCCCAGGATTGCCACCAACGCGCCCTTTGGCGCGCGCAGAGGCAAGCCCGGCCTTTGTGCGCTCACGTATCAGCGCGCGCTCGAACTCGGCCGCGGCGCCCAGAACCTGCAATGTGAACTTGCCCTGCGGGGAAGCGGTGTCGATGGGGTCCTGCAGGGAGCGGAAGAAAGCTCCCTTGGCCTCCAGACGTTCGATCACCTCCAGCAAGTGCGACAGAGATCGCGCAAGCCGGTCGATCCGCACAACGACCAGCGTATCGCCGCTCTGGACGCGTTCGAGCACGCGTGCCAGCACCGGTCGCGCGCGATTGCCGCCCGAGGCGTGCTCTTCAAAGATCTCGACGCAACCCGCAGCTTGCAGGGCCTCAGACTGGGGCAGGGGGGTCTGATCCTCTGTAGAAACACGGGCGTAGCCTATCAGGGGCATGAAATTGGGCCGTTTGCAATATAAGGTATCGCTACTAAACGACCGTTTGTAAACAGAGGCAAGGGCGCTCTTTGTGGTGCTGCAAATCAAAAACCCCTTGGTTTTCATATGCTGAGCGCGATCAGAGAGATATCGCAGACCACCGCGCGCGCGTGCTATATAGGGTGTGCAGGCGCACCCTAACAAAACACTTTGGTAAAATGCAAAAGCGCCATATTTTGCACATATGAAGCCTCAAGTACCTACGCAGTATAGTAAATTGGATGTCGCATTTAGTTCCCGATTTCAATTGAAGTAGTAAGCTGAAACTGAAGCGCTGGAATTTCACCTTAGCGCTTCACCAACGCGTCAAGTTTCCTGACCTTCACAGCCCTGCGGCTTTGGTCAGGTTCACCCGGAACCTGTCGCGCCTGCGCTGATAGCGCCGGGTCATTTCGGCCGACGCATGTCCGAGTTGCTTTTGAATATAGCGCTCATCAACCTCCGCCGACGAGGCGAGCCCGGCGCGCAGGGAATGGCCAGAGAACATTGCCAGCCGTTTCGCTTCCGGCAGATCGGATCTGACGTTACTCTTCATAACGGCTGCCTTGACCAGCCGTGCGACGTGCTTGTCGGAAAGGCGGGCCTCGAGCGCACGTTTGCCATCCCGTGATGTGCGCACGAAGACCGGCCCAAAGTCGATCTTGGCAAAGTGTAGCCATTGCTCCAGCGCGCGGACGGGACAGGTCTGGTCGCTTGAGCCGCGCCCGACCTCGACCTCGCGCCAGCCGGTCTTGGCATTGAGGGTAAGCAGGGCGCCGCCATCGAAGACCTCGATCCAGCCGCCGGAGTCCGGTGTATCGTCCTTATGGACATCGAGGCAGACCACCTCCGAACGGCGCAGGCCACCTGTATAGCCCAAGAGCAAGATCGCCCGGTCTCGGAGCCCGCGGAGATCGTAGGGAAGGGTCGCCACCATTGCCTGGATGTCCTCAGGCAGGATCGCTTCCTTCTGGACCGGCGGGCGCGCATGCTTGCGTTTGATCCCGGCCAGAACCGTGGCGATGTGGCGGTTCTTGCGATCAAGAGTGAACCCGCGCTGCCTGTAGTTCCAGGCAAGCCCCGAGAGCCGGCGCTCAATCGTGGAGACCGAAAGGGTAGGGGCCTTCCCGGTTGGTGCAGCCAGATCAGCCACATAAAGTCCAATCATCTCGGGCGCGGGGGGCAGAGGTTCCGTGCCTTTCAACCGGCACCAGCGGCTGAAGTGTTTCCAGTCGGCCGCATAGGCCTTGTTCGTGTTCCCGGCTGTCGAGGCCTCGGCGTAGCCACGGGCGGTATCGATCAGCCGGTCGAGTGCGCCGGAGCCGGCCACATTGGCGGGCAGGGCGATTGAGGCTCGGTCCCGAGAGGTTCTCTTGTCGTGTTCGTCACCGTTCAACGAGTCATAGGACGCTGAGCTCGAAATCTCTGCGCCAGACGCGTCGGAATCCTCGATTTTGGTGCTGTTATTCGTAGGACTGCTCATGTTTTCGAGCATATCATTTTTACGCCCGATAATGCAAGATTATCGGACATCATGGCAAAAGATAGAGCGAGGCGTTTTCTGTGCTATTTTCTGGAGCAAAGCGCCGCGATGGTTTAGGCTTCAGTCATGACATTTGCCCGACCGGAACACTCCATCGACACAGACACTCTACCCCGGATGCCCGCATGGGTCACCTCGGCACGTCCTGAAGCCTTTGAAGATGTGGCGTTTTTATCGGGCGCGGCGCTGAACCACCTGCATCTTGTGTTGGGACGCGAAGAGGTCCCCAAAGCCTTGTTGCGGGATCGGCTGGCGCTGCGAGCGGCCGAGGCATGTGCCGGGTTTTCTGGTCGGCCGGAAAGAGCCCCAGAGCTGCGCGACGCGATTCATCTTCTGCGCCCTGGCGATCTACCTGGTCCCGCGGGGGAAACTTACCTTGCCTGGCGTCGCGCGGTGGAGCGGCCGGTGTCGATCAAGGCTCTGGGCCGAGCCTTGCCGATCTTGGAGTTGGGCCAGATTGCTACATGGCTCGATACGGGGAAGGGAGCGCCGGTGACCCGTGCCGCGATGGCGCTGGATGCTGTCCTGACGGAGGCACCCCGTGCCGAAGTCCCGGCGTTGATCCTCGCGGACGCCGCCCTCGCCCAGGCGCTTGGTTGGGATCATGTCGTGCCGCTGCTGGCCGCGGGTTTGAAACGCACAGACCTGCGCAAGCGGGGTGACGATTTGCGCCTAGCCTGTCATCGCGCAGTGACCGCATCCGCGGTCGAGGCCGCGCGTCTGGCTGTCGATCTCGCGCGTCGGGCTTCGCTTTTGAAAGGAGTTGCACCAAAGCTTCGGGCCAAAGGGGCAGGGGCGGCGGTGAAAATATTCCTGACGCAGGACGCCGTGGCGCCCAGTGCCCTGCCTTTGCCGGACCGCGCGGCGCGGCGGCTCTGTGACCGGCTTGTCGATCTCGGCGCGGTCCGTGAGCTAACCGGGCGCGACACATTCCGGCTCTACGGGGTGTAGCCATGAGCATGGACAGCGAAAGTGGGAACCGGTTTCGCGGTTCGGACATGCGACCGGAAAGGAAGTCGAAGGATCGACCAGAAGCTGAGCTTGATCGCGAGTTGCTCGACCTGCCACCGGAGTTGCGCTGGCGGGAATGGATGCGCCGGATCGAGGCGGTGCTGTTTGCCTCTGCCTCGCCTGTACCGCGCGAGGATCTGGCGCGCATAGTGGGGCAGGGGACTTCGGTTGATCTGCTGTTGGAAGACCTTGCCGCTGATCTGGAAGGGCGGGCGTTCGAGATTGCCATGGTCGCAGGGGGGTGGATGTTCCGGACGCGGCCTGTTTACGCGCCTGCGATCCGCGCCGCAGCGGATGTCGGAGACCAGTTGCTGGACCTGAACGAGTTCGACGTCGCGATTTTGGCGGCCATCGCCTACCACCAGCCGATCACCCGCGATGGGCTCAAAGACATCTTTGGCAAAGAGATCAGCCGGGACCTGATCGGAAGGCTGCATGCACACGGTCTGATTGGAACTGGGCCGCGCGCGCCGCGTCGTGGTGCCCCCTATACCTTCGTGACCACAGACGCGTTCCTCTCAGCTTTCGGGATGGAGAGCTTGCGCGACCTGCCAGACGCTGAACAGCTGAATGACGCTGGGCTGGCAGCGCGCCCTTGAAACCTGCTTCAGACCATCAGGGCACCTGCCGCTGCTGATGGAGCCGCGCGGCCGCCTGAACGAGATCCGCCAAATGCGGGCCAGCGGTGGTAGAGCAAGGCCCAGCTTTGGGCCGAGGCAGGACGGCATCGCTGAAGGATGTGACCAGTCCGCTCCAAGCTGGCGCAGCCTGAGCGACGCGTTTCCAATAAGAGATCGCGGGACTTCTTCGCGTTCCGAAAGGCGTCGACCGCCCTTCCGTCAATTGCCGAAGCAGATGATAGCGATCTCGATGAGGGAGGCGCGCGATGGACATGCGCTGTTTACCAAATTGAAAGCAGGCTGATCCAAGAAGGTCCGGGAGTGATCGCCCCTCTGCCATTCGATGCCCTGCTGCATGCAAACGAAGCAGATCGTCGATCAGGCGCTCCAGACGCCGAACTCCGTTGGCGGCGGGACGGGTGCGTTTGCAGAGGGCCGCGCCGCACCAGGCGCAGATCTGATGCGGCACAAGACGCTTCTGGCTGAACGGAGCCAATCCTTGTCCGCAAGACGGGCACCTGTCTCGAAGCCGACAACCGTGACGAAAGCAAGAAACGCGTGTCGCCAGGCTCCAGCCTCGGCGAAAATAGGGCGTTTCGTCTTCCGCCAGACAGGCCGGGCAGAATTGCAGCCAGGTCGCCTGCGTCTTTGGTGCGCAACTCTGCTGAGGCGATGCCCGCAGGGGCAAACGCAACCGGGCCAAGGGGTCAGGAGCAATGGTCAGAGCCGCGATGTCTTCCAAGGGTATGTGGGTATGTTCTCCCAGAAACTGCAGAATGCGATCTGGCATCGCTCGATCAAGACGTGCCGACCAGTTCTGACCTGGCGCTCCGAGAAGCGCACCAAAATAGTGCGGAGGTATGCCGTTTGCGTAAGCGAGGCGGTGCAGCCAGCTCGACAGAAGTTCACCTGGTGCGGGCATAATGCTCATGGGCCAACGGTTTCCCGCCGCGCCTTCATACCGCTCTGCAGGCGTCACGGAGATCCCGGTCGGCCCAAACCTCATGTCATCTCGTGACGCAAAGCGGAATTGCGGCGCCTCGAGAGAGGCACATAGCCAAGGTCCGACAGGGTTGCGCCCGTGATCCGGTCCTCACCGCGCGAGATTGCCGCAACTGCCGCCCTGGTGACTATCTCGATAACCTCGCCGATCAGCCCCTCTGACAGATCGTGGATGATCTTTGCCAAGGGTTCGCGCGACAGATCGGAGGCATTGGCTAGCGGCAGACTTACCTCAAGGCTGTCCAGAAGTGTCGCGAAATCCTCGTCATACGCCCAGCGTGGAATGGGGATCGTATCGAAGCGTGAGCCCATTTCGTCCGTGTCATGCACCGCATCGTAGATCGCGATTTCGCCGACAAGGACGGGTGAGATGTCATGCACTCGTGCGATCCGCCGCAAGAACGAGAAGATGGCCTTCACATCCTGGCGCCGCCCGCGCAACGCGCTGTGGAACTCGTCGAAGATCAAAAGGCGCGGCTTCAGGCGCTCCAGAAGATGATCGACCTGATCGCCGGCGCGGGCCAGGCTGCGCCAGCCCGCGGCTTGTGGCGCGCGCAATCCGGACAGGATGCTGGCATAGAAATGCGACAGCCCTGCACCTTCCCGGGTCTGAATCACCCACACCTTTTGCTGCTCGGCAGCACGCAGATGTTCGACGGCGAAGCGTTCGGCGATCATGGTCTTGCCGTTATGGTAGGGACCGGCAAGCAGCAAACCGCGTGGGCGCAGGGATGGCGGTCGCTCAAGCAGCAGTCGCATCGCGTCATGCGCCGCGCCGGCCGCCGGATGGCTGATCCAGCGCGGCGCGCGCACATGGGCGATCCGCACTGCGTCATCGGCCTGCAAGAGTGGGACGGTGGCGGACATGAGGTGGTCCGGCACCTTACCAATCCTCGATTGGGAAGACCCGCCGCGGACGATCCGGGTCGAGCTTTGCCTGGGCCGAGGCGGAAGGCGTAGCGAAGTCGGCATAAGGCTTCTTTGCCTCGGTGGCATGCCGGGCGCGGGTCATCTCCTTCAAACGGCTTTTGGGGGTTTTGGCGGCGGCAACAGTTGCGGCGATTTCGCGTCGGATGGCTGATGCCTCCTGCACAGGGCGCCGCTGGATTTCACGCCGCTGCTGTCGATCCGCCTGGTGCTGCCAAAGCGTGATCGGCTCGGCCAGTCCGTCCCGTCGCCTGACCGGCCGCCAGGCCTGCGTATCCGGATCCTTGACGTAGACATGGCTGATGTCGCGAGGATCATAGCACAGATCGAGCGGCTCCAGCCGGTCACGACGCGCAACCAGCGGGCCAAGCCAGGGCTCGAAATAGTCGATGGCGAAGAGACTGAAGCCCTGAGGTGAAATTTTCCGCGTCTTGCGTGGCAGGAAATTCAGCAGCACATCGACAGGCGCATCGATAGGCCGGTCCTTCGGCTGGAACCGATCTTCCCACTCTTTCGCCGGAACGGTCAGCCTGCGCGCATTCTGGCTCAGGTTGTGGTCGATGATCGCGAGCGCGATGCAGCGTTCAAGATCCGCGAAGCTGAGCCGTGCCCGCGCTTCCGAGGCATAGTCGCCCCGATCCGCGATGGAACGCCCCGTCTTGCCGGGCAAGGCGCGTAGCGCGGTGTTCACTTTCCCAAGCAGGCGTTCCACGACTCCGCCCCGATGCACGGTGCCCTTGTTCCGCATGCGTATGGCGATGCCATAGTCCGCGCATCCTCTGCTGAAGGTGCTGCTCTGGAACTCCTTGGCGGAATCGACGACGATTTGCTTCGGGCGACCGTGCATCGGCCAAGCATGATCGATACCGCGTTCTGCCAGCCAGTCAATCTTGCAGCACATCGCGTGCGCCAGACAAAGCGCGACAGACAGTCGTGACGGCCGCTCGAGGGTCAGGCAGAAGCCGATGATCGCGCTCGTGGCCACATCTGCAGCGATGGTCAGATAGGGACGACCAACGAAGACACCGTGGTCATCAATCACCTCAACAAATTGGATGTCTGCCGGCGTGTGATCGATCTGGACAACGTCGAGCGCGTGGTTAGCCCGGATGTAGCCCGGTCGCGGCTTCAGCCGGTGCAGGTGTTTACCATCCGACAGGCGGCGGCGGGCAATTTCTTCCGGGGCGAACAGAATGGGGATCCGCCGGGCGACAGTGACATAGGCGGGTGGAGTGTGCCCTTCCTCTGCGCAGCGGGTGCCGATCTCTTCAACGATCGGTGCAAGGTCCGGCTGCTCCGGGCGCAACCACATCTCCCGCAGGGTCACCGCGATGATGTTCTCGACTGCGGGGTTGATCCTTGGTTGTCTTGTTCCACTCCTTCGCGGCAGAAGGGACGATACCCTGCGCTCTTCCCGATACCGCGCCAGATAGTTGTAGACTTGGCGTGTCGAGAGCCGCAGCTCGGATGCCGCGCGCATCACGGCCTCACGCACCGGCGCCGCTCCGTCAAGAATCCGGTCCAACTCGCGCGCGGTACGCGTCGCCTTGGCCCACGCTTCATCCGAGGCATGCGCTTCGCCGGACGTCATCGATATGAAACTTCCGAGACCGGCTGGGTCATGCGCCAACAGGGCGGCCACTTGCTGAAATACGTAGCCAAAATTGAAGCCTTAAGCTGAAAAATGATGTGTGCTTACCCCGTATCATCCAGAAATCACGTAATAATCATGTGCTGAAATGGTGAAGAAAATGCGACATTGGACGATCCTCTAGTTGATGCGGAGGGGATTGAAGAGACGTCCGAGGACGACCTGTGGTTCCTGCCCGGTCCAATAGAAGTGGAGCCGGATTATCTGCCGCCCAGACCGAGGGCAGAGCTGCCTGAAACCGCAGTCCTCGACGATTGGCGGAAGGCAGAGGCAGGTAATGCCGCCCGTCTTGCCCGTGTGGCTAGCCGGATTGGCGCGCTGGATGACCGTCTGCACCGTGGCCCGGAAGGCTGGCGGCTCAGGCTCGCCCTGATCGAGGCGGCAGACCTCAGCTGGTTTGTGGGTGACCGAATTGGCCCGGATCGGCTGGCGCTTTGGATATCCATGCGCTTGTCCGGCGTGCAGGACGACACCGCGGCGCTCGCGCGTGTCGGATGGGCGGTGCGCCGTCTGACAGGCGGTCCCGGTCCAGAGGTGGACTTATCCGCTTTCCTCGATCGCCGTGACCCTGAAAACATGGCCAATGAAGCCGAGCCCTTTGCGGATCGCGCGGTCGGTTGGCTTGACCTGATGGCGCAAGCCGCCCACCTGCATTCGATTACACGCGCCTGCATGGGGTTTCACCTCTGGAACCTTGCGGGCCTCGGGCAACAGGACGACCGGATGGAAGCGGCGGTTACCGCCGCACGCATTGCCGCGAGCGAAGGCCCGAATTTGAATGGGGGGGCCATCTTTGCGCCTCTGGCTATGCGCGGGGCAGGGGGGCTGCGCGCCAGTGGCCCACCTGCCGAGCGCTTGCAGCGTTGGCTCGAGGGAATGGAAACAGCATGCCTGACCGCGATGCGGCACCTCGACGATATCCAGGCATGGTCAGCGCGGGCGGACAACATGATGGCACCGCTCTCTGGCAAGACACCACCTGCATTGCGCGCGGTGCTGACCGAATGGCCCGTCGTCTCCGCTCCAATGGCCGAGACCCTGACCGGTGCCAGCCGCGCCGCCGTCCAGCGCAACCTTGCTTGGATGGAAGCGCAAGGTCTAATCCGCGAGGTGACCGAACAGGTGCGTTTCCGCATGTGGCGGGCGATGCCATGAAACACCTCTAAAGAAGCACTCGTTTTGGTGCGTAACATTTGTTGATAGTTCAACGGAGGACCAGAATCGTGACAGACCAAAAATATGAGACAGTCGATTTCGACGTGCGGCTCAGAAATAGTAGTCAGATGGATTTGCGGTGTTTTCACCTATCTGTGGGATCCTCTAGTCGCTCTAGCCTCAAATTCTTTATTTCGAAATCACGAAAGAATAAGTCTCTTGGGCGCAAAAACTGGGGCACGAAAATTGCGATCTACCCGTGGACAGACGGGGTCAGTTTATAGAGCTGGGCGACCGCCCCATGAAGCCGAAACAGCCGATCACCGCTCAGATCTTGATCAATGCCGCCGTCGCGTACATGAAGGCGATGCCGCCCAGAAACCCGACCAGTACGGCTGGTGACATCAGCGCCGCCTGCCTGTCGGCGTTTTGACGTACAAGGTAGGCGCTGACCTCGACCATGACTTGCAGGATCGCACCCGCTCCGACGGCGAGTGCCAGTGCCGACCATTGCGGCGCATAGGCAAGGCTGCCCGCCCACATTCCGAGGATGGCCGGGCCACCGGCGAGCAGGGTCAGAGCGGCAAACGTCCAAAGCGTTGGCCGGGCACGAAGCATCGGGGCGGCGATGCCTATGCCCTCGGTGACATTGTGCAAGGCAAAGCCTAGGACGAGGAAAGTTCCAAGCCCCGCCGACCCGGCGGCGAATGCGCCGCCGATTGCCAGCCCTTCGCCGAAGTTGTGAAGCCCGATCCCGAGGGCAATGTAGAACGCAAGCGCGATGCCTTCCGGATTGCCGCGCCAGCGCCCGATAGCCATCAATAGAAGAAAGCTTGTAAGCGCCGCCAGCCAGACCATGGCAGAACCTTGGAATATCGCGGCCGCTTCTGCCGATAGCTCCAGTGCCTCGGATATGGTGTCGATCAGCAGGAAGGCCAGCAACCCAACCGTCAGTGCGAGCAGAAAGTTCATCCCGCTTCGCCCGACGCCCTTCATCGCCGGAAAGAACATGAGACCAAGCGCAACCGGCAATAGGCCGACGATCGCTCCGATCACTGCCTGCAGCCGGAGTTGCCCCCAGGTGGCGCTTGGCGTCGAGACGGCGACCCCGATCTCATGCCCGAAGGTCGCGCCCGTGTTGGTCAGCAGGTTGACGCGATGGGCCTCGCCGAGAACCCACGGATAGGGAATTCGCAACCAGACCGCTTCGCCGCGGGCAATCGGCCCCGCGGGCTCCTGCGTGAAGGTCCAGTAGGCGTCGTCCACTGCGACCTGCGCGACCACCATTGCTTCCGATCCGCCGGCGCGCACACTGAGCGAAATCCCCGACCCATCGAGGATCGTCCGTTCGACGGTCAACGCCTCGACCGGGGGCGCGCCATTGTTGAAGCCGCGCAGCGGATCGAGCGAGGCAATCCACACGAAAGCCCCCAGCATGACGGCCAGCGGCACGAGGACGAGAAGCAGGCGGGTCATTGGCGGGCGGCTGCGTTGGATATGATCGGTCATGCTCCGGCCTCTCGCACGTCGAAAAAGCCCATCCAGCCAAGTTCGGTGAACTCGGCCTGGTGCGCATGGAACATATACATCCCGTCCTCGTGATCGGCGAAGCTGAACTCGAGGATGCCGCGCTGCGCCTGACACTGCATAATCACATCGACCGTGCGCAGGGTCGGCGTGAGCTGGGTGCCGGTGTCGTAATAGTCGAAGAAATTCCCATGCAGGTGGAACGAGTTGATCGGATCGAACTCGGTCGCGTTCATGAGGTAGATGCGCACCGGGCGCGACTTGTCGATCCGGATCGGCGCGTTCATGTAAGCTTGGCCGACCGTGTTTACCGCATAGACCTCGTTCTCACCATCGAAATTGGTGTCAAAGCCGTTCATCACCATCGCCAGTTCCTGCCATTCGGCGTTTTCCGGGCTGCCCAGCACACGCGACGCCGCAACGGCCGCAAATTCGGGGTGGCGCGCCGGATCCGGATCGACCACGAAAAGGCCGTACATGCCCTTGTGCATGTGCCGTTTCAGTGGCAGGGCATGGCAATGGTAGAGGTGGCAGCCGAAGGGCTTGGCATCGAATTCGTAAACGAACTCCTCGCCCGGATCGATCAGCCCGGCGCCTTGAACACCGTCCATGCGCGCTGAATGAATGCCGTGAAAGTGCATGGAATGGGGATGTGAACCAAGGTTGCGAAAGACGATCCGTAGCCGTTCGCCCTCCTTCGCTCGCAGGGCGGGGCCTGGCACGCGGCCGTTGAACGTCCAGGCGGGAAAGAAAACGCCGGGAGCGATCTCGATCTCCACGTCGATGGCGTCCACCTCGAACGTTCGCAACGTGCGCCCATCCGGCAGGACTTCGGTGCGACCGATCTCCCAGTCGGTCAGCATGGCCGTCGGGTCGAACCCGTTCCGGGCGTGGTCGACCTGGCCGACCATCGTCATGTTGCCATGCGCCATGCCACTGTCATGGGCCGAATACGGATCGACCGCCCCGCCGGGCATAGCATGCCCCGCCATCGGGTCGGGCGTTGCCTGGGATTGCGCGCGGCTCGCGGCCACGGCCGCTCCGCCGGCAGCCACCAGACCGCCGACCAACAACGCGCGTCGCGACGCCGATACTGGCTCCGTGACCATCGCAGGTGGCGCTGTGGGCCGAGATGTCTCCACGGCGGACGACACATCGCGCCCTCGCTTGCTGGTATCGACAGGCATGGACGTTGTCCCTTCAGATGACACGCAGGCCAAAGTCCCGGCGCAAAAAGTTAGCATAGGCTAATAATCATCGCTCAGGCTTTACGAGTCAATCCTGATCGTGCGAGGGTGACGGCATGATTGATGATGAGAACCTTGAATCAACCGAGGCAGAGGCACGTGCGGTCGAATCCCGCGCCGAGGCCTTCATCGGTGTGCGCGAGGCGCGGCGCAGCGAGGTGGCGGAAGACTATGTCGAATTGATCGCTGAGTTGATCCACGAGAACGGCGAAGCCCGACCGGTCGATATTTCGGCCCGGATGGGCGTGACCGCGCCGACGGTCGCCAAAACCCTTGGCCGTCTGGCGCGGGACGGCCTGATCACTCGCGCGAAATACCGTTCGGTCTTTCTGACCGAGGAAGGCCGGGCGCTTGCCAAGGAATGCAGGCACCGCCACGAGATCGTCTTGCGCTTTCTCCTGAGCCTCGGGCTAGACCCCGAGACGGCTGAACGCGATGCCGAAGGGATCGAGCATCATGTGAGCGAGCGCACGCTTGCCCTGTTCGCGGCGTTTGCCCAGCGGTCATAGGCAGGTGGTTGCCGCTGCAACAAGTCGGTTGGCCGAGGATTTGAACGAGCCAATCTTTGGATGTTCCAAGAAACGTGATTTTGTGCCGCTGGCATTCGGATCGCGCGGGTAGTAGATCAAGATCATGAGACGTTGGGCGCGCCTTATCTGCATTCTCTCGCTGGTGGCTTTTGCCATCGGCGCGGTCGCGCAGTCTGCGGGCTCAATTGCCATGGCCTCGTCAATGGTCTCCACGGACAGCGGCATGATGGCGATGGACGATTGCGACGCCTGCGGCAGCTTGGAAGACGGTAAGATGGGTTCCGTCTGTGATTTTGTGTGCAATGCCGCGGGAATGGCCGCTCTTCTTTCGATTCCGGCTGGCACCAGCCCGATCGCTGCCGCCGCGGCCCATGAAATCCGGCCAATGGACGTTCCGCACGGAATATCTGGCCCCCCGGCCAAACAACCTCCTCGAGTCTACCTCTGATCTGACACACGGCGCTTGATTGCGCTTCGTGTGTTTCTCCGTGCCGGACGCCCCCAAATGGGCGTTTGCGCGGGGCCATGAACGTCGCTGAGCAATTGCTTTGGCGGCGTACAGTGAAATCAGAGAGTGTTTATCCATGTCCTACCAAATCAGTTCCCGTTTCAGTCGCCGATCTTTTCTTGCAACATCCTTGGCGGGTTTCGGCGCCGCGGCTTTCGGAAAGCCTCTGCGCGCCGAGCCGCAAATCCGCAGCTTTTCGCTGCGCCCCGCGCCGGGACAGGCAAGGCTGGTCCCAGAACCTTATCCCGCAACCCCCGTTTGGGGCTTCAACGGTCAGGTTCCCGGCCCGGAGCTACGGGTTCGGCAAGGCGATCGGCTGCGCATCGTCGTCACAAACGGTCTGGACGAGGAAACCACCGTCCATTGGCACGGACTTCGTCTGCCGAACGCGATGGACGGGGTTCCACCTGTCTCTTATACACATCTGACGCTGCCGACGAATAGAGAGGTGTAGA
>OJBO01000894.1_pt1 | contig 13643 bp, 22 predicted proteins | sample 1590461 | NCBI WGS metagenome assembly OJBO01 (sample SAMN05416836, study PRJEB24817) | seawater metagenome | isolation source: Sea water | place: Canada:Atlantic | collected 2013-07 | reverse complement strand
GCCGGGGTCGGCTCGGGTGCGGGCGGCGGCGGCGCGGGCGCCGGCTCTGCGGGCGGCGGAGTCTCACCGGGCTTCACGAGCTTACGGCGGCGCTTCACCTCGACCGCGACCTTGTTGGTCCGGCCGTGGCTGAAGGTCTGCTTGACCTCGCCCGCATCCACGCTGCGCTTCAGGCCAAGCGGTTTGCGGGTCCGGGGTGTCTCGTCGTTATCGGCCATAAAAAGCGTATCTTCCTTACAAATCGTCTCGTCGTCGTCCGGCAGGCACAATTGCCTGCCAGCCGCTCTAAGGTGCGCCTGCGGGCGCTCCTGAATACTTAAGCAAGCGCTGCACGGCGGTGTTCACCCGCGCGGCTGCCCCGCCTCCAAATCTCGCATCCGCCCCGCGGGCGCTTACGCCCAGATGGACGACATTCTCGCGGCCCAATGCCACAGACAGCGCCGCGCGGTCCAGTGGCAAGCGGATGCCCCGCTTGCCGGACCCTTCGCTATCGCTGCCGACACGCCAGGCCTGATCCAGCTTGGAGGCACCGCCTTCACTTGCGTCGGAGGCATGCAGTAGCAGCCCCACAGCGCCGATCCGTGCCTGTTCACCAATCCGGTCAGAACCCAAGATAAGGTTTCCGCTGCGTAATTCGAGACCCAGCCGGTCTAAAAGCACCCGGTTCAGCGCATCGGCGATACGCTGCGGCAAATCTTCCGGCACATTCAGCGATGCGCCCTTATAGGCCCGTGCCAACGCGCCGCGCAAACGGCCCTTGGCCATCGCCTCCTCCAAATGGGCGCGCGAAACACCCAGCCATGCGCCGCGCCCGGGGGCCTTTGCATGGGGATCGGGCAGCACATCGCATGATCCGTCGGCATGGGCAGGCGAAATCGCCAGCCGGACCAGCGTATCACGTGCGCCATGCTCCCCTGACAGGATGCACTTGCGCTCCGGCGCGGATTTCTCCGCACCGTGCACATCAACGATGTCGGACGTCAGGCTCTCATTGGGTGGAGTCCGCATCGGCGGCCTCCTCAGGTGCGGCGTCGGCTGCTGGTGCGGCCGGCTCCTCGTCTTCAAACCAATGCGCGCGGGCAGCCATGATGATCTCGTTGCCCTGCTCTTCGCTCAGGCCGAATGTGCCCAATACGCCGCCCTTGTCTTCCGGCTTGGACGGGCGATCGCTCTTCATTGGCGGGCCGGATGCCGGATCGGTCGGGGATGGACGGCGACGCGGGGCGTCACGTTTCTTCGCGATCAATTCGTCAGTCGCCAGATCCGCCAGATCGTCCAGCGTCTTGATCCCGGCCTTGCCCAGAACGACCAGCATCTGTTCGGTCAGATGCGGCATTTCGGCCAAATCATCCTCGACACCAAGTTCCTGACGCTCTTTACGGGCGACCGCTTCGTGGCGCTCCAGCGCTTCGGTTGCACGGTTCTGGAGTTCTTCGGCGAGATCTTCGTCGAAGCCTTCGATGCTCGCCAGTTCGGCCAGCTCTACGTAAGCAACTTCCTCCAGCTCGGCGAAGCCTTCGGCAACCAGCAGCTGCGACAGCGTTTCGTCGACATCCAGTTCTTCTTCGAAGGTTTTGGAGCGTTCGGCGAATTCCTTGGACCGCTTCTCGCTCGCTTCTTCCTCGGTCATGATGTCGATCTGATGGCCGGTCAGCTGACTGGCGAGACGGACATTCTGGCCGCGGCGGCCGATGGCCAGCGACAGCTGATCATCAGGCACGACGACTTCGATGCGCGGCTCGTCCTCGTCCAGCACCACGCGGCTGACAGTGGCGGGCTGCAGAGCGTTCACGACGAACGTCGCAATGTCGTCGCTCCACGGGATGATGTCGATCTTTTCGCCCTGCAATTCCTGCACGACGGCCTGGACGCGGCTGCCCTTCATACCGACACAGGCACCGACGGGATCGATGCTGCTGTCATGGCTGATGACACCGATTTTCGCGCGGCTGCCGGGATCGCGGGCTGCTGCCTTAATCTCGATAATACCGTCGTAAATTTCAGGCACTTCCTGAGCGAACAGCTTACGCATAAAGTCAGGCGCTGCCCGGCTCATGAATATCTGCGGACCGCGATTGTTGCGCTCCACCTTGGTGATGAGGGAGCGGATGCGCTCGCCCACACGGGCCGCTTCACGGGGAATCTGCTGATCGCGGCGAATAACGCCCTCGGCCCGGCCCAGATTGACGATGATATGGCCAAATTCGACCGACTTGATAACGCCGGTGATGACTTCATCGGCGCGGTCGTGAAATTCTTCGTACTGACGCTCGCGTTCCGCATCGCGAACCTTCTGGAAGATCACCTGCTTTGCACTTTGCGCGTCGATGCGGCCCAGATCGACATTGGGCAGCGGATCGACGATGAAGTCGCCCACGCTGGCGTCCTTTTCCAGCTTCTGGGCGGCCTTCAGATCGACCTGCTTGAAGTAATCCTCGACTTCCTCGACCACTTCGACAACGCGCCACAGGCGAAGATCGCCGGTTTGCGGGTCCAGCTTGGCACGGATGTCATTTTCCGCTCCGTAGCGGTTGCGCGCGCTTTTCTGGATCGCCTCTTCCATCGCCTCGATGACGATTTCCTTGTCGATCATCTTCTCGGATGCGACTGCATTAGCAATCGCGAGGAGCTCAGCCTTGTTGGCGGAAATTGTACTGGCCATCAGTCGTCAGCCTTTTCTTCTTCTTCAAAAACTTCCTCGGCGCCATCGGCATCGAGCGGTTGCGTCGCGGCGATCAACTCGTCTGTCAGGACAAGCTTCGCCGCATGGATGAGATCGCGGGGGAAGGAAACCTCGCCAGCGCGGTTATCGTCGATCGTCACCAGCCCGGCATCATCGATACCGACCAGCGCGCCCTTCAGATTGCGATGGCCGTGTACCTTGTCGGTCAGTGAAACCTTCGCTTCGTGCCCGGCCCAGTCGGTGAAATCCTTCACGCGGGTCAGCGGCCGGTCGATACCGGGACTGGACACTTCGAGATGATACGCGCCGGGAACCAGTACCGTGCCTTCTTCTTCCAGCGCATCGAGCCGTTCCGACACACGGCGCGACAGGGCCGCGCATTGTTCGATCACCAATTGCCCGGTGGCCGGATCCTCCGCCATGATTTGCAGCGCCTGTCCGCCATCACCGGCTTCGGACGGGACCATCTTCACGCGCACCAGCTCAAACCCCAAAGCCGCGGCTTCTGGTTCGATCACTTCATTTAGGCGTGCCAGATCGGCCATTGATCCTCCAAAATCGATTAAAGCGTATGATGCAAAGCAGTTTTGCGCCGGCCCCCGAAGGCGCCAGCCCTACAATGCATTCACAATGTCGGTATGAAAATTGAATAGGCGTGCTTGGCGCCGATTGCAACTGCTATGAAATATGCGGGCCCGGAACCACAGGGGGAAGAGCGTCCAGCCAACTAGCTATTGCAAAAACGATCCGCCTGACGGTCAAGTTCGTCCAGTCTGCTCTGGTCCTGATCGATAGTGCCGTTTTCAAGGCTGCGCTCCCACGATTCGGCCGCAGCTGCCCGTATCTCCGCACACTGGACAGCATACGCCTCCTTCTTGGCCTTCAGCATTTCATCACTGATGCTGCTGCCTTCGAGCGCGACCATCGGATCGTTCATGGCGTTTTCAAAGTTGCGCGGCGCGGAAACAGAATACGCGGCCCATCCCGCTATGGCTGCCGTGCCCACCAGACCCAATCCCGCTCTTAAAATATTCACGTCGCATCCCCGGAATATCTACGAGAAGAATTTAACCGGCCAATCCTAATTCGTCGTTAATCAGCTTCCTGCATCAGGCCGTGCTTCTTGATGCAATGGCGCAGTTGATCGTAACTCAAACCCAGCGCTTTCGCCGTTTGGCGCTGGTTCCAGCGATGTTTGCCAAGCGAGTGCTCTACAATCGCGCGTTCATGTGCATCCACTGCACCGCGCAGATCATCGACGCTTTCCAGTTCTGCTGTAGGCCTCGCGGTGGCCTCCACCGCAGTTGTGAAGTCGGTCGATCCGCCGGCAGACTGGCGCTTGCCGATTTCGCTTTCCAGCGGTTTCCACGGGCTCTCGAACGGGTCGAACTGGGCGTGGGCAATCGCTTCTGCCGGACGGTCCCACCGGTACACGGCACGCTCCACCACATTGCGCAATTCGCGCACATTGCCCGGCCAGGGATGGTCTTCCAGTTCGCGCTGGACGTGGGGGGCAAAGCCGGGCCACGTCTCCCATTCCAACTCGGCCGCCATCCGCCGGGCGAAATATTCCGCCAGCACACCGATATCGCCCTCGCGCACGCGCAGAGGCGGAAGGGTGATGACTTCAAAACTGAGCCGGTCGAGCAAATCGGCCCGGAACGTGCCTTCTTTTGCCAGACGAGGCAGGTCTTCATTGGTAGCGGCGACAATCCGCACATCGACCTGCACGGGCCGCGATGATCCGATGCGTGTCACCTCCCCATATTCGACCGCGCGCAGCAGCCGTTCCTGCGCAGCCATGCTCAGCGTGCCCAGTTCGTCGAGAAACAACGTGCCCTTGTCGGCTTGCTCGAACCGCCCCTCGCGCGCTTTGGTAGCGCCGGTGAACGCGCCCGCTTCGTGTCCGAACAGTTCCGCTTCGATCAGCGTCTCGGGCAGAGCGGCACAATTCATGGTGACGAGGCTTTCGTCCCAGCGGTTGGAAAGGCGATGCAGACGCTCGGCTATCAGTTCCTTGCCCGTCCCGCGCTCGCCCACGACCAATACGGGACGCCGCATCGGCGCTGCCCTGCTGGCCCGCTCAACTGCGTCGAGGAAAGCCCCGGACTGCCCGATAAACTGGTTTTCCCGCTCCATGCCCAACCTATAGTGAATTTTCCCAAGGCTTGGCAATCCACACCGATCGAAGTTTTTCGCCCTTTCGTCGAAAGCACGCAATTCCGAGGTTTTTTGGTTTGGCACGACACTTGCTGAGTAGTGAACAATATCACGAACACAGTTCAACCGGAGCCACACCATGTACAACCGCCAGTTCTTCTCCACCCGTCTCGGCCAGGCAGCTATGGTTTCTGTCATCACAATGGCAGCGTTTGTGGCAATCGGCCCCCAGATTCAGGCTCAGCCCGCCTATGCGACAACCGTTGTTGTGGAGCAGGTCGAATTAGCATGAGCAAACCTGATACCCCCCGCAATTCAGAGTTAGGGCCGGAACGCACGTCTTCCCCGGACGCGGCCCCAAATGCCGCTGGCGTTTCGGCCCGCCTTTCCCGTCTGGACGAGGAAGTGGAGCGCGTCCGCCGCAGCCCCACCCCCACGCAATCTCGCGATCAGGGCCGCAGCGGGGCCAAGACCAGCGACCCTTTCAGCCTAGGAGCACCATTCATGGGAATTTTCTCCCGCACACGCGACATCATCGCGGCCAATTTCAACGATATGCTCGACAATGCAGATGACCCCCAGAAGATGATCCGCATGATCATCCTCGAAATGGAGGAAACGTTGGTCGAGGTTCGCGCAAGCGCCGCCCGCACCATTGCCGATCAGAAGGAAATGCACCGTCACACGGTCAAGCTGGACAAGCTGCAGGCCGATTGGGCCGAGAAAGCCCAGCTGGCACTGTCGAAAGATCGCGAAGATCTGGCCCGTGCCGCCCTGGTCGAGAAGAAGAAGGCCGGCGACATGGCCGATCAGCTAAAACAGGAAATTGCCGTACTGGACGATGCCCTGCGCGCTTACGAGCAGGACATCAACAAACTGCAGAACCGCCTGCGTGAAGCGCGCAGCCGCCAGACGGCCATCGCAGCCCGGCTGGAAAGTGCGGAAAACCGCGTAAAGATGCGCAGCCTGATGACCAATGAACGGGTCGACGATGCGCTGGGCCGGTTCGACCAGCTGGAACGCCGGGTTGATTACGCCGAAGGCCGCGCCGATGCGCTGTCGATCGAAGGCGGAAACGACAAGCCGAACCTGTCTGACGAAATCGCTGCGCTGGCTGGCGCTGACAAGGTCGACGAGGAACTGGAAGAAATGAAACGCGCGCTGGGCAAAGGTGCCAGCGAAGACAAGAAGGAGGGCTGATCTATGGATTTCGGTTCAGAAATTATCGTCGTTCCCGCAATTTTCATCGGACTGCCGTGGTTGGTGATGCACTACATCACCAAGTGGAAAACCGCTGCCACCATCACCACCGATGACGAGGTTCTGCTGGAAGAAATGTACAGTCTGGCGAAGCGTCTCGATACCCGCATGGACACCGTCGAACGGCTGGTCGCCAGCGACCATGACGATTTCCGCCCGGCCCGGGTGACCGCCAATCTGGAAGAAGACAATGCCAAGCTGACCGAACTGGAACAGCTGCTGGCCGAGAAAAAAGGAGCTGCACGGTGAAAACGACCCACACCACTCTCTATCGCGATAAACAGAACGCGAAACTGATGGGCGTCTGCGCCGGGATAGCCGACTACACCGGGGTTGATTCCCTGTGGGTCCGCCTGGGCTTTCTGATCCTGCTGTTCACCGTCGCCCCCATCCTGCTGCCCGCATACTTCGTGGCCGGTCTGCTGCTGAACAAGAAGCCAGCGCATCTGTACAAAGACGCCGACGAGCAGAAATACTGGCAGCGTGTGCGCCAGTCGCCACGCCGCACGGCACGCGAAGTGCGCGGCCAGCTGCGCGATATCGACCGCCGCCTGGCCGATGTGGAGACCTATTACGTCTCCAGCAATCCGCGCCTGAACGCCGAAATCGAGCGTCTGCGCTGAGCCTGTAATTTACGAGGGGAACACTTATGGACCTTGGACTTCTGATACCTTTGGCCCCGTTTATTATGGTGGCTTTCATCGTCTGGACTGTCAGCCAGCGCAAACTGGCGGAGAAGCAAATACAGGCAACCGCGGGCGAGAGCGCAGAAAAGGCCGCGCAGTATGTGGGCCACATCAAAGATCTGGAAGACCGGGTGCAAGTGCTCGAACGCATCGTCACCGACCGTGGCTACGACGTCGCCACCCAGATCGAAGCCCTGCGCGACACTCGGCAGGTTGAAAACGCCGACGCCGGCGTTCCGCTCGACATGACCAAACGGGAGAAAGCATGATGGATTGGGGCAGCCCTGAATTTGTGATCGCAATCATCGCCATCAGTACTATCGGTTGGATCATCAACAACTGGATCCGCGCCAAGCACGGCTACGAGCTGGAAGACGAATGGGGTGGTAAGACCAGTCCCAAGGACACCGGCGAAACCACCCGGCTGAAAGCGGAAAACGCCCAGCTGCACGACAAGGTGGATTCGATGCAGGACCGGATGGTCAATTTGGAGCGCATCGTGACCGACAAAGGCTACACCCTGTCGGACGAAATTGAAGCTCTGCGTGACCGCCCGCAAAACACTACAAGCGATAGCGGAACACCGCTTAACCTGAACCAGAAGGAAACCCGGTAATGGAAGCGTTGCTGACCACAGAACTGATGATGACCGTCGGGATCGCAGGTGTTGCCGGATGGGTCCTCACCACCTGGATACGAGTAAAGAACGGCTACCCGCTGGAAAGCAGCTGGGGCAAGGAAATGCACCCGAAGACCGATGCCGAGGCAAAGCAGCGTGTGACCTTGCTGACGCAAGAAAACGCTGAACTGCGCGCCGAGCTGGGTTCGGTAAAAGACCGGCTGGTGAATGTCGAGCGGATCGTAACCGATGGCGGTTACCACCTGACGCATGAAATCGAGAGCCTGCGTGACGAGCGGGTCGAGCAGAAGGACGCCGTCTGATGGACATGGACTTGGTCGTCATCTTTGCCTTCATCCTGATTGCCGCAACCATGGTGCTGCGCTTCGCAACAGCGGCTCATAAACGGGCCGTGGACCACGAGGAGCGGCGGCTGGAATTGAAAGCGCGCAGAGCCGAAGCCGAAAGCGGCATGGGCGGCGCGCACGACCGCAAACTGGAAGAGCGGGTGCGCGTCCTTGAGAGGATCGCCACTGACAGCAACCACGCGCTGGCTTCGCAGATCGAAGAATTGCGCAGTCTGGACGCGATTGAGCGCGGTCAGGCCGTGACGGAGCATGCACGATGAGTTTTGGAACGGCTTTGGTATTGATCGTCCTGATCCTGGCGCTGACAGTCTACGGAATGCAGCGGGCGGAGAACCGCAAGGAACTGAAAGACGGCAAGCAATCCGGGCGTGAACGTGAACTGGAAAGCGAGCGCGACGCTGCCCGCACCGAATTGCAGGACTTGCGCGAGCGGGTGAAAACGCTCGAGAAAATTGCCACCGATCCGGCCCGCCGGACCGCCGAAGAAATCGAGAAACTGCGCGATTGACGCGCGAAAGCCAACACAGGGAGGATTTTAGGACATGGAACCTGTATCGATCATCGCTGTCACCGCGTTTGCGGGCCTGCTCGTCACCATCGCCGCTCTGCTGCGCGGCTGGCAGGGCTGGCTGAGGCTGAAAGAGAGCGAGCTCGAGCTCCGCTCGCCTAGGAAAGGGCAAGAAGGCGGATCGCCTGAAGGCGCAGCAAGGATCGAGATTGCCGATTTGAAAGAACGCATCCGCAAGCTGGAAGCCATTGCCAGCGGAGTGGAGTTGTAACGCGGAATTATAGCGTGGAATTATAGCGCGGGGCCACTAGATGGCATTCCATGCGCACACTTGATGATATCCGCGAAGAATATGAATTTCTCGAAGGCGATGAACGCTACCGCCTGCTGATCGAACTGGGCCGCGATCTGGACGATATGCCCGACGCGTTGAAAACCGATGCCACGCTGGTCCGCGGATGCTCCGCAAGCGTGTGGGTCTATCCCACAGCAGAGGGCGAAAACTTGCACTTCATGGCGGACAGCAACGCTGCCATTACGAAGGGCATTGTCGCCTTGGTGATTGCCGCGGTGCAAGACCGTCCGGCCAGCGAAGTGGCTGCAATGGACGTGAAATCCGCACTGGGCCCGTTCAATCTGGAAAGCCAGCTCAGCTCCAACCGGACGCAGGGCATTCCCAATATGATTTCGCTGGTGCAGGAACATGCCAGCCGGATTGCGGGGTAATCCTGAAAGCTACGCTCCGGCGCTGCCGCGAACCACAGCTACCCCTGCATCACGCTGGCGTTTCAATTCGCGCTTCAGCTTGGCCGGATCGGGCGCGAACACGAAACCGAAGCTGACGCCGCCTTCCTTGCCTATGGTCGCATGGTGCAGCCGGTGCGCCTGCACCAGCCGCTTGGCGTAGCCGCGCTTGGGAGTCCATTTCCAGAACCTCTGATGGACCAGGCCGTCGTGGACCAGCGTGTATATCAATCCGTACAGCGTGATGCCGAAAGCGGTCCACCACAGCACATCGCTGACGACATAACCGATGGCGAACATTCCAAATACGATGATGCCGAAAACGACCGCATACAAATCGTTCTTCTCCAGAGTATTGTCATGCGGTTCGTGGTGGTCGCGGTGCCAGCCCCAGCCCCATCCGTGCATGATGTATTTGTGCGCAGTCCATGCGAAAATTTCCATCCCGATTACGGATGCGAGGACAACGCCCAGGATTTGCCACCACGTCATACCGCCACCTTAGCCGCTTCCGCCGATTTCCGCCATGCGGGAAGGGCCCACCACGGAACCTGCGGGGCCAGATGATGCTCGTGATGATAGCCGAAATGGAAACAGCTGAGCAGGCTAGCGAGAGTGCCGAAACTCTCCGTCCGTGCGTTGTGGTGGTCGGGAAAGGCGTCGGCTGAATGGCGGTGCGGACGAAAGGTGCCGAAGTAAAACAGCTGAATGGAACTTGCGATTGCGGGAAGGCCGTACAGAAACACAATCTGCGCCATCGGCACACGCAGGGCCAACCAGTAGACCGTCACTACGATGGAAACGAACAATGCGGACTTCCAGCCGAAATAGCGGCGCAGAAAGGTCATGTACCAACGCGCCATGCTGCGCGGATTATCGGCATCGAAGTCCGGGTCGCCCGCCGTCCCGACATATTTGTGATGATCGAAATGAGCATCGCGCATCTTGCGCCAGCCGAAACCTGCATACAGGAACAGCAGCAGCGCCCCGATTGCGCCGTTCAGTGCTGGTCGCCCCGGCGCGAGTGATCCATGCATTGCATCGTGGCTGATGATGAACATACCCACTGACAGCCAGCACAGTACCGCAGCCATCATCAGTGCCAGCGGCACATTCGCCCATGTCAATTCGAACACGAACATCGCGTAAGCGTGCAGACCGATCCAGCTAGCGAACATCACAAATGCCAGCGACAGGCCGATCGCGCCCTGAATGGCGCGTGGCCGCGTCTTTACGGATAAGGTGTCTGCCTGCATCATTTCTGGTGTCGGTATAGCCCGTGACACGGCGGCGCGAAAGGTCGTCTATTGTCCGTTGTCGGCCGATGCCTCGCGCAGTTTGAAATAGGCAATAATCTCTTCCCCTATACGCGCAGGCTTCAGGCTTTCTGCATCGATGCAGCACCAGCTCGATTTCACTTCCGCCAGAACTTCCTCACCGCGCTCGATCACGGTGGAATAAAACGCCCGAGCACCCCGTGTGCGTTCCAGCACCGTGCGAGCAATCACATCGTCTTCCAGAAAGGCCGGTTTGCGGTAAGTGATTTCATGTTTGAGCGCGACCCATGCGCGGCTGGCCACAGCATCGGCGGGTGCGAATTTGCGCCAGTGGGCCAGCACCGCATCCTGCACCCAACCAAGGTAGCGCGCATTGTTCACGTGCCCCATGAAATCGATATCTGCAGGGAGAATCTGAATCGGAAAGGCAAAGGGCTTTGTTGACATAGGTGTCAGTTAGGGATGCAAAGCTTTCTTTTCCATGACGCGGCATTTGCTAGGGCCAAGGAATCTTGCGCCTGTTGCCGAATGGTCGCAATGCTGCATGCGATATGGCAAGCAAACCCCGCACACTTTCCGAAAAAATCTGGGACTCTCATCTGGTTGAACGCCGCGATGATGGGACCGCGCTCATCTATATCGATCGGCATCTGGTGCATGAGGTAACCAGTCCGCAGGCGTTCGAGGCACTGCGTCTGGCGGGCCGCCCGGTTCGCCGCCCCGATCTGACGCTGGCCGTTCCCGATCACAATGTCGCCACTACGCCCCGCGTTGATGCTGACGGTGTGCCCTTCCCCATTGCCGATCCTCTCAGCGCGCAGCAACTCGCCGCGCTGGAGAAGAACACAGCGGAGTTCGGCGTTCCCTATATCGATGCCAATGCGGCCGAACAGGGAATCGTCCATGTGGTTGGGCCGGAACAGGGGTTCTCGCTGCCGGGCTCCACAATAGTTTGCGGCGATTCCCATACCGCAGCGCATGGCGGGATCGGGGCGCTGGCGTTCGGCATCGGCACCAGCGAGGTTGAGCATGTGCTGGCCACGCAGACGCTGCTCTTGCCCGCATCCAAAACTATGGAAGTCCGGGTCGAGGGCCAGCTTGGCCCCGGCATCACTTCCAAGGATTTGATCCTCCACATTATCGGTGTGGTAGGTACAGCTGGCGGCACCGGCTACGTGATCGAGTATCGCGGCGACGTGTTCGAACAGATGTCGGTCGAGAGCCGCCTGACCGTTTGTAATATGAGCATCGAGGCAGGGGCGCGTGCCGGTGTGATCGCACCCGACGATATAGTGTTCGATTATCTGAAGGGCCGTCCTTATGCGCCAACCGGTCAGGCGTGGGACGATGCCGTAAAATGGTGGCGTTCGCTCGCCACCGATCCCGGCGCGCCGTTCGACAAAAGCGTGGTTATCGATGCTGCGGACGTAGAGCCGACCATTACCTGGGGAACCAGTCCAGAAGACACCTCCCCCATAGGCGGCTCCGTTCCTGATCCTGCAAGCTATACCGACGCTTCCAAACGCAGCGCGGTGGAGCGCAGTCTGAACTATATGGGGCTGACGCCGGGCCAGAAATTGTCCGAGGTGCCGGTAGAGAATATCTTTATAGGCAGCTGCACCAACAGCCGGATCGAGGATTTGCGAAGCGCCGCGCAGGTACTGCGCGGGCGCACAAAAGCAGACGGCGTGAAATGGGCTATCGCCGTTCCCGGCTCCGGTCTGGTCAAGCAGCAGGCGGAGGCCGAGGGGCTCGACAAAATCTTTACTGACGCTGGGTTCGAATGGCGCGAGCCGGGCTGCTCCGCCTGTCTGGCAATGAACCCCGACAAAGTACCCGCCGGTGAACGCTGCGCTTCCACCTCCAACCGTAATTTCGTGGGCCGTCAGGGCCCTGGCGCCCGGACCCATTTGATGAGCCCTGCGATGGCGGCCGCTGCCGCAGTTACAGGGCGGCTCGCCGATGTCCGCGAACTGACCAGCTGACCCGTCTTCAACAGGGCTTGCACGCGCACGCCCGCAGCCCCAAGACAAACTTATGACCAAGAAAATACCTGTAAAAGCTGCCGCAAGTGTCGGCGCCGCTATTGGCTCTGCAGCGATTGCTGCGGCGCTGCTCTATGCAAACAAGCGCAAGACGAAGAACAAGCCCGAGCAGCCCGGCCCCATCCCATCTGGCGAGCAGCCGGAGACCGATTGATGAAACCAGTCCGTTCTGTAGAAGGCCGGGCCATTCCCTTCGGCGCGGCCAATGTCGATACCGACATCATCATCCCCGCGCACTGGCTGAAGACGATCACCCGCGAGGGGTTGGGGCGCGGCGCGTTCGAAACCTTGCGTGAAGATCCGGACAATATTTTCGACAGCGAAGAATTCAGCGGCTCGCCCATCCTGATCGCAGGCGATAATTTCGGCTGTGGGTCCAGTCGCGAACACGCCGCATGGGCACTGCGCGATATGGGCATTGCTGCTGTAATTGCGCCGAGTTTCTCGGACATTTTTGCCGGCAATGCCTTCAAAAACGGCATCGTCACTGTCTCTCTGCCGCAGGATGCCATCGATTGGCTGATGGAGGTCGCTGCAACCGATCCGGTCAGTATCGATCTGGAAAACCAGACTGTAACTACTCCTTTTCAGGATCGCTTCATCTTCGAAGTCGACCCCTTTCGCAAGCAGTGCCTGATGGAAGGCCTGGACGAGGTCGGGCTGACGCTCGCCCGTGATGCATCCATCAGCACCTATGAACAACGCCAGTCCGCGCAGATGCCGTGGCTGGCCCACCCCAATGGAGAGAAAGCCGCATGAAAGCCCTCTTGAGCAAAGAAACAGGTGGACCGGAAACTCTGGTGGTCGAAGATGTTGCCGATCCGGTAGCTGGCAAGGGCCAGGTGGTGGTGAAGATTGCAGCCTGCGCGATCAATTATCCCGACGCGCTGATCATCCGCGATATGTACCAGTTCAAACCTGAACGCCCCTTCTCTCCCGGCGGTGAAATTTCCGGCACCATAGAAAGCGTCGGCGAAGGCGTGAACGGCTGGGCCGTGGGCGACCGCGTTCTGGCGGGTGTTGGCAATGGTGGCCTGCGCGAGAAGATGGCTGTGGAAGCGGTCAAACTGTTCAAGGTTCCCGAAGGCATCGAACTGGTCGATGCCTCTGCTCTGCTGATGACATACGGCACGACTATCCACGGACTGAAGGATCGCGGCAATATCAAGCAGGGCGAAACGGTGCTGGTGCTGGGCGCAGCGGGCGGCGTTGGCCTCTCGGCTGTAGAGCTCGCCAAGGCTTATGGCTGTCTCTTATACACATCTCCGAGCCCACGAGACTAGGCATGATCTC
>OJBO01000883.1_pt1 | contig 13796 bp, 17 predicted proteins | sample 1590461 | NCBI WGS metagenome assembly OJBO01 (sample SAMN05416836, study PRJEB24817) | seawater metagenome | isolation source: Sea water | place: Canada:Atlantic | collected 2013-07 | reverse complement strand
CTAGTCTCGTGGGCTCGGAGATGTGTATAAGAGACAGTCGCGATCCCGGCAGGTATCTTCGCCATGCCGCTCGCAAAATTCATCCCCTTAACCTTCGCAGGCACTCTCCTATGGGAAGGTGCGCTGGCCTTCGCGGGCTACAAACTGGGCGACCAGTACCAACAGATCGAGAAATACCTCAATCCGATCACGACGGGAATTTTCGTAATCCTCGTCCTCTACTACCTTTATCGCATAATCACATTTCGATCGGACAAGGCCTGACACGTCTGACCGCGCCATGCGGAAATATCTGAGGCAGATATGTCATTTCAAAACATTACAGGTATGGACAATGAGAACTTTATCAGTTGGTGTTTCGATTGGTAATCTGAAGAAAAATCTTCTGTTATACTACGTCATCTTCAATGTGGGCCTTACGATTAAATAGTCTGAATTTTGGAAATCGATTCAAGCCGCTGCATGGTCAATGCTGTAGCTTTTTCGGGACTCGAAACTCATTTTCATTTTTCGCCGCTTGGCTCCTCGAGGCGAAGCATCCAAGCTCGCGTCCCTCGGCATGTGCTGACCGAAAAAGCTGTGCAGCGCCCGACATTCACAGGGAGGATCGTCAATCGCTTGCTACAGGAGCCACACGCCAAACCGTATTGCTCAGATCATCGGCGACATAAACTACCTGATGTGCGGGATCATAGGTTACTCCCACCGGGCGACCGCGGGCTTGGCCGTCCTCAATGAAGCCAGTGAGGAAATCGATAGGATCGCCAACAGGACGTCCGTTACGATACGGAATAAACACCACCCGATAGCCGGCAAGATCAGAGCGATTCCAACTGCCATGCTGCCCGACCAGCGCGCCGTCGGTAAAATTTCTGCCTAATCCACCATCGGCCACGAAGCTCAGGCCCAGCGGGGCAACGTGCGAGCCGAGAGCGTAATCGGGAACCACGGCCCGACGAACGAGCTCAGGTCGCTGAGGGCGGATGCGGGGATCGATCGTCTGGCCCCAATAGCTGTAGGGCCAGCCATAAAAGGCACCGTCGCGCACGGAAGTCAGGTAATCAGGCACGAGTTGCGGTCCAAGTTCGTCACGCTCGTTGACGACCGCCCAAAGCTGCTCGTTCCACGGGTCAAAAGCGAGTGCTGTGGGGTTGCGGATGCCGGAGGCAAAAATCCGGCTGGCGCCCGTTTCGCGGTCTATTTCCCATATGACCGCACGGTCCTCTTCCACATCCATGCCGCGTTCGCCGACATTACTGTTCGAGCCAATGCCTACATATAACTTCGAGCCATCGGGGCTGGCGGTCATCGCCTTCGTCCAATGGTGATTGATCTTGGCAGGGAGCTTTGTAACTTCGGTGCCAGATCCCGCGATACTGGTCGCTCCCTCGGAATATTCAAAGCTTACCAGATTTCCCTGATTGGCTACGTAGAGCGTGCCATCAACGAAAGCTAAGCCGTAGGGTGCATCGAGACCCTCGATAAAAGTAGTCTGGAGATCGGTCTGCCCATCTCCGTCCTCATCGCGCAGCAGCGTTATCCGGTCTCCGCCTTCGACCGGGCTTTTGCCGCGCTTCTTTATCCAGCCTGCGATAACATCCTTGGGCCTCAACTTTGGCGCCTTGCCGCCAGAACCCTCGGCGACCAGAATGTCCCCATTGGGCAGCACGAGCGTCTGCCGTGGAATCTTCAGATCCTGTGCAATGGCGGAAACAGTGTACCCCTCGGGTACGATGGGTAGTTCGTCCCCCCATCCTTCCGGCGTCGGAATTTCCATCGCCGGCACGAGAGCATCGTTCTGTTCGGGAAGCTCGGGACGCTCGCCAGTCTGATCGAGATCGGGATCGCTGCTGACCTGGCACGCGGCAAGCGCGAAAGTAAGCGGCAAGACGAGATAGGCTAGGCGGTTCATGCACGTTTCTCCACCGTCTGGGTGCTGTAGGCGACAAACGCTGCGATCAAGGCCAGGATCGAGCACAGTATCGAAAGCACGAGGCCCAAAGTGCCGACGGAATGCCAGCCATCACGAGCATGCTGGAAAGCATTCAGCACACCGAGACCGAACATTGCGGCGATGACAATCAGATAGAGCGTACCGCGACCTTTCGCGTGTCGAGCTCGTCCGAAGAAGAGGGCGAGCAGTGCCGAGGCGAGGACCAGGCCAGCGAACAGGTCTGCCCCGGCAATGAGCCAGGACGAGAAGTTGGACCACTGGATCTCCGCCGTATTCAGATAGGTTATATCGGTAAGTAGAGCGGCAGGATAAAGCGCCACGGGAAAGGCGAGCAGTATCGCGTGCAAGGGATTTGCAAAAGAACGAGAATTAGTGACTGTGCGATCCATGCGGGCAATCTCCTCTTCCGGCTTTGCCACTCTGACTAACCAACAATCGCGGGGAAGGTGCCGAAGATTACACCCGCCCCAGCCAGACCGAGGGCGCCGAGAGCGAGCGGCGAGCGTGGAGCACGTAGCCTCAGGACTTGTCCCAGCAATGCGGCGATTGCGATGAGACCAGCTCCTATCGCGATGATCCGCGCGATCCCGTCATCGGGGAAAACCAGCACTCCGGTGTAGCTGATAGCGAAATGCGCCGACCAGATCACGAAGGCGATCAGAAGCGTGCGATAGATCGAAGGACGGTCGATGGGCTCGCCAATCTCGCTGTTCTTTGCTTCAGACACCGGGGAACACCCTCGGCAAGAGAGTAAAGACCATGCCCTGCAGCGCGCAGAACATTATGAAACGTGCGACAATATCCATGGTGACGTTTGTCGGAGTGGTCATGATTCCCCGCGCTTCGCGAAAAGCGAGATAGGTGGCCATGATGACAGCGACCACGACCACCTGTCCCTGAAGCACCGAAAGCATAAAAACAGTCGCACCCATCCCATTCGCGGTGGGTTCAAGACCCGTCGCGAGCCATCCAGTCACATCGAGGTATAAGGCTCCGACCAGCAGGGTCGCAGCAAGTGCCTCCAGCATCCAGGGCAGGTCTTCGGCAAGCCGCCCTTCTTTCGATGCGAGAAACCGACGCCCGCCCCAGGCCGCAAGAAGCGCCGCCGCTTCTATCCCGACAATGATTGCAGTTGCGCCGAGCGGCGGAGGCGCACTCCAGACTTCGGGATTGATGCCATAGAGATAGAGGTAGGCGAACACGGCCATGAAGCCGATCATGCCGATTACGACCATCAAAGTGTTCAACGCCCACCAGCCGTGGCTTTTCGGCCCGGTGATGGCGATCGGAACTTCGATACCGCCGCCGATGTCGGCGCTTTCCTGTTTGATGGGACGGTCGGTTTCCCAAAGCCATCGAAGCGTACTTAGCACTGCTACAATCCCGCAAAACACTGCAAAGGCGTAGCCCTGCACCGTCAGCGAGAGGAAAAAGAGAGCGGTGAACACAGCTGCTGACAATGGCCATGGCGACGGGCCGGGCATGAGTTGAACGTACTGTGGTTCAGCCATCACGGTCGAGGTGATCAACGTCTCGCGCTGACCAGTGGCAGAGTTCGGGAGGAAATAGCGCCCTTCTTCGACTTCCTTCGAGATTTGGGGGCGATCCCATAAAGGCTCGCGAGACGTAACCAGCGGGATCGAGCGAGTGGAGTACAAACCGGTGGGAAGCCATTCGAGCGTACCGCCCCCGTAGATATTACCTGCATCGTCATGAACCGTGAAACGAAAGCGGCGCGCGAGATCGAACAGGAAAAGGAGTATCCCAGCGGCCATCACGAAAGCGCCGATGGTGGACACCAGATTGAGCAGATCGAGATCGCGCCCGGGCAAATAGGTATAGACCCTGCGCGGCATACCCATCAAGCCGGTCAGGTGCATGGGGAAGAAAGTGATGTGAAGACCCGCGAACATCAGCCCGAAGACCCACTTCCCGACACGCTCAGATAGCGCCCGGCTGCTAGTCATGCCGTGCCAGTGGTAGAACGCGGCGAACATCGGGAAAACCATGCCGCCCATCAGCACGTAATGGAGGTGGGCGACGATGAAATAGGTGTCATGCGCCTGCCAGTCGAAGGGCACCATGCCCACCATAACGCCGGTCAACCCACCCATCGTGAAAATCACTACGCTGCCGACTACGAATAGCGCAGGCGTGGTCCATCTTATCTTGCCGCTGGCAAGCGTCGCAATCCAGCAGAACACCTGGATGCCGGCCGGCAGGCTGACCGCCATGCTGGCGGCGGAGAAATAGCCTGCCGAGACGCGCGGCATGTCGGTAGTGAACATGTGATGCGCCCAGACGCCGAAGCTGATGAAGCCGGTAGCGACCAGCGCCAGAACGTTGAGGCGGTACCCAACGAGCGGCACCTTGGCGACTGCGGCCACCATCATGCTCATCAGACCCGCGGCTGGGATAAAGATAATGTAGACTTCTGGATGGCCGAAAAACCAGAAGAGGTGTTGCCACAGCATGGGATCGCCGCCGCGTAGCGCATCGAAGAAAGGCCAATTGAAAGCTCGTTCGATCTCCAGCAGCATCGTGCACAGGATCACACTGGGGAAAGCGACCACGATCATTACCGCGAACACCAGCATGGCCCACGCAAACATCGGCATCTTGTCGAGGGTCATCCCCGGCGCGCGGGTGCGCAGCACACCCACGATGATCTCGATCGCTCCGGCAATGGCCGAGATCTCGATGAAGCCGATGCCGAGCAACCAGAAGTCTGTATTGATACCGGGACTGAAGGCGATGCTCGTCAGCGGGGGATACATGAACCAGCCGCCGTCGGGCGCCAACCCCACGAACAGCGAGAGAAAAAACATCGTTCCGCCTACGAAATAGGCCCAGAAGGCGAATGCTGACAGCCTGGGAAACGGTAGATCGCGTGCCGCCAGCATCTGCGGCAAAAGCATGATCCCGATCGCCTCCACCATTGGCACGGCAAACAGGAACATCATCACCGTTCCGTGCATGGTGAAGAACTGGTTATAGGTATCGACGCCGAGGAAATCCTGCATCGGAGCGGCGAGTTGCACACGCATGCCCAGCGCCAGAATTCCTGCTGCTAAGAAGAAGCCGAAAGCAGTGACGACGTACCAGAAGCCAACGTAGTTGTTATTGACCGCGGTAAGACGTGCCCACCCCTTGGGCGCGCGCCAGATGCGGTTCAATTCTTCGACTTCGCTATCGGGACGCTTCTCGGTGGGGAAGCGCTCATAGAGCGAATAATCGAAACCCGTCTCGGATCTCATTTCTGCTGCTCGAGCCAGATGGCGATAGCTTCGAGCTCGTCGGCATTGAGCATGTCATAGCTCGGCATGCGATTGCCAGGCTTGAGCGATTGGCTGTCGCCGATCCAACCAATCAGCGTCCCGCGGTTGTTCGGCAAAATACCCGCTCCCAGCGTCCGGCGCGACCCAACATGGGTGAGGTCCGGGCCAGCGAGGCCGTTTGCCTCAGTCCCTGCGACACGATGGCAGGCAGCACACCCGGACTGCATGAATAGTGTTCTTCCGGACTGCTGACCGGAATTTGTGTTAGCGCCCGCACCCGTACGCGTAACTGTTGATCGCTCCGAACCCTGCGTCCCTGATCCGGACGATGATTCTACTTGCCGCGTTATGTCGAGGCCCGCTGAAACGAGGCGCTCATTCCGCTCGGCATACCATTCTCGAAAATCGTCGTCCTCATGCGCTACGGCAACGAAGCCCATCAGCGCATGTTGCCGCCCGCAATACTCCGCGCACACCCCGCCGAATTCTCCTGGGCGATCGGCTTCGATCCGCAGCAGTGTGCGTCGCCCGGGGATCATGTCCTTCTTTCCCGATAGATGCGGCACCCAAAAGCTGTGAATCACATCGGCGGATTCCAGTTCGAGCACCACCGGACGTCCGACGGGAATGTGAATCTCATTCGCATCTTCCATCACAACCGCGCCCGATGGGTCCAGATATTGCACACGGAACCACCACATTTCACCGGTAACGCGAATACGCATCTCGTCCCCGTGGATCGGCTCTGTCAGGCTGGCCGTAAGTGTGAGTCCCCACACCAGTAGCGCGGTCAATACGACGCCCGGAAAGGCCACCCCGCCGAGCAAGATCGCGCGTTCGCCTCCTAGCTTCGCTTTCCACTTGTCTGGTCCCTTGATGGCGACCCAAAGAGCAAACACCACGACCAATGTGACGAAAGCGCCCAAACCGAAAAGCGACCAGGCCAGGGTTGTAACTTTGCCTGAATACGGACCTGCCGGGTCGAGTACCGGAGGTGGCCAACCCCAAAGTGCGTCAATCATGGTCGAGACCATACAAATAGGCTGCGATATCTGCCGCCTCAGCCTCGCTAATTGGCATTGGCGGCATGGAAGAGCCCTCCTTCACGGAAGGTGCGTTGCGGATGAAGGCCGCCAATACGTCCGGCCGGTTCGGCAATTGGCCAGCTATCAAGCCGACATCGTCGAAGCCATCAAGCGATGGTCCCAAGCGCCCGGATGGCCAGTCCAGCCCGGGAATTTCGTGGCAAGATCCACAGCCTGCGCGCTTGATTGCTATTAAGCCGCGATCCTTCGGTCCGATAGCCGGCTCTCGCCGCGTCTCGACCGGGTCCTTGCATGCGGCAAGCGCTGCACAAGCGGCTAAGGCTACGCCGGCCACGATGGCTTTCCAATTCCGATGCTCCACACTCCCCATTCCCATGGGAACCGGACAATTGCATGCTTCGTTCCCGCCAGACGATGCTTTTCCGCTCTAACCTGTCCGTCGCCGCCTTTGCTATGGCGCTGGCGTCATGCACTCCTGCCCCGATCGACGATCCATTCGACGACACCGGCGAATTGATTGCCTTATCAGGCGGGGACGCGGGTCCGCAGGCCGCTTGCCACACTTGTCATGGGCTGGACGGCGGCGGCGACGGAGCGTTGGTGCCGAGAATAGCGGGCATGGATACGGGATATCTTGTGCGGCAGCTGGGCTTTTACGCGGACGGCCAACGTAGCCATCCCCAAATGACTTGGCTTGCAGGCCGTCTAAATTCCGAGGAGCGGTTGGCTGTGTCAGCCTATTACGCGGCCATGGACTTTCCCGAGGGCATGGAGGGAAGCACGACTTTGACTGAACCCTCGTGCGAAATTGCGAAAGCATACGAGATCTACCATGCAGGCTTACCCGAACGCGCTCTATCGTCCTGCGCATCTTGCCATGGGGAAACCGGTCTGGGCTCGGGTGGCGGCAACCCACCCCTGATCGGTCAAAGCGCTGAGTACCACGCCGAACAATTGCGCCGCTGGCGCAACGGTGAGCGATACGGCGATGCACTAAACGTCATGCACGATGCGGCCAGCAAGCTGCAAGAGAGCGAAATTAGCCCACTCGCGGCGTATATTGCGTATGGTCCGGAGCCGTCTCGTCGTCTCGGATTTCCGGAAGAATGCCCCTGACTGTATCATCGCGATCCCAGAAATGGTGTTTCAATGCCGCAATGACATGCAGCGGCACCAGCAATGCGAGGCCGATAACGCCTAGCACATGAAGGCTCTCCGCCCAGTCGAGTACCTGATACTGCCACGCTGGGGAGAGTGTATGAAAGGGCATCGGGGGTATAGCGACCAATCCGGCAAGCCGCAGAGGCTGCACCGGCTGTATCGCCGACCACATCGCCCATCCGCTCAGCGGAAGTAGCGCGAACAGGCCATAGAAAAGGTACTGTGTGATATGTGCTGCCGTGCTCTGCCAGCCTGGCGCATCGGCGTCGTTGACCGGATCGGGGACAAAAAGGCGCCAGCCAAACCTTAAGATGGCGAGGAACAGGATGGTCAGCCCCAGCTCGCTATGCAATTCGTAGGTGGCAAGCTTGCTTGCCCCGACGGGATAGCGCAACATCATCCAGCCTGAGCCGAGCTGAAAGAGAACCAACCCTGCCATTATCCAGTGAAACCAGACACCGACCGGAGAATACTTTCCATGCTCGGTATAACTGACCGCCCATCTTCGGATCAGGTCATGAAGCCTCATGCAGCCGCTCTGTTACCAAGCGATCGATAGAGTATCGTCAATGCAGCGATTAGATAGACCAGGCTCGCGGGGGCCCACATAATGATACCCGCAATCTGCTGATCCTCTATTGGCGAGAGACCCCACAAGCGGGTCGTTAGCCAATGTGGGGCATAATACGCACGGTGCGCAAAGGTAAGTAGCGCGCCAAGTGCCCCCATTGCGACCATCGTCGCCAACAGCCCTGTCGCGGCAGCTGGAGACGGCGATCGAATGACCTTGACCCACCATGCTGCTGCCGTGGCGACAATGCTGATTTGCATGAGCCAGAAAACCGCGTCGCTACGCATCGCGAGTTCGTACAATGGAGGTGCATGCCAGGCCAGGAAGGTGATGGCATGTACCGCAGTCCATACGGTCAACGTCCCGGGCAAGCTCTTGTCCTCGAGCCGAAAGGCCGCAATGAGCAGTGGGGCGAAGACCGCTGCGAGTATGACATCGTGGATGATGCGAACTGTGAACAATGCGGATCCGAGCGCGCAGAAGGGGCTGATGTAGAGAAGGCAGAAGACGATCAGGATTGCGTATGTCGGCGTGGCTCTCAGACTTTCGCGTTGCCAATATGCGCCCCCTACCACGACCAGAAGGCAGGCGACCAATTCGGGTGCGAAATTCCAATTGGTTAACCAGCCCCCAGGATCTGGAGCTTTTCCGCAATAGGGCAACCAATCGTGCAGCATCCGTCTCCCGTGAGCGTGTGGTTAGATCAGCAATTGCATGCTCACAACAGTCATTGGTGTCCTGCAAACCGACGCAATGAGCAGAAAGCGATCGCAATCTAGGATGAAAGACGCTCGGACAGAATTTAGGGTCCCGAGAGCATGTAGGTAGGCCATAATCGGTGAACCGCATTCGCTCTGATCATACCCGTGAGCCAGGTGAAGGTCGGCTTTGGCTACAATCGCGTCTGAAGCCGACAGTCCGCTACCGGCCCAACAGCGGACAAACCATACAAGCTACTTCGATTGCGCGATCCGCTTGCAAGCGGATCCGACCATCGACCAGATGGTTTCGATCACTTCCTCAAGGCTGACTTTTTCCAGGTCGATTGACTCGGCGTATGCGGCCCATTGGCCTTGCTTGGTACCATCCTGCGCCATCTCTTCCGACAGGCCGGGCGGGCGATCGATTGGAATCTCAGTTCCTCTGCGTGCGAATGTCGCCGCTATGGCAGCGTCGAGCTCGTCGTCCGAGACGTCGAGGGCCTGGGGCATCGCCCAGAGGTCGTAATAATCCTTCATACGTCCGTTCGCGATGCCCAGCTGAACCATCGCCTGAAATTTCTCGGCTATCACTGTGGCAGGCGGATAGGCGCGAATGTCGGGCGGTGGAAGATCGAGCAATGTCGGGTAGGTGAGTTCATGGGATGGGTGGGCAAGGGCGTCACCAAATCCGATGTCGATGGTGACCGGGATCCTCGTTCGCTCGAGATAGGCGAAGGTCTTGAGCCTCGTCCCACCATATTCCATCTCTTCTCTGATGGGATTGGCTTTCAGAGCGTCGAGATCGAATTCTATGCCATCCTCAACCGCGATGCTCATGATCTCCCGAAAGTCCGCAACGAGTTGCTTGGGGCCTTCATCGCCATGACCCAGGAAGTCGGCATCGCGGGTTTCGCGGCTTTCGCTTTCCAGCCAGACGGTAACCAGCATTCCGCCTTTGAGGACGAATCGATCACGATGGGCGGACTGCGACAGGCGATAAAGCAGGCGTTCGAGCGCAAAGCGAACGAGGACAACTTCAAACACCCGGCCGTTCGCACGTGCGATGTTGAGCAGCCGGTCTTTGACCGATTTTGCCAGATTGATGGGCTTCTCACCCATTCGAGGTCAGCGCCTCGAGATAAGGCTTCATCGTGCTCCAGGCTCCGCCTTCAATCGCGGCCTGAGAGATTTCAGCCGGTGTGGCCTTGCGCTGTTCAAGCGCGGCCCTCAGTCCCTCAATTGCGACTGATCGATCGACGAGCTTTGGGTTTCGAAACATATCGGCAAGCGTCTTCGGCACAGAATATATCGGAACGGATACGCCGGAGACCTTGTGATGCTCGATCCCTTGCTGGTGATAGGAATCGCTAAATCGAACAGTGCGTGTAGGGGGATAGGAGGGGGCGGGAGACCAGTCGCTGCTGCCGATAGCAACCCACACTTTGCGCGGCATCTGATCGGTCAGTTCATGAAAGGCGAGCGCTGAGAACATGGCGATCACGCCATTGGGGATGCGTTTTGCAATTTCAGCGAGCGATTGGTCGGCATCGATGTCTGCGTCGGCGGTCTGGTAGAGCCCGCGCGAGATGCGGTTGATCTCTCCATCGTCGACCGCCCGGGCTATGGTTTTTCCATCGACACCCGCTTCGCGCAGCTCGCGCGCGCGCAGGATCGGTTGCTGCGCAAAGAGCCCGCGCATGATCTCACGTTGTGTGGGTTGGGTCGCCGCCTTCATGTCACAAATCCTTGCACTCGACATGCCCCTATCAGAGGTTTTGTGACAAGTCACGGTGAAGGGTCTCCGAAAATCGGGAACGCCTAAGATACCATGAGCAGGCGCCATTGGGGGCAAACACGAGAAATTCACAACCCAGCAAACGAGGGCGGCATCGACACGAGAACCGTGCCTGCTGGATTCGCACCGCCCTTTCCGGCCAATTTCACTCTACTCTACGCTTCGCGCAAATTCCTGTTGCCTGACAGCATTTTGATGTCCTTTTGATCTGCCTCGCGAGTGCAGCCGGTGGTCGGTTGCCGCAATTCGAGGCAATTCATGAGCGTTATTCCGATCCGGTCCGAGGCATTGTCGCGCGGCGCGCGCATGCTGCGCACGGCGCTTGGCTGCGAGATCGCACGCTGGCTTGAAGAGCCTGCGGTGATCGAAGTGATGCTCAATCCCGATGGTCGTCTGTGGGTCGACCGGCTGGGCGAAGGCCTTGCCGCGACCGACTGCCTGATGAGCGCCGCCGACGGAGAGCGGATCATCCGGCTCGTTGCCCATCATGTCGGCGCCGAGGTGCATACTGGAGCTCCGCGCGTCTCGGCAGAGCTTCCCGATGGCGGCGAACGCTTTGAAGGTCTTCTGCCACCGGTGGTCGCCGCGCCGAGCTTTGCCATCCGCAAGCCTGCTGTCGCCGTCTTCACGCTCGCCGACTATGTCTCGGCGGGAATCATGGATGCATGGCAGGCCGAGGCGCTTGGCGCTGCGGTTGCGGAGCGAAAGAACATCCTGGTCGCGGGCGGCACATCGACCGGCAAGACGACGCTTACCAATGCTTTACTCGCCGAAATCTCATCGAGTCCCGACCGGGTTGTCTTGATCGAGGACACGCGCGAACTGCAATGTGCCGCGCCCAATCTCGTCTCGCTGCGGACCAAGGATGGCGTTGCAACTCTGTCCGATCTGGTCCGCTCGGCGCTGCGTCTGCGACCCGATCGCATTCCCATCGGTGAAGTGCGCGGCGCTGAAGCGCTCGATCTGCTCAAGGCCTGGGGAACGGGTCATCCAGGCGGGATCGGCACAATCCACGCAGGCTCTGCGCTCGGCACGCTGCGGCGGCTCGAACAGCTCATTCAGGAAAGCGTGGTGACCGTACCGCGCGCGCTCATCGCCGAGACCATCGACGTCATCGCTGTGCTGGTCCGTGATGGCGCCGGACGGCGGCTCGCCGAACTGGCCAAGGTCCGCGCTCTCGATGCTTCGGGCGAATACGTCCTCGTCCCTCTTCCCCATACCCAAGGAGACCCTTCATGATGATTATTCTGTCGCGGGCGCGATCGCGCCTTTCCGCTATCGCTCTTGCCGGTGTTGTCGCACTTACGCTTGCCGCGCCGGCCCATGCCGCCGGCTCGTCGATGCCATGGGAAGCGCCGCTGCAGGCGATCCTGGAATCGATCCAGGGGCCGGTCGCCAAGATCGTTGCGGTGATCATCATCATTGCGACCGGTCTCGCTCTCGCTTTCGGCGATACATCGGGCGGCTTCCGGCGCTTGGTGCAGATTGTCTTCGGCCTGTCGATTGCCTTTGCAGCTTCCTCGTTTTTCCTCTCCTTCTTTTCGTTCGGCGGCGGAGCGCTCGTCTGATGGGCGCCGGTTCAACTGGATTGCCGCCAGGCTTCGCCGTTCCCGTCCACCGGGCACTGACCGAGCATATCCTGCTGGGCGGTGCGCCGCGCGGGCTCGCGATTGCCAATGCGACACTTGCAGGAGCTATCGGGCTCGGTCTGCAATTGTGGATCGCAGGGATAGCCTTCCTCGCGCTGGGCCATATGGCCGCGATGTGGGCGGCGCGGCGCGACCCGCAATTCGTGGATGTCGCCCGGCGGCACTTGCGCTTCCCCGCGCATCTGCAGGTCTAAGCCATGCTGAGCTTGCGTGAATATCGAAACAAGGCCGAACGGCTGGCGGACTTCCTGCCCTGGGCGGCCCTGATCGGTCCCGGCGTGCTGCTCAACAAGGATGGCAGTTTCCAGCGCACCGCGCGCTTCCGGGGACCTGATCTCGATAGCGCAACGCCTGCTGAGCTGGTTGCAACGACCGCACGGCTCAACAGTGTGCTGCGCCGCCTTGGCTCGGGCTGGGCGCTCTTCGCGGAGGCAGTGCGCCGACCTGCGCAGGACTATCCTGCATGCGATTTTCCCGATCCTGCTTCTGCGCTGGTCGAGCGCGAACGCGCGGCCCAGTTTGCCGAAGAAGGCGCGCATTTCGAAAGCCGCTATTTTCTGACGCTGCTCTGGATGCCGCCCGCCGAAGATGCCGCCCGCGCCGAAAGCTGGATGTATGAAGGCAAGGCCCAGAAAGGCGTCGATCCCCGTGAACTGCGCGATGGCTTCATCGACCGGACGGACCGTTTGCTGCGCCTGTTCGAAGGCTTCTTTCCTGAAGTCCAATGGCTCGATGATGGAGCAACGCTGACATACCTTCACAGCTGCATTTCCACGCGCATGCAGCAAGTTCGCGTACCCGAAACGCCGATGCATCTCGATGCGCTCCTGGCCGATAGCGCGCTTGTCGGCGGGTTGGCGCCGAGTTTGGGCGGGGCGCATCTGCGCAGCCTCTCCATCATCGGATTCCCCACGGCCACATGGCCGGGACTGCTGGATGAGCTCAATAGCCAACCCTTCGAATATCGCTGGGTCACGCGCGCTATCTGCCTCGACAAGACCGACGCGACCAAACTGCTGACGCGCATCCGCCGGCAATGGTTCGCCAAGCGCAAATCCATCGCCGCGATCCTGAAAGAGGTGATGACCAATGAGGCGTCGACGCTGCTCGATAGCGACGCGGCGAACAAGGCCGCCGACGCCGATGAAGCCTTGCAAGAGCTCGGCGCCGACATAGCGGGCGCCGCCTACATCACCGCTACGCTGACCGTCTGGGATGAGGACGAAGCCGTCGCGGACGCCAAGCTAAAGGCGGCGGAAAAAGTCATTCAGGGTCGTGACTTCACCTGCATGCCCGAGACTTTGAACGCCATCGAGGCGTGGCTCGGCTCGTTGCCCGGCCATCTCTACGCCAATGTCCGTCAACCGCCGGTCTCCACGCTCAATCTCGTCCACATGATCCCGATATCGGCAGTCTGGGCAGGACCGGCGCGCAATGATCATCTGGACGGACCTCCACTCTTTTACGCGGAGACGGAAGGCTCGACTCCGTTCCGCTTTTCACCCCATGTCGGCGATGTCGGGCACACGCTGGTCGTCGGTCCGACCGGGTCGGGCAAATCCGTGTTGCTGGCGTTGACGACGCGTCGACACGGTCGAATGCAGAAAGGTCAGTGTCTCTTCGTCTGAGAGCCAGGCGGCC
>OJBO01000864.1_pt1 | contig 14015 bp, 26 predicted proteins | sample 1590461 | NCBI WGS metagenome assembly OJBO01 (sample SAMN05416836, study PRJEB24817) | seawater metagenome | isolation source: Sea water | place: Canada:Atlantic | collected 2013-07 | reverse complement strand
GCTCGGAGATGTGTATAAGAGACAGCCCCTATTCCCCCATCATCGCCTTCATGGCCTTTGCCTGCGCTTCGTTGAATATCTCAAGATCACGCTCTGACTTCGGCCAGTCAAACGGGGCGTCTGTGCTTTTGCCGCTAGAACGGTGATGCTCGCTTACGTAGGCCAGTGATGCCAAAAGCGCGGCGTCGGCCTCATACGGGCTTATAGCGCCGCCTGTGACCTCAAGATTGCTGCGAAGGTCCGTTGCGGTGATCGGGGCAATGCCCATGCCGTTGGAACCGTAAAGCCCGAACCGGTTCAGGTATTCGCGGGCGTCGTAGAGACAGCCCGCGTCTGGCAGTATATGCAGGCCGCGTTCTAGCTGGTCCCAGCGATCCAGTCCCTTTTCGGTGTCGGAGCATTGGAGCCATGCCAGTTGACGCGACCATAGGATCAGGCGGTCTTTTTCGCCTTCGGTTTCTTTCCCCGCGCAGTGATTTCCTTATCGACTGCAAGGCGCAGCGGCTCGACCTGCGTAAACAGCGCCGTTGCGTTGGCAAGGCTGAACTCAATCGGCTCTTTGCCGTCTGTCATGTTCCAACCATCGCAGAGGCGTGCCAGCAATTCAGCAGATCGCCCGTCTTGCTCGTCCAGCTCTGCTTCCAGATCCGCTTCGGTCAGTTCTTCCGACTGGTCGCTGTCAGCCTGAGAACGAACAGCCTTGACGTGCATCTTACGCACAGAGCGCTTGAACCGCGTTCCGCCGCCGGGGTGCATCGTCAGCGCCAGCGGCTTGCCCGCGCCGTTCTGGAACCCTTCGGGCTTGAACTCAAACGCCTCCAGGCTTTCGTCAATGGCCGCAGGTTGGCCGGTCAGCTTAGCAAAATCAGTCATGTGTATATCCTTTGGCCCTTGGTCCAATAGGGCGCAGCAGGCAGGACCAAGCCCGCCACGCCCCTACCCGCGTTAGCGGATTACGCTGCTACCTTGATGTGCTTGCGGTAGAACTCGGTGCCGACAGTTGCCATCAGCACGTTACCCACGGAGCCTTCCGGCGTGTAGGACGTGATGATTGCCAGACGGTAGTACTTCGTGCCGTTGTTCAGCGTGAATTCCAGCGCGACCTTTGAGCCGTCGTCGGTCGCGGATTCCGCCGCAGTTTCCAGCGCGGCTTGCCCGGTGTCCTCGGCGTCGTAGCCATAGGACATGTCGCCGTTGCCAGCCCGCAGGATGTCCACCAGCTTCCATTCTTCGCCTGTGGACAGGTCGTCAAACGTCGCAACGTCCTTTGTGCCGGTCATGGCTGGTGCGCCGTTCAGCTTGCCGCAGTTGATGAATGTCAGGGCTGCAAAGCCTGTGTCGTCGTGTGTGGCGGGCAGCGATGCAGATACGCCAACCTTGATGCCAACGGATGATTGAAGGCCCATAGCTAGGCTCCTTTTCAGTTTTGGGATTAGACCCCTGCAACACCCAAAAAAGGGAGCGACCCGCAGGGAAGGCCGCTATTTCAGGACGGGGTAAGCCCGCCGCTAAACTCTGCGATGATCTCGCCGTCGGCTTCGGTCACGTCGGACACGGTGCCGGTGTATTTGCTGCCGTTTTTCATCTTGGCGGTGATCTTGCTGCCAACCTTGGGCGCGTCACCTGTGAAAACCAGCGTTGGCACGGTCAGGTTGCCCTTTACCTTCGGCACAATGCGCCCGCCTGTAATTGGGGATGCCTTGGGCGCAGCAGTTTTTCCCGCCGGGGCGGTTGCTTTCGTCTTGGTCATGTCGGGGTTCCTTTGGTTAGGCGTAGCCTCGGTAATCAATCCAAATGGGCGTTTCCCATCGGTTATCTACTTCACGGCCCTGCCGTACTGACACGTTGAACACTGAGACTGTGGTGCCGTTGGCGCTTAACTTATCATCCAGAGGGAAAACCGCTGCGATTTCGCCGGCCTTCCGTTTGGCAATGACCTCGTATTCGCCAAGCGCGGAGACGAGCGTTAGGATCAGAAACCCTTTGCGCTCAACAGGATCAGAACCCGCGAAGAATAGCCGCGTGTTATCATTGGGTAGGTGCTGGACTGTGACGTGTTCGCCCTCGGGCTTTACGCCGCCTTTTCGAGGCCACAAGATCGGGTAGCCTCGCACATCTTCGGTGCGTGCTATCAAGGCGCTGTGGATGTTGCTCTCTGGATCGCTCATACCATCACCAATTCAATGCCAATTTGTGCAACAACCGATTGGAAATCCTGCACCGTAAGCGCGACCATTCCCGCCGGGGCTTGCTTGGAATACCCTTCCTCAAGCGGGACGGCGTAAGGCAGGTTGTTCGTGAGGTAGATCACATCGCCCGCGACCACGCCCATTGATGCGGCTTGCACCTTGTTGATAGTCGCCTGCCCGCTTTTGTCGTTCAGTTCTAGCGTTCCGCTTGGGATCGTGCCGATAGCAACTTGCCAGTTTGCACGCGCCCGCCCTGTGTCTACCGGCGTTCGCATGATTATGCGGCTGAATAGCTCAAGCGCGATCTTACGCACGGCCAAATCCAGCTTTTCGGAGGTCTTGGCCTCGAACTTGGCGAGGTCATTGGCGAACTGCCCCATCAGCGCCGCGCTACCATGTCGTACAGCGCGGTGACCCCGCCTGACGCCACACGGCCCAGCTTGGCGATTGTCAGCTTCCCACGGTCGCAAATCACCAGATCGGCAAGCGTGACCTCGATCCCGATTGGCTCTACGATCACTTGAAAGTCACCGGCCATGATGTTTGTGCCGTCGATCCGCTTTTCGTCTATCTCGAAAATTGCCATCCGCGCTGGCACAGGATCAGGCGCAACGCCTGGAATGCCGCCCGTGGTATCACTAGGGCCTCCGCCGATGCCCTCTGCTATAGGTTGCTGGATGCTGCCCCATTGGATCGCGTCAGGCTGCTTTGCCGCCAGCTTGTCAAACGCGCCCGTTACCTTTTTGCGGATCGTAGCCATTAGCCGCGCACCATCATTATTTGGCCCGCACCAGCCGCCAGATAGGGGCGCAGAAGGCCCTCAACGGACATGACACGCGCCTTGCCAGTCGGTAGCGTTTCCTCGTCGATCGTGAGCGGGCCGACCTTGATCATTTCCGACGTGGTGCTGCCCTCAATCGTGGCGAAAAGGTCCAGCCCACCTTGCACCTGATACGCAAGTTCTGACTGCGCGTCCTTGATCCGCTGCGGGATGCCCTCGGCAATGCTGCGAGGCCATGCACCCACTTGGTCAGCGTCTTCGGGCACACCGCGATAGGTCCAATTCCGGTTGATACCATCGAAGGCGCGGCGCAGGTTGATTTCGTCGGCTGCGTCACTGTCGCCAAGCGTCCAGCCACGGGCAGCGCCGTAAGACTGATAGGCCGCAAGCGTGACGTAGCTGTCAGCATTGGCAACGCCCGTGCCGTCTTCGATGACCAGGGCCATCAGATAAATACAGCCGCAATGAGGGTTTCGCGCAGGTCAGGCACCTTGACGCCTTCGCATTCGGCCTCGGTCAGCCCGTGCGCCTCCAGATGCTCGATCAGATCGGCGCGTTTCATCTTGGCGATGCCTTCGCGGGTCAGTTCGTCGGGGGCTTCGTCCTTGGGGGCAAAGCGGGCGTCGATGATCTTAAAGCCCTGCTTGCGCAGTTCGGCCTTGCGCTCCGGTGTAACGGGGTGCGGTTCGTAGTGGATTTGCATGTGATACCTCCTAGCTGCTTGTGAAAGGGGCCAGCGTTAGCCAGCCCCTCGCCAAACTGCTTATTGGTCAGCGTCGGCAACCGTGATGGTGCCTGCGGTCAGCTTGTCGAACTCGGCTACCTTGTCCCAGTTCGTGCCAGTCGCAATCTCCGCATCAGTCGGGGATTTGCCGCCGTTGGTTTCGTCCCAGCCGTAGCCCTTGAGGCCAAGAGTGAACGAGTAATCAACCTGCATGGTTGTCTCGATGCGCTCTTTGCCGTTGGAGGTTTCGACGTTGGACACGATATCGTTAGCGCCCGCAACGGTAGCAGCACCGGGCACAAGGCTGAGAACCTTGGACTTGTTCGGGGTGCCCGCGAGGTACAGCGACGGGGCGTCAGTGACCACAACGGCCTTGTTCAGGATGTTGATAACGGTCACGTCACCCGCGCGGAACAGGTTCGCGCCGTTGGTCAGGTTGTCGCCAACCAGCTTATGCGCAACCGTGCCTGTCATAACGTCAGCAACCAGACGGCCCGACGCATCGCCAAACTTGGCATGTGCGCCGTTGATCGCGCCGTAGGTCATAGCGCCTGCGCCTGCCGTGCCTGCGGACACGTCATTGACGACAGCCGCGTTATTCTCAATCGCTGCCACAAGGGCGGCAATCGCGGTGTTAAGCTGGTCCTGCAACAGCAATTCGGCAAACGCAGTCGAAGCTGCGGTAATGCCCTGCTGTGTCGGACGGCGCAGCCATGTCATTTGCGCAGGCTCATAAGCCACGGGGCCAAAGCCGCCCGCAATCTTGACCTTGGAGGCTTTCAATTCGGTCAGGTTGGTTGCAGCCTGTGCGCCGTTTGCGCCGTAACGGTCAACGCGGCGACGGGCCGAAGCCAGCGAAGCGAAGAACGATTCCCGCATAAAGTCGCCGGTCATACCCTCGGCAGAGAGCGTGATAGCGCCAGCGGAGGCCGCGTTGAATTTGTCGATCATCTGATCGAGCGAAACGATTGTGGCAGGCATCACGTAGTCGTTAAAGACCTGCATATCGGAGAGAGACATATGATTATCCTTTTATGTCTATTTTTCAGGCAGGTCAGAGAAACCCTTGACCGCCGAAAGTGGGTTGTTGCTTGCAGGCGTCCCGCCTTGTGATCCGGGCTGCTTCCCGCCGCCCCCTTTGCCACCGTCGCGCACCGCGTAGGGCTTCGCTTCGGCCAATTCCTTCGCCAGATCGGCCAAGGTCGCGCCGTGATCAGCACCGCTGCCAATCATCGGTTTCCCGTCAGAGGTCAGCACCTTCGGCGTGCCGTCCTCGTTAAAATGGAGACGAGCCATTGCGGTCGATGCAATGTCGTCAATCGCTTCGGCAATGAACCCGGCCTTTGCCAGCTCTGCCTTGAGGTTCGCCTGTGCGCCGGTCTGCATCATCTTGTTGATACGTTCGTCGCGGGCTTGAATTTCGCCGGTATATTTCTGCTCCATAGCGTCCAGCTTGGCTTGCGCTTCCTCTGCGCCCTTGCCGGTGCCTTTGGCTTTTTCGGTCAGCTCTGCAATTTTGGCCTCGATCTCGTCGGGCTTGCCGTACTTGCTGTAAGCTTGCGTATTCTCGCGCTCTTTCTGTAGGGCGCTTTTAAGGCCGGTCACGTCCTCTGGGGCAGGAATGCCGCCTAGATCAAGGTTGCCCTCTTTGACGTGCCCTTGCAGCCATTCAGGGAGGGTTGTTGCGTCTTCGATAGCGATTTTCATTGTGACTTCCCGTCAGGTTGGGGCCGATGCTTCCCGCAACGGCGAAAACCCCGCAGAATGCAGGGCCGGTTTAGGTTGGTGGTGTGGTGACTTATTCGGTTATGACTTTACGGCAGTATGGACATGCCCAGCCTGTGCGCTTGCCCTTGCGGACGCGCCCGTTGTGTAGCGTCGGGCTGAATACCTCGGTGAGGTTCCGGTTGTTGCAGGGCTTGCACTCTAATGGTTCGCCCGCATAGGTGCGGCGCGGCTTGGTCCTGCGGTCAATGACCAGCGATATGTGAGGGGGCTTATTCACCCAAGCCCGGAAGCCAGATTTCCCCGCTACGGTCGCCCGCCGGAGTGTGGCGCGTGTAGTTTTCCTTCGGCTCGCCCTCAATCTTGTTCGCGTCAATTTGCTTGCGGCAAGGGCTGCTTAGAACGGTGTATTCCATCCAGCGTCGATCACGCTTCATTCGGTCTTGTCCCATATTTCACGTTCCCGCTTGCGAAGCTGATCCAGCGTATATTCACCCCCAGATATATCAACGAAACGGTCAACTTTCAAACCCCCTCGGAACAGTTCGGCCTTTCTGACGCCCAAAACGTCGTCTTGGAACGCCTTTGGCTGCTTGCGTAGCCATCCGTCGTAGGTCTGATCCGCTGGCACTTGGCCGTTCATGCTGGCGCGGGTTGAGGCCGGAACCTCGTCAACACCGAACCCCAGTTCACGCCATGATTTCAGCACGGGGCTTGTGCTTGACCGGCAGTTGAAATGCGCCGGAGGCCGTGGCCCCTTGCCCGGCTCGTAGACTTTGCCATCGCGCGACATACACACGAAGGTTGTGCGCCCGTCTAGGGTGGCATTCCAGCGGACGCCCTTCACAAGATCGTCGTTGGCCTCGTATGTGTATTCCCGCGCCGTGTTACTGGTGTGGTTTACCGCCGTTCTCACAACGCTTTCCACATCCCGCCGATTGTGCGCCAAGATGCCGTCTTTGTACCCCTGCGCCGCACGCCCGCGAAGGTCGCGCACAATCTGGTCAGTGGTTCGCCCCTCGACAATACCGGCGCGGATCGTATCACGCACACGCCGAAACGCGCTTGCTGCTAGTTCTGGGTAGACCTCCCGTAGCAGCTTGCCTTGAAAGGGCCGCGAATTGACCGCCGCGATAAGCTGTTCAGCCGTTGGCGTTACCGTGTCGAACTTGACCGGCAGCACCCGCTTGAACAGGTCCGTCTGAAACTCCCCCTCGTACATCGCCAAGGCTTCAAGATCGACTTGCAGCGCCCCGGTTGCGTCGATGTAGGCGCTTTCCATGACGCGCCGTAGGTCCGTGAGTAGCTTTTCCTGCCGCGTGCGTGACAGGACCGTTAGATCGTCCTCAAGCAGGCGCTCAACAATGCGCGTGTCCGACCGCTTGAGCAGCGCCAGCACCTTGCGCAGTGTGGCTGTGCTGTACCGGCGTAGATAGACCTCATGGCGCGTTAGGCTATCGAGCAGTTCGTCATTGACCGCCATCTAAAAGCTGCTCCATGATGCGCTCAACCAGATATCCCCGCACTTCGGTATTCTTCACGCCAGTAGGCACGCCTGCCGCTGACATTGCGAAGTCCGCCATATGGCAAGCCTCGTGCGCCACCTTCGCGATACTAACCCCATCGGGCAGGATCAGCGAAAACCAACTTGCGCCGCCATCCTCGAAGTAAACCGCAGCAGCCGTGAAGCATGTGACCTCTGGTGCGTCGATTGAATGGGCTTCTGCGAAATACCCTTGATACTGCTCAAGGCTTTCAAACACCCCAACGTCGAAGTTGAACAGCGGAATGCTTATGACCCGTAATTTCTCACATTTAGACATCGCCCATGCCCCCAAGGTCAGGGGCTTCCGTTTCGATGGCGTCCAGTTCCTCGTCGGGGTTCAGGTCGTCACGAATAAACCCGCGCCGCGACATTTCCCGCAGGAATGTTGCCTTGCTCAGGTTGCCCGTGTTCACCGCAGAAAGCAGCGCCGTCACGTCCTGGGCGGTCAGCATCGCCGTGCCGAACTCTTTGTTCACGTTGACCTCGACCGTGGCATCTTCGCCGCCGTACTCGGCCATCCAGATCAGCGCTTGCTCTAGCGCGTCCTTGAGGGCATCGGCTGTCATTGCCAGCGTGCTTGTCTCTTTCTTGGCGTCCAGCACCTCGCCCGTGGCCGATTGCGCCCCGCTGGTGACCAGCAGTTGCAGCCCGTGGGTTTCCATCTGGAACTCAAGGTCTTTCAAGTCTTGCCGCCCTGCCCCGATGGCTTGGCCGCTATGCTCAACCCATTGCAGCTTGGCGTCGGGGGCTGCGGCTGTGACCGCCATGCCTGCCGAGATAACCAGCGGTTCGTCGTCTTGACGACCGGACCCGAACAGGATCGGCACCCGTGCGAAGTGCAGGATATTGCGCTGATCGCTTTGGCTTTGCCAGTGGGCGATATTCACGTCCGCCAGATCGTCCAGCAGCGGGGCACCGATAAAGAACCCCTTGCGGTTTGCGTAGAATGGAATGACCGTGATCGCCTTGGCTTGGCTTTGGTATGTCTCGCCATACTGCACCCAATCGGCACCGTCTGCGCCTTCGCGGAACAGGCGGACATATACCGCGCCCTCGATCAGGTCCATGACGCGCACTTGCGCAATCTCAACTTCGTCAAACTCGTCTTCGGGGTCCGGTTCGCTGATCGTCTCCATGATGCGGATCTGCGTCAGGGTGGTCACGTTATCAATCGTTTCAGCACGCCAGCCCAGCACGTCCTCAACGCGCAGATGCACCAAGTATGGGCGCAGGTTGCTTGCCCGTGCCTGCTCTTTGGTCACCTCGCCTTCACGCGGGGGCGCGTCTGCCATGATGTAGGAGACGCCGCAGCCGCTCAAGCCATCCTCGAAAACCTCGCGGGCGAATGTGGACAGGTCACGGCCCTGCATATCTACGTTCATGCACCAGTCGATAAGACGCTGTGATGCGCCCTCTGCCAGTTCAACCGGCTTATCAAACACGCGGCCCGTCATGTCCCGCGATGTCTTGCGGTATCCGTTGAACAGCCAGGACGATTTCAGCCGTGCGTCGTATGCGTCTTTGCTTTCGGCCTCGAACTTGGGCAGGTACGTCTCGCCCGCTGCCCGCATAGCCGTTGTTCCGCCCATGAGCGCCCGACCCTTGGCGGCGGCGTGTAGCATCGCCTCCGATGCCTTGGATCGTTCTGCAACCTTGCTCATAAACGCAATTCCTGTGATTTGAACCGAGGCTTAACCACGGGCATTTCATACGCGACCGGATAGCCGAAAGCGTCGTTTTGGTGGTCTAGGCCGGTCGATTTGTCCGGCTCCCCGTTCTTGTCATAAGGCTGTTGCTCAAGGCACCGCGCCGTTTCGGGGCATGTGTCGGGGTTCACCCATAGCTTGCGGCTCTGAAAGCCCATGTTGACCGCTAAGACGCGATCCTTAACCCGTGGGTTGCTGTCCTTGGCGCGGATCGTGAAGCCCGCTTTGCGTAGAAGGCCGATATCCGACAGGCTTGCGCCCTTGCTGCTGGCGTTCTTGCCGCTGGCATCGGGGTAGATCGTGACGCTTCGGCCCTCGTACCTGTCCTTGATTGTGTCGATCATCGACGGGGTATCAACGCCGCCTTTGATTTCGTCCACACAGTGCCAATCGTTCTCGCGCAGGACATAGGCACACGCGGCCATGTTCCCGACGTTAAAGTCCATTCCCAGGCGGATAGGTTCGCCCGGTTGCAGCGTCTCTGTGCTGCGGTTCGTCTCGCGGTCATAGGCTCGGTAGACCGTGCCGGACGTGAGGTTGACGAAACGCCCCTCGATATAGGCGTCGATCAATTCCGCAGGGTAGCTATTCCGTAGGTTGTCCACGTAGTCAGGCGGCAGAAACGGGTTGCTGTATGTCGGGGCCTGAAAGTAGGCGTAGCCCTCGGTCGGCTCCTTTGCCCACCTCTCATAGACGAAGCGAAAGCCCTCTGGCGTCGTATAGGCTGAGACACGGTTAAACGGCACCTTGATGCCCTCCGGCCTCTGCCGGTTACGCGCGATGATCTGGTTCCATGCCTTGCGGGCGTTCTCGATCTTGAGCGTGTCCAGCTCGTCTACATGGGCGCGGTATGTCTCATACCCGACGATGCGTTCGGGGTTGTCCATTGTTCGCATCACGAAGTCACCGAAGCGGGGCCATGACGTGTAGACGATGTTTTCCTGCTTGTTCCACTTGTGCGGAATGCCCTGCTCTTGCAGCTTGGCGCAGATCCGAGGGCCTGTGATAAGCCGCACAAGGTCGTATGTGGGCGCGTATAGGCCGATCAGCGCATCGGATGAATGGGCTGCGTCACCCAATGCCGAATAGGCCATGATCTCCGACTTGCCAGCGCCGAACCCTGCGACAAAGGCGGGGTGCTTGGCTTCGCTTAGAAGAAACCGCTCTTGCGGCTCAGTCAGCGTTAGGCGTATCGGGTTTGACTGCACGTTCCACCATAAATCCCGTAAAGGGCAGGTTTACCGTTACCTGCGGGGCATCGCCTGAGAACATGCCAAGGTGTTTGCCCAGCTTCTCAAGGGCGCTCAACTTGTCCCATGTCTTGATTTTAGCCACATGATCTAGGATCGGCTTGTTATCTTCGTCGTATTCGCCGCTCGGCCTCTGGACGACCTCAACGGAAGCAATCGCCCCCGCCGTTTCATCATCCCAATCCTGAACGTCGATCAGGCTACCGTGCGAGGTTACGACTTTGCGCAGATCGGAGAACCCAATCTTTGCCAGTTCGGCAAGCACCCGGTCTTGAGTGATTTCTGTTCGTTCAGACCGCTTTGCCTGCGCCTCGGAGATAGCCGCTGCAATGCTAGTTTTGCCTAGCATCTGCGACCCCTGCTTATTCGCAGTCTTTTCGCTGTAGCCCGCCCTAATCGCTGCTTGCGTGGCGTTCAAATCTATGAGGTATTCCGCAACAAAGCGCTCCTGCTTTGCAGTGAGCGACATAATGACTTCCCGTCAGTTGTTGGAGGTTGTGGGCTTCCCGCCCGGTGGTGCGTATCGCCGCCGCGTTGTGTCTATGTGCTGAGAAAATGCGTGGCCACTACATTTAGTAGCTCGAGCCTATCTCGAGATACCGCATGTTGTGAAATGCGTATGTTGGCAAAGGTGCGAGGAATCGAACCCCGGTATGCGGGTTTGGAATCCGCCGCTCTACCACTGAGCTACACCGATATGTGTCGCGCTGCCTGTACGGGGTCAGCGCCTGTGCCTGATCGATTGATACGCCATGCCGCGATCAGGTGCAGCGGTGGCGGACATGTTGAGCGGTGGGCTAGTAAAGGCCGAGTGCTTCGTTGGTCTTCGCAAATTCGCCACTCATCCTGATGGCGGCATCATCATAAGCCCGCGCCGCCTGCTCTTCGGTGTCATGGGTCCCTAGATGCGTGGTCTTCTGTCTCACGCGGATACGGCTTCCCCATCGGCCACCCTTAGATAAATAAACGCCTTTAAACCTGCTGTTACCGCCACGCGACGACAGGCTCAACATATTTTGCGCCTGCGTACACGATCTAAGGTTTACGAACCTGTTATCGCTGCGAATATTGTTGACGTGGTCAATCGTCTCCGCATCCGTACCTGTGTGGATCTTCCAAACCAAACGATGCACATATATAGGCCTGCGATTGATTGATATCCTCTCATAACCCTTTTCGGTTATGGCAACAGGAACCATTTGCCCTGCGTGTGCCGCGTCAAAAGACTTTATGCCTCTGGGCTTCCAAAAAATTCGGCCCATATCGTCACACGATACTAGACTTAACACATCATCAAGAATAGGTCTTGCTTTAGCCATATTGAACCTCACACGTTCTATTTGGTTAGGGGCGTCTTGGTGCTGTTACACCTTGGCGTCCCGTTTTATTGAAGCCATCAAAGCGGCTTAGAAATGGTTGCGGAGGCGGGACTTGAACCCGCGACCTTTAGGTTATGAGCCTAACGAGCTACCAACTGCTCCACTCCGGCAACATTCCTGAATCAAAAGAGGCGCAACCGCTTGTTGGTCACGCCTCTGGCGATAAGTATGTAGATACCAAATATTGTGTCAACGGTCAATACCTAAGGTGATCCGCGACACGATCCATAGACTGCGTGAACCTTGCCAGCCAACGGCGACGCTCTGTTCGGCTCAACGTCTGAGGCTTCTGGTTATTCCAGCAGATGCACTCGACCACCGCCCGCTCCGAACGCAGCACTGCCCGCATGGCTACGGCAAGGCGCGACTGAGCGTCTACCTGCGCCGCTACGGTGGCATCTGGCTTGGGGGTGCTGTCTACCTGCTCCTTGAGAGGCCCGCCGCTTGATAGCGCCTCTACGCGGCCATAGGCGTTCTGGATTTCCTTCGCCGCCTGCACCTGTCGCATCGTCAGGCTTGTGAGGGTGTCGATCACGTTTACCCTGCGGCGCTGTGCTACGCGGTTCGGCCCTTCCATCGGAACAACCACCGTGTCAGCCGTGGCGGCGGCTGTGCCGGTCCCGTGATCCCCATTCCACGGCAGGGGCGCGGTGCTGACGTACTTCTTGGAACGAACGCGCGTGCCTTGCTTTAGGCGGATCTTCTTATGTTTGCTCATTGAATAGCCTCTCTGCGATTGCCTGCGGTGTTGTCTGCGCCTCTAGCTCGGCTATGCGGTTGCGCTGCCAGTCCACCATTCCTTGGAGTGTCTGCACCCTGCTTGTGAGGCGTTCGATCTGGTCGCGCAGTTCCCCGCGCTCTAGGCGGATGCGGTCTATTGTCTCGGCTTGGGTGGCGTTGCGCTCCGAGAGGTTCATGGCGTCTCTCCCTTGGGGGTTTCTGAGATAAGGGCGGCGGCGCGGCGTTCGAAGCAGACCAAGCGGCTGAACCCTTTTACACCCCACCAGATTGAGGCCCGCTTATCGCGCAGCGTCTCTAGCGCCTCTCTGCGGTTATCGCTCATAGGTAAATCTCCACCATCAATTCCAATGCCATCAGCGCCCTGTCCCTCATGCGGTTTTGCGCCTGTGGTTCGCCGCCGCTGGTTTCCCATTGGACGCTGCACTTGGTAGGCGCGTGCCACGCGGTCCATCGCATGTGATACCCGCCGATCCCTGCGCCTTTGCGCTGGTCGATGCCGCTAATGATTATGTCGTCCGGATTCATCTGCTCGCCTCCATCGCCGCCCTGATCGCGGCCTCTGCGTATCCAATGTCTCGGAGTGCCTGTGCCGTGTAGCCTACTGCTATGAGACGGGTGCAGGCGGTGATATCGCGGGATTGTTCAGCGGTCATTTCAGCCCCTCGCGGGCGATATTCGCCATCCGCTTCACCGTCTCGTTAGCGCCGTCCGTCTCTTGCTCAATCACTTTTCGTAGAGCCTGCGCGTAGACTGCTTTTACAACGAGAGCGTCTTGCAGCTTCATTATCCAATTCAGATTGAACGACCGATCCCGCTCCCACATTCGCCGTTGACGTGTCACCTCACCACCGCTGATAAAGTCGGCTATCGCGTATCGGATACTCATACCCCGCCCTCCGCTTCTGCAATCGCCATCGCTAGGCGGTCGGATGTGGTCAGGTGGCCCCGGCGGTTGAGGCACGGCGGGCACTGGCACAGATCAGTGTGGCGGTGACCGTTGCAGACGCCCATCTTGTTCTGTGAGATTAGCGCGTTGTTGCACGATGGAACGGCGCAATACCGCGTTGGCTTCGGCTTGCTCACGCGGCGGGCTTTTCTTTTCTTCGCCGTCGCCACGTTCACCGTGCTGGACGCGCTGCGAGGGATATTCCGCATGATGTGTTCGCCGCGCCAGTCGTCGGATACCGCGTCGATCTGCGGTTGCTTGGGAATAAAGCGCATCACGGGGGGACGGCCTAAAATGTCGGTGTGTTCAGTCATTCTGCGGCTCCTTGAAACATATCATGCGGGGTTCCTGGGCGACGGCGGGGCAATCCTGCGATCCGCGCTGTGCGAAGAACGGTTGACTGCGCCACGCCAAGCGATGCGGCGATCTTCTTTGTGGGCACGCCACGCAGCCATACGGCGCGAAACTCCGGCGTAACCTTGATGCGGGGATTGGAACCGCGTGGGCGGCTTGGGTAGCCCGCTTTCTCGGCCCATGTGCAAATCGTGCGATCCGTCACGCCGTACTTTCGGCCCATCTCGCAAACGTAGACACCAGCCTCCCAATCGCGGCGGAAGTCTGCGCCGACAGGGTGCGTCGGGTGTTCGCCGTCGATCTGGATTGCATCGAATCCGCGTGCCTTGTGCAACTGCATCAGCTTCGGCAAAGGCATGTCCGCCGAAAAGCTGGCCGTGATGTCCGCCACCATGCGGGCGCGGGCGTCTTGCTCGTTCATTGGGAACCCCCCATTTTCTGCGTCTGAATTACCAAAGGTGTTCACTGTAAAGCTCCCCGCCTTCCTCGAATTCGTCCGTCACCTGCTTGTGCTGGTAAGCTACGATCATCGCCGCTTTGCGCCCCACGTAGACGCCGCGATGGTCCAGGAACCCTTGGTCGGCTTGCGTGGCTTCGACGCCTAGAACGTGCATTGATTGCAAAACGTCATGGTGACGGGCGGGCGCGGGCAGCGAAAAGGTAAGCCCGCCAAG
>OJBO01000862.1_pt1 | contig 14059 bp, 20 predicted proteins | sample 1590461 | NCBI WGS metagenome assembly OJBO01 (sample SAMN05416836, study PRJEB24817) | seawater metagenome | isolation source: Sea water | place: Canada:Atlantic | collected 2013-07 | reverse complement strand
TTGAAATGGCCTCCGTTTGAGGCTGGGGTGTGTCATGCGTATCGGGGTAAGTCCACTCCGCAGAAGGGGAAAAATGATTATTCGTTACGCACCTAGTTTTCCAGCAACCAAAAGCGTTAGCTCCCAGGGGATTTATGAACATATCTGAGAACTCACAGTACAACAGCGAGGCGGCCGACTTACTCCATTCACGGTTGGCCCGTTGCGAATGGAAAGTAGATGAGAGTACAGGGGCTATTGAGAAGGCAGAGTTAGTTACGATGTTTCGTCATGCGTGCGATGTCCTGCATAGTGGTGAGGAGCGGAGTCGGCATTTCTTGGTTGCCGATGCATTATCGGCATCTTGCATACGAGTTGTTAGGTGCCTGTGCTTAGGCAGCGACGCCTCATATATCCTCATCCGTGATCAAGTTTATCCATTGGATGCACTCGATCAGTACAGGAATGCAGTACGTAACTATGAGCATCTACTTTCACTGGTCAAGCGCTAACTCATGTGGGCCCTCTCCAGCGATAACCGAAAAGATTTATTTTCTGCGCAATGCGCCAAGGATTAGTCGAGAATATGGCATCTGGAGTCGGAAATAAGTTAACAGGGCAAGTTGGAGAGCATCTGGTATCAGCGGTCTTAGGCACGCTTGGTTACTACGCCTCTCCGTACTCTGGAAATGTTCCAGGATTTGACGTCACCGCTGTCCACTCTGAATCTCTCGAATCCTTTCCCGTTCAGGTAAAAACCAGTACCAAGGGTGCTCTGGTTCAATCCACAATCGACAAATGGTGTGATCACAATATTGATGAAGAAAACCGTCAGTCGATTGGTGCCGAGATAGCGCTAAAACATCCGAACTTGATCTGGATTTTAGTACGGTTGAGTAATGCAGGTATAAGCGAGTCTAGGTTCTTCATCTGCACTGAAGCAGATATACAAAGAAGGATTGTCGCGCGGTACTCAGCGTTTATGGAGAAACATGGCTATCGTCGGCCTGGGGGCGGGGCTTCACCCCAAGCGATTCTCAACATCAAAGACGTTGCGGAGTTTGAGGACAATTGGGGAATTTTGCCCAATTATCAAGCTGCTGGTGACCTCGCATAATCGAGTGATCTATGCCAAAAATCTCCAACGCCGCCAAGTCAAGGACAGACTAATGGTCATAACTGAAACACCCAGATTGTTACTACGTGAGTTTTCATCGGATGATGTTGGCGCACTCGCGGAGATTCTTGGTGATCCAAAGGTCATGGAGTTTTCGACCAATGGGCCCTGCACCGAGGAAGATACCCGGCAGTTTATCGACTGGTGCCTGGACTCTTACCGGGATCATGGTTTTGGTCAGTGGGCTGTTGTTGATCGTCTTTCCGGGACGATTATTGGGTTTTGCGGGTTGAGCCACGTAGAGCTTGATGGCGCTCAGGAAATAGAGATCGGCTATCGCCTTGCACCAAGCGTATGGGGGCAAGGCTTGGCGTCAGAAGCTGCGGGGGCGGCGTTGGAGTACGGCTTCTCACACTGTGGCATTGAATCGGTTATAGCGATTATCGCTACCCGCCACGTGGCTTCTGCTTGTGTGGCGGAGAAGGTGGGGCTCAGAATTGATACCCGCACCAAATACCGTGGCTGGGACGTTCTCATCTACCGCAAGCGCCGTGCGGCGAGTGCCTGAGCCACATAGCCTTTACCGGCCTTAAGGAAGCGAGCGCGCACAATGGAATTGGTGACGAGAAGGTTTATTCTCCGCGATTTCGGGGATGGGGATACGGCCGCTTTTGAGGCATACCACAACGACCCTCGCTCTCAGGAGTTCTATGGTTCCGAGCAAGCCAATCCCGAGCATGCTCGCGAGCTCATTGATCTATTCAAGGCATGGGCGGCTGAGCAGCCACGGCAGAACTATCAACTCGCCATTAGTTTACGGGACGCCCCCCAAGTGCTTATTGGCTGCTGTGGGCTGCGATGTGCGAATGCGGAAGCAGGAACTGCGGAATTGGGAATCGAACTGGCGCCGGAATACTGGGGCCGATACGCGTACGCGGTGGAGATCATGCAAGCCTTGGCCCTGTTTGGCTTTGACACGCTGGAACTGCAAACCATTTATGGTGGCACGATCAGCGCAAACTCTCGCATAGCGAGGCTGGTAGAAGCCTTTGGCGCCACGGCCGTCACACGACCGGCCCCCGACTGGATGTCAAACAAAGGCTGGACCCATGTTGAATGGCGGATGACCAGGCGGCAGTGGATTGGACGCGCACGCACCGGTCGTATAACTTTCTAATCATGAACAACAACGCCCACTTCGTTTCTGTGCTCTGGCACTACGGTTTGTCGAAGAGGTCGCATTTGTCGCATTGAGCCGGTTCGGTCTCTTTGCCGCTAGAAACCCAAGGATACGTTATGACTCTCGAAATATGGGTGACCTTTGTATCTGTTGTTTTTATCTTTGCGATCATTCCCGGGCCAACCGTGATTTTGGTGCTTGGCCAGGCCATCAGCCACGGTAAAAAGTCGGTTATGCCATTGGTTTCCGGTGTGTTGCTCGGAGATTTTGTGGCGATGACGTTGTCGTTGATCGGGCTGGGTGCCGTTCTGGCAACGTCCGCGACGCTGTTCCTGATTCTTAAATGGTTCGGTGTTGGTTATCTGATCTACCTTGGCATCAAGACGTGGCGAGAAGTGCCTGAGCATGGTTTGTCGCCGATATCCGTGCCGGATATTTCAAAAGTGAATCTGTTCAAGTCCTCGTTTCTGGTGACCGCGCTGAACCCAAAAGATATCGTCTTTTTCGTGGCCTTCCTCCCCCAGTTCGTTAATCCCAACGTCGCGGCGATGCCGCAGCTGCTGATCTTGATGGTGACGTTCCTGGGTGTGGTCTCCATAACCATCACATCGTTTGCGCTCTTCGCCGGGGTTGTGCGTTACAGGATTCAAAACTTCCAGGCCCGAAAACGGCTGAACAAGCTGGGCGGTGGCGCGTTATTTGGCGCTGCTGCGTTCACGTCGACCATGCAGCAAAGTTAAGAAGCGACTTCTTTTTCGTTGGGTTTCCCCACCATAAAAACCGTGCATTCTGGCACGCATTATCTGCAAGGAGAGCATTAATGCAATTTCAAGCAATCCCGATCATCCGAATTTTTGATGAAGCAAAGGCCAGGGAATTCTATCTGGAGTTCCTCGGCATGTCGGTCGACTGGGAGCACCGCTTCGGGGAAGATTTCCCCATCTATATGCAGGTTTCCAGAGGTGACCTCGTCTTCCACCTCAGCGAGCACTCAGGGGACTGCACGCCCGGCTCCAAAACGTTCGTGAATACGGATGATATCGAGGGCCTTTTCGATGAAGTAACCTCGCGTGGCTACCGCTACAGTCGCCCGGATATCACCACAGCCCCATGGGGCGACAGGATATTCGAGGTAGTAGACCCGTTTTCGAACAGAATTCTGTTCAATGAGCGCACGTCTACGCCATAACCATGACGCACCTGGAGTGGCCAATGTCCGACATCGCTAATACCCCCAAGCCTCCCTACTACGCTGTAATCTTCAGCAGCCACCGCACAGACGGCGACAACGGCTATGCCGAAATGGCCGAGCGAATGGCGGAATTAGCAGCCCAGCAACCAGGCTACCTGGGCATGGAATCGGCCAGGGAGGACCTGGGCATTACGGTGTCCTATTGGGAAAGCCTGGAGGCCATCCGCAACTGGAAGCAGAACGCGGAGCATCAGGAGGCCCAGCGGCTTGGCCATCAGCAATGGTATTCGAGCTTTCGGGTGCGAATTGCGAAGGTGGAGCGGGAGTACGGCATCTAGCCCGCTCGCTCAGAGCCTTCGAGCCCCATCAACAGCTTATTTGACAAAACGCGAAATAGTTATTATTGTGCCTACACTAATGTACACAATATCGTACATTAAAATATGACAAGCAGTATCATCAAATAGTCGGAGCACGGCTCATGGGTACCCATGCGATTCTGGCGGAACAATCTGTCAGCATTACTGAACTGAGGAAAAACCCAGCACAATATTTTACGGACCAGCCTGTGGCAGTCCTGTCCAACAACCGGCCCGCTGGTTACATGGTAGGACAAGATCTGTTTCAGGAATTGATGAAAATGGTTGAGCATTTTGAACGGCAACGAACGGTGACTGGCAGGATGCAACTATCCGTAGAACGTCTTAGGGATATCGGACGACACGGTGCAGACCTCCTGGCAAACGCCTCACCGGAGGACATGGAGGAATATGCAACGTGGTCGAAGTCTACACGTCCGGACTGATTAAAAAGCAGTACCAGGACAAGGGTGAACTGGAACAACTGGATGCCCTTGTCCTGGATTTTGAAGATTATAAGCGCACTGGAATGATTCCTCAGCATTTTGGCCGCGACGAACTGTATGACCACCCTCACACGTTATCCTCAGTCAGGATGGAAGAACTCCAGCACCTCCACCTCCTAGATCCCGCCAACGGTCCCATTCACGCCGTACAATTCAGGCGCACCAGCGATATCCATCTTGTTTATTGCCAAGGCGCAATGAACGATGATTGCTATCTTCTGCTTGCTGTACTGGAGCCCGATGCTCACGAGCAGGCTCGTAACCGAAACATCATGACCAATTTGGCGACGATCGCCGGGAAATTTCGGGACCAGAATTAGCGATCCGCAACTGGAAGCAGAACGCGGAGCATCAGGAGGCCCAGCGGCTTGGCCATCAGCAATGGTATTCGAGCTTTCGGGTGCGAATTGCGAAGGTGGAGCGGGAGTACCGGGCTTAATCCGTCTTACCGCATCGAAAAAAATCGCACGATTGTCGAAAACCGCGATGCCCACTCGACTACCCGATGAGCCTATCAAAGGTTTTCGATAAAACAACGATCGGGAGAAACGCCATGAAATACATGCTGTTGGCTTACGGAAACGAAGAGAAATTCAACCAGATGAGCAAAGACGAGCTGGCCGAGGTTGGAGAGAAATGCGAGCGCTTCGACGCCGAGATGCAGGCAGCGGGCCAGGTCACATGGGGCGGGAGCCTGAGCTGGAGCTCCAAGTCGATGCGCCTCAAGGATGGCAAACTGACAGTTACCGACGGGCCGTTCGCGGAAACCAAGGAGGTTGTGGGCGGCGTTGTGATCATCGAAGCACCGGACTTCGACGCAGCGGTGAAGCTTGCCTCTCTGCACCCGGCAGCGCGCATGGGTGAGGAGCTGGGCTGGGGCATTGAGCTCCGCCCAATGGACCACTGCCCCGCGATCCGCGAGGCGGAGGCTGCCAAGAGGTGTACAAAATGATCCATACAATTATTTATAGGTTGGAGAGACTCTTATGAAAGCATCGCTATTCGTAGGCCCTCTACTAGGATATGAAGGTGACGGGCAGTATACGGTCTGTTTTCTGTCAGGTAAGAACATAGAGCAGGCCAAAATCTCCATTGACGGCCGAACGGTAAAAGCGACGATACTGAAAGACATTCCTGATGGTAGGTTTTGGAGAGCGGAAGTGCGTATTGAGCCCGGTGAAAAGGGCCGGTTCATCCAATACGACGTGCATCTGAATAGCCAGGTTGCAAGTGACACCCATAACAGAAAAAGCTGGGAGTTCTATGTACCAGCCAATAATGAGGAACCGAAGTTTGCTTACGCTTCATGCAACGGCGTTTCCAAGGCGGATTTGATCACGAAAATTGATGATCCGTTCGCATTATGGAGACACATGAGCGAGCGACATAGGGAGAGGCCTTTCTCGCTTCTGTTAATGGGAGGAGACCAAGTCTATGCAGATTCTATCTGGGAGAAAGTCAAGACGTTGACTGACTGGTCGTCCTTGAAACTGGAGGATCAAAAACGCAGAAAGCCGACGAAGATCATGTCCCGTCAGATCGACCAATTTTACAGCAAACTCTATCGGGAACGTTGGTCGGATGAATATATGTCTTACATGTTGGCCTCTGTTCCAAGCCTAATGATGTGGGATGACCATGACATATTTGACGGGTGGGGAAGCTTTCCAAAGGAGTTGCAAGAAACCCCTGTGTTTTCCGAAATATTCAAATATGCAAAAAAATACTTCGAGTTGTTCCAGATTCGTTCGCTATCCAATCATTCTTTACTTTCAAAGGATGGGGCTCACTATGCTTTCTGCCTGAGCTTCAACGGTTACACCATATTGGGGCTTGATAACCGTAGTGATCGGACGATTCGTCAGGTTATGAGTGCCAAGCAATGGGAGCAGGTTTTAGCAACCCTGGAAAATACAACCGAGGGTACGCTGTTAATCATGTCAGCGGTACCTGTTGTATACCGGGATTTTTCGTTTACAGAAACAGCCTTCGATGTCACACCCTGGGATGAGAACTTAACGGACGATCTAAAGGACCACTGGCGTGCCAAAGAACATCAAGGCGAGAGAAGTCGTTTGATAATGCGCCTGTTGGAGAATGCCAAACTTCGGCACAAAACGGATCAGCCCATTAAAACAGTCATCTTATCCGGTGACGTACATGTAGGCTGTTTGGGTGTTATTACTGACTTCCGCGATGACAACCCTATCAAGATTCATCAAATCGTGTCTTCCGGAATAGTTCACCCTGCACCTAGCTTGCTCCAGTGGCTGGGCATCTCCGCGGTAACCAATGACAACATTGAGGTTATCAATGAGGAGCGGACAATCGAAGCCAGCATGTTAAAACCTGTAGGTTCGAAGCGGTATATTCGAGAACGTAACTTCGTGACCCTTGAGGAAGGTACTGACGACAAGCTTTGGGTGAACTGGATTACAGAGGACTGTATGTCGGAAACGTCCGAACGCCCAGAGTATCCAATTACACCCCGCCAAGCGGGTAAATAGAAGGCATAGATCAGCCCGGGAGGGGCTGGGCACGGCGGTGCCCTACGGGGAGAGCCTTCGACTGTACAAACTTTGACCACTCGCCTGAAACAACTAGACTGACTAGTGACTCTGATTTGAGCTGGAGAGTCTTGCCCCCGGGGATTCACAAGACGATGCTGCCGCGCTGCTCATCGTCGGTTTTTGCTGGATGCATACAAAACCGGGGCAGGTTCAGCGCTGGCCTCGTCTGGCGCTGGAAGCCATCGTTTAGCATTGAAAAAGGAACTTCAAAATGGCTAGCAAAGATAAAGCGAATGATGAATCACCTCTCTCTGCCTCCCAGGTTGCCGAACGTTTCGACAGAAGTCCGAAGGGCACAATACCGAAAGACCTGCAGTCCATGCTGCTGCCGGAACCAAAGCCCTACAAATATAAGGGGCTTGAAGCCAAACGAGACACACAGTCTGACGAAAAACCGACCGCGCCAATGATGCCCAAGTGGTTCGGGGCAAGCTCCGTACCCTGCAGGGACAAGCTGGCAAAACCGCCTCGTGTTCTTCTGAACGGAAAGGATCTTAGGCCTCTTACGGTTTTTAATCCGGAGGACCGCAGGATTTACAACGACATCAGCTATCCGTGGGGGACCATTTGCAAGGTGCTGACGTCGTCCGGCTCAGGATCGGGCGTCATTGTTGGCCCCAGGCATGTGCTGACGGCAAGCCATGTGGTTGACTGGCGCTCAAATGGCGCAGGTACCGTTGAGGTTCATCGATCCGGCGGTTCAGTCCGTGCTATCACCGCAATCACCCGGGTCTGGTTTTATACAAAAGTGACCGGCAGCGTTAGCTGGTTTGAACTCGACGAGGACTATGCCGTTTTAGTCACGGCTGATCGGATTGGCGATCTGTTTGGATGGATGGGCACGCGAACGTACAACAGTTCATGGGATGACGAACCTTACTGGTTCAATATCGGCTATCCCGGCAGTATTGGTAGCGCCTTGCGCCCAACCTTCCAGCGTGACAAGAAGCTGAATGAGCCCTGGCATGATCTCGGCCCCGCTCGATCCATGGAGACTCACGCGGACATAACGCCCGGAAATTCCGGCGGCCCGATGTTCGCCTTCTGGAGCGACGGTCCTTATGTCGTGGCGGTTGTATCAGCTGAAGATTCAGACGAAAACTGGTGCGCGGGTGGTTCCTGGTTAACCAAGCTTGTGCGCCATGCACGTGATCAGGACGCGTAACCAGTAACTGAAAGCCATTCTCCGGAAGCGGTGCTAACGCTCTTGGCGAATGGCTTACCCTTTCCATGGTGAGTGTGGACCGCAGTGGTATGTGTTGGTGGGCCGTCCGGCCAAGGACATGTATGGGAAATCTTGACGGTCAGCTATGCGCGCCAACCGCAGAACGAACCAACAAGTGCCTAACCAGGCGCATGTCGTCAGGCTGGCTATCCGCCACTCTCAATCGCCACGCTGGAACGCATCACGGCCTTGTCCCGCCCCGGTGGTGCGCCAAACAGTTTGCGGTAATCGCGGCTGAACTGGGACGGACTTTCATAGCCGACCTGGTAGCCAACACTCGCCACTTCCTGATCGCTTAACAGCAGCCGCCGGGCTTCCTGCAGGCGCACCAGCTTCTGGAATTGCACGGGCGTTAACCGGGTGATGCTCTTGAAATGCCGGTGGAAGGTCGCGGGGCTCATGCTCGCCATCGCCGCCAGCTCGGCCACCCGGAAGGGCTGTTGGTAGTTCGCCTGCATCCAGGCCGTTACCCGGCCAATGCGGGCGGTGTCGCTGTCCTTCAGGCCGATCTGCTGCAGGGCCGGCCCCAGCGGCGAACGCAATATACGCCAACAGATTTCCCGACGGACAAGCGGCTCCAGAACTTCATGGTCATCCGGTTGATCAAGCAACCGGAGCAGGCGGATGACAGGATCGTACAGTTCATCCGGCATCCCGGCCGTGGACAGTGCCGGTTGTTTTGGGCCCCGATACGCTATTTCCGGATGGGTCACCAGCAGTTCGGAAATCATCGCCGGATCAATCGACAGGCTCAGCGCCAGATACGGCTTATCGGGGGCGGCCTGCACGATCCTGGAGTTCACTGGCACATTGACGGACGCCAGCAGGCACTCACCCTGGCGATAATGAAAGGCCGACTCCCCAACCGCCGTCACCTTGGCCCCCTGCAATACGATGCAGAACGAGGTCTGGTAAAGGGCCCGTATGGTGCCGCTGGGTTCCAGGGCGCGGGTCAGGCGTAAACCGTCTATCGCGCTCTCCGGGCCATGGGTCTGCCATTGCTGCTCGACAAGATCACGGAGCCGGCTCAGGGATGGGTTGTCCGGTTGCATTGGTATGACGTTGGGCTGGGCGGTCATGGTGATCTCCTGTTCTGATGGGATCATAGACTGTCCGGCGCCGAACTTCAGCAGGGGCATCCCCGGGCTGATATCAGGTTGCGAGGATTGTGCAATCCTCTGAGAGTTTCCGCCAGCTCGATTGGCCGTGCGTCGCCTAGTATGAACCCACGGCCCTGCTCCGGCAGGTTCTTCCATTACGAAGAGGTGATCGGCTATGACAACTCCCAACCTACCCCAATCCACCCATGACGCACCCCTGCGCCTGCGGACGCTGGGCAACTCGGGGCTGTTTGTATCGGAACTGTGCCTGGGCACCATGACCTTCGGCGGCGGGGACGACATGTGGGGGCTGATCGGCCAGTTGCAGCAGGAACAGGCCGATGAGCTGGTGAAGACGGCCCTGGAGGCGGGCATCAACTTTATCGATACCGCCAACGTGTACGGTGGTGGTGCCAGTGAGCGCATCGTGGGCCAGTCCCTGAAGAATCTGGACGTCCGCCGCGAGGATGTCGTACTGGCCACCAAGGTGCTCGGGCCTATGGGTGAAGGTCCCAACGCCCGTGGCGCCTCCCGGGGCCATATCATGAGCGAGTGCAAGGCCAGCCTGCGGCGACTGCAAACCGACTACATCGATCTGTACCAGATCCACGGCTTCGACCCGGCCACGCCGATAGAGGAGACCCTGGAGGCGCTGAATACCCTGGTGCAGCACGGCCATGTCCGTTACGTCGGCCTGTCGAACTGGGCCGCCTGGCAGGTGATGAAAGCCGTTGGCATTACACGCGCCCGCCGCCTGTGCCCGATTCTGTCACTGCAGGCCTACTACACTCTGGTGGGCCGGGATCTCGAACGGGAAGTGATTCCCATGCTTGAGTCCGAAAACATCGGCTTGATGGTGTGGAGCCCACTTGCGGGCGGCTACCTGTCCGGCAAGTACGAAGGGCCGGAGGCCTCCGAAGAGAACCGGCGCGCCAAGTTTGATTTCCCGCCCGTGAACCGGGAGCGCGGCAGCGCTGTCATCGCCGTGATGCGGGAGATCGCCATCAGCAAGAAGGTCGACGGCCAGCCCGTCAGTGTGGCTCAGATTGCGCTTGCCTGGCTGCTGCACCAGAACGCCGTAACCAGTGTGATTGTCGGGGCCAAGCGGGTAGACCAGTTGCGGGACAATCTCCTGGCGGCACAGATCCGGTTCTCAGCCGACGAACTGGCAGCCCTGGATGAGGTCAGCCGCCTACCGACGGAGTATCCGGGCTGGATGCTGGAGCGACAGGGGGAGTATCGGGCGCATATGAAGGCGTGATATTCGACCCGGGAGTATTGGCGGTGCTCACGGAAGGTGTCCGTGGCAGCTTGTCAGCAGGCCGCCATCATGCTTCACTTTCCGGGTTCGTACCTACACCCCAACCGGAGACGACCCTATGTCCACCCCAGTCACTGCCAGTTCAATAATGCCATCCATGACCCGGCGGCTGTGGCTGGTGCTACTCAGTGTCGCGCTGCTGGGCGGTTGTTCCTCGCTGTACTACAACACCATGGAAAAGCTCGGCTTTGAAAAGCGCGACATCCTGGTGGACCGGGTGGAAAACGCGCGGGACAGCCAGAACGATGCCCAGGAGACGTTCCGCTCGTCCCTTGAACGTTTCCAGAGCGTGGTGGACACGCCGGATACCGATCTCAAGGAGCGCTACGCAGAGATCAGCGATGCCTACGAAGACAGCAAGTCCAGCGCGGAAGATGTCCGTGACCGTATCGACAAGGTGGAAGACGTTGCAGAAGCCCTCTTCGATGAATGGGAAGACGAACTCGGTGAATACGAAAGCGCCTCCCTGCGCCGCAGCAGCGAACAACAGCTTGATGAAACCCGCACCCAGTACAGCCAGTTGATCAGCCGCATGCACGATGCCGAGGAGCGCATGGACCCGGTACTGGAGGCATTTCAGGATCAGGTGCTGTATCTCAAGCACAACCTGAACGCCCAGGCGATCGGCTCGCTGGAGAATGAGCTGGTGGGTATCCGCCAGGACGTGGATGCGCTGATTCGCAATATGGAGCAGTCGATTGCTGAATCCGAGGCGTTTATCCGGCGTTTTCGTCAGTGAGTCAGAGCGACGAAGCCCTATAGCAAATGTCCCTCGGGCAACATGCGCTTATGAAGGATCCGGATAATTTCAGTTGCACCGTCTGCAGCTAACCGATAAAAAATGATATGGCTGCCCTGAGGGTATTGCTGATAGCCAGGGCTGATTTCGTGGCAGGCCCGCCCCAGGTTCGGGTTTTCGCCCAGGAGATGGAAACACTGGTCGAACTGAAGGAGGTAATGATTTCGTTGATCTCGACCCCATTTACGTTCCGTGTAAAGTGCAATCGATCTAAGATCAGCTTTGGCCTTCCTGGAAAGCTTGAAGTTTGGCATTATCGTTTTTCGCTATCCAGCTCCTGAATGAATGAATCGTAGGAGTAGTCTTCAAAACCACTGTCCTCTCCTTCCTTAAGTAGTTTTCGGAGTGTTGTCAGACGGGTTTCAGACTCTTCAAGCAGGCGCAACCCCGCACGTACAACTTCGCTGGTCGAGCTGTATCGGCCATTTTTGAGCTGTTCTGTAATGAACGCATCAAAGTGTTGGCCTAAAGTGATGCTGGTATTCTTTTGCATCGTGACACCTCACTGGTACCAATAATTGGTATATTTTGATCTAGACTGGGGTGCATTTCAATCCGTGCGATGCCTCCCTTATCACCGCCACCCGCAGAGTCAGAGCGACAAAGTGTCGAAGGTGCATTCAGGGTACCTTCGACGACCTCCACAAAGCTGTGCTCCTATAGTGAAAGGGGGCAAGTTCATGTCTGATGCCGGGAACGCCCCGCTACGCCAAGAGCCCGGTGCGGGACGAGGAAACCTACCGTAAGAAACTGGCGATCACTCAGGGATACTTCCGGCCAGACTGGTCGGTGCTGGATCGGTTTTCCTAATCGCCCGGAAGTGACTCGTTAACTTCAATCATTGCTCAAAGGTAAAATTACAATGTGATGTCGATTTCACATGCTCCGGTTCGACTTAATTAAGAACCCATCGAACAAACGGTGCCCGCGCATCGGAGGAGCAGGAAATGCTGAAATTATACGGCACACCCCCAACCCGCGCTTTGCGCGTTGTCTGGCTGCTTAACGAACTGGGCCTTGAGCACGAACTGCACCCGGTAGACCTTATGCAGGATGAGCATCACCAACAGGACTTTCTTTCTCTCAACCCTGCCGCCAAGGTGCCGGTATTGGTGGATGGAAACCTTGTGTTAACTGAATCAGCCGCAATCCAGCTCTACCTGGCAGAAAAATACCCTCAGGCCGGATTCATTCCCGAGACATTGGAAGACAGGGCACAGATGTACCGCTGGATGTTCTTCCTTGTGACCGAGGTCGAACAACCATTGTGGCGAATCGCCCGCCACACGTTCGTTTACCCGGACGAGAAGCGAATACCTCAGGATGTCGAGCTGGCGAGACAGGAATGCCTGGAAATGATAGCGGTGCTTGAACGGCACATGTCGGAACGCGAGTTCATGGTTGGCGACCGGCTAAGCGTGGCGGATTTCAACGCGGCATATACACTGGACTGGGCCAACACAGAGGAGATGCTTGAGAGCACTCCGCGGTTGCGGGACTATCTCAAGGCAATGTACGCCCGCCCCACAGCTCCACCAACCATCGCTGAAGCGTTCGCCGCGATGGAAAGCCAGGCTGACAACAGCCCCTCTACTGGGTGACTCCCATCAGGATGATTTCAACCGCGCTTCAATAGCATCATCGTGAAACAATTCCTGATACTGTTGGCGTTGGCTCACGAGGGTTTTATATGAAAGAAGTACCCCAAAAACAGTCCGGAACCAGCGGCTACTCCTGGAAACTGTCTGCTGTGGCAGCCGTAGCCTCTGTCATCGGCGCGGTAGTCTCGTTCGGGGAGGTGTCACCAATCATCACCGGGTTGATTCTCCTTGCTGCCGTCGGCTGGGGCTTTACCGCACGGGACAACAAACGAGCGGCGGAACAGGCAAAAGGCTCACAATAAACGACATTCCTGATAATTTTTCCTCCCCCTGTCGATTTCGTCCCGCCCCACGCGACTAACCAGTGAAACCACCAACTATCACTGGAGAACGACGACATGAAATACATGCTGATGCGTAAGGCCGATGCCGACACCGAGAATGGCGTAATGCCCACGGATGACCTCTTGCAGGCGATGGCGGACTATAACGAGCGGATGACGCAGGCAGGGGTGTTTACCGGTGGCGACGGTTTGTGGCCCACCCGGGAAGGCTGCCGCATTCAGTTCCGCAACGGTGAGCCCACTGTTGTCAACGGGCCCTTCGAGCAGACCAGCGAGCTGCTGGCCGGCTACAGTGTGCTTGAGGTGGATTCCTTCGAAGACGCCATCGCCTGGGCAAAGCAATGGCCAAAGGAAGATGCTGGCGGCAATGTCACCCTTGAGCTACGCCGTTACTTCACGCTGGAGGATTTCGCGCCCAGCTCCGCACTTGAAAAACATCGCTCACTGGGCAAGCTGCCTCGGGAGATCAACGTGCACGTGGCGTTTGGCGGCAACTGCCGGGAAGCCATGGAATTCTATGCGGAGGTGACCGCCGGCACTCTGGAAGCCGTGATTACTTATGGTGAAACACCAGCGGCCGCGGACGTGCCGAAGGAGATGCACCATCTCGTTGTCCATTCCTCTCTCAATATCCGCGGCCGCCGATTGATGGGGGCGGATATGGCGGGAGACTGTTATCAGCCACCTCAGGGCGCGCAGATCCACCTGGAATACGATCTGTCTCTTATACACATCTCCGAGCCCACGAGACTAGGCATGATCTCGT
>OJBO01000858.1_pt1 | contig 14115 bp, 10 predicted proteins | sample 1590461 | NCBI WGS metagenome assembly OJBO01 (sample SAMN05416836, study PRJEB24817) | seawater metagenome | isolation source: Sea water | place: Canada:Atlantic | collected 2013-07 | reverse complement strand
ATGCACATCCGAGGTCTGGATCAGATCGGTGATCAACCCCAGCCGTTTCAGCCGCACATGCTCATGCGCCAGCGCGTCGTTTTCCGCGCGAATGGCGGCCTCTGCGCTGGCGCGCTCGGAAGTGGCTTCAAGCGTTTCCGAGATCGCGCTCGCCATCGGGCCGCGTCGCGACGGGGCAGGGGGGTTGGGCACAGGATCAGAGTTCTGCAACGGGTGGCCTTGAATGTTGTACTCTTTCACAACGGGCGGCTCGACAGGTGCGTTCCCCGCGGGGAACCCCGCGTCTTCCTCTTCATCCAGATCGAAGTTGATATCGAAAACAGAGCGTTTCTTAACCATTATTCATCCTCCAGTTTATCCCACGCATCGACAAGCGTGGCACGGAATTCATCATAGGCCCGATCAAAGGAGGCCCGCGCGCGGCGCCAGGTCTCGCGGGTCATCTGGCGGTAATCCATCTCGTAGATCGACGACAGGAACCGGCCAGACTGCTCGACCGCGCGGGTCATTTCAATCGGGTGCTCTGCTACATGTGGCTTGAAAACCTGATGAAAGGCTGACTGCATCGCACGGTGTAGATCGTTATTAGGCTCGAAACGGGTCAATAGAAACTTGATGTCGGCAAACGCCTTCACCGGATCCGTGCCCGTCGGCAACCGACCGCGGAAGCGACCGAGATCCTCCAGCGCCTCGGAAAGCTGGCCGATAAAGCTGGTGGTGCTGTCATATTCCCAATAGCCCGGGCCCGACGGAATGTACAAAACATCCGCCGCAAAAACCGCGTTCATAGATTGGTACCCAATGGCAGGGGGGCAGTCGAAGATGATCAGGTCGTAGGCGTCAGGCGGGATCGTATCAAGGTAGCGCGACACCGCGGCAAAGAACGACCATTCAGGGTTCAGGTGCCGGTACTGCGCGCTGGCAAATTCGACAAAGGCCGCGTTGGCGCAGCTCGGGACAAGATCGATCGTGGGCCAGCTGGTCGGCTTGATGAAATCAGTGGCGCGCAATTCGCTAAGCCCCATGCCGGTGACAGAGGCAGGCAGTTTGCGTTGGGGCAGGGTGGCCCCGCTTTCGGCACCGCCCTGAACCGCATTCATCCGCTCTGTCTCGCGGATAAGATCGCGGGCCATGATGCCCCAGACGGTGACCTCTTCTGACACATCGGACAGCCCCATCGAATGGCTGAGCGTGGCCTGCGGATCAAAATCCACGGCCAGCACGCGGTAGCCGTCCAGTGCGGCGGCATGGGCGAAGTGCAGCGCGACGGTAGACTTGCCCGCGCCACCCTTGAAGTTCGCGATCGCGGCGCGCACCGCCCGTTTGCCCGCAGGCCGCGGCGGCATCAGCGAACGGTTCTTGATTTTGAGCTTGCGACGCAGCTCGTTGATTTCCTCCAGCGAATACCAGCGCTGGCGGCCTTCTTCCTCGACTTGCCCCTCGGGCAGGGACGGGTCTGCCGCCAGCCTGCCGCGCAGGGTCGATGGGTTGGTCTTAAAGATCAGCTCCGCCACCTCCCAGCTTGAGAACCGGCGCAGGGTCTTTTCCATCTCAGGCGAATACGTCTGATGCCGGATGTGCCCCTGCATCTTGAGCGACTGCGCCTGAAGCTTTGCCAGGTCCGCATAGGTAAACATAAGCTGTCCTTTTCCCTACCCGTTCCCCGCGGGGAACCACAACGCCGCGCGCTGTGGCGACACCGGAAAACCCGTAAGAGAACGCTAATTACTACTCAATTTGGATTTACGCTGAATTTGCATCTTATGGAAAGACATTTATTCTATGAACGGGGTCGCAATATCCCTTATACCACACGGCCCCGACGCGATTCGCCACATAGCACCCGCTTTATAGCTCAAGCACGGAAATATAGGGGGACAGCAGGATCGGCACCGCGAGATATTGGGGGACAAAATCGCTGTATTAGGGGACGCCCTGTCTGTCCCTCTATACCAGTGATACCTTAACTTTCAATTTTGAATGGGAAAGAAAGAGGGTCGGGGCAAAACCAATCCTTGACAGAATCGGGTTTCCGGACGCAAATCAGGGAAGAGGCGCAAAGGACGTTGTCCACGCCCCGAGGATCCACAAAGAGATCGAACTGAGGCTGCACATTCACACCGTGCCAGATCGGAGCAGCTATGCTTTCACCCAAACCCGTGGGGCGCGACGCCGCCGCGCGCAAATACGACATCATCACTGCCTTGGGGGCCTATGCCCTTGCCGGTGGTAAACACGATCACCGTTTGGTGTTGCGCTTCATTACACTAGTGACGGCGCGCTACAACTGGGCCCGCAACGAACTGGCCGTCGGTCAGCGCGAGATCGCCCAGCTGTGGTCCGTTGATGAGCGCACCGTCAAACGCGAGATGGCAAAGCTGCGCGGGTGTGGCTGGCTCGTGGTCAAACGACAGGGCGCGCGCGGACGGGTGACGGAGTACGGGCTCGACCTTGATGCGATCCTTGAAATGACGCGGCCGCAGTGGTCGCATGTTGGCCCCGACTTTGATCTACGGATGCAAGGGGCACCCGAACCTACACGCGTTGTGCCATTGCCGGTACGCGGCACCGCGCCGACACCGCCGGTTGAGGGCGGGAGCGAATGGGCGTTGGCACAGACCGTGCTGCATGCCGAAGACGCGGGTGTCTATGGCAGCTGGCTGCATAACCTCACGCGGCACGATCGGGCAGGGGGGCGTGTGACGCTTCAAGCCCCGAGCCGTTTTCACGGTGCCTATGTCCAGACCCACCTGACCACCCGCGTGCTGGCTGCACTGCAAGCTGTCGATAGTGATGTCTCTGACGTCGTGATCATCGCCTGAACCAGGCTGCCAGATTTGCCTCACCCGTTGCACCACGCTTTACCATTGTAATCCGCCAAAACGCGGGCGACATTCGCCGCAAATGGGGAAGGGGAGCATATCATGCATTTGAACGGACAAGCGGCCATCGTCACAGGTGGTGCATCAGGATTGGGCGGGGCCACGGCTGAATTTCTGGCACAGGCCGGGGCCAAGGTGACCATCTTTGATATGAACGCCGAATTGGGCGAAGATAAAGCCGCCGCCATTGGTGGCAAATTCCTGCGTGTTGATGTGACTGACGAGAGCGCCGTCGAGGCGGCGATTGCCGAGGCCGAAGGGCTGCACGGTAAGGCGCGAATTCTGGTGAACTGTGCAGGCATCGGGCCGCCCGCGAAGGTGGTGGACCGGGATGGCGCGGCGCTGCCGTTGGCGAGCTTTGCAAACGTGGTGAATGTAAACTTGCTGGGGTCATTCAACGTGCTGTCGAAATTCGCGGCCGCGCTGCACAAGGCAGAGCCTGTGGGCGAGGAGCGGGGCGTGATCATCAACACGGCCTCGGTCGCGGCGTTCGACGGGCAGATCGGGCAGGCGGCCTATGCCGCGTCTAAGGGCGGGATTGTGGGCATGACCTTGCCCGTCGCCCGCGAGCTGGCGCGCTATGGCATCCGCGTGATGACGATTGCGCCGGGGCTGTTTCTGACTCCGCTTCTGGCCAGTCTGCCGCAAGAGGCGCAGGATTCGCTCGGCGCGCAGGTGCCCTTTCCCAGCCGCTTGGGCGATCCGTCCGAATACGCCAAAATGGTCGGCGCGATCATCGATAACCCGATGTTGAACGGTGAAACGATCCGCCTTGATGGCGCAATCCGGATGGCGCCGAAATAGAGACTACTTAGGGAGGAAAGCACATTGGCACATGCCTATATCGTAGAAACAGCCCGCACCGCAGGGGGACGTCGTGGCGGCGCGCTGCGCGACTGGCACCCTGCTAATCTGGGGGCCGAGGTACTGAACGCGCTGGTCGCACGCGCGGGGATCGACGGCGCGGTCATTGATGACGTGATCGTCGGCTGCGTCAGTCAGGGCGGAGAGCAATCCTTTGCCTTCGGGCGCAACTGTGTGCTGGCGTCGACCCTGCCGCAATCCGTGCCTGCAGTGACCATTGACCGGCAATGCGGCAGCTCGCAACAAGCGGTGCAATTCGCGGCACAGGCGGTGATGTCGGGCACGCAGGATGTGGTTGTCGCCATGGGTGTCGAAAGCATGACACGGGTGCCGATGGGATCGAACGTGTCGCTTTATGCCAAGGCGGGATTGGGCGAGGGACCGTTCAGCGACCGGATCGAAGCACGGTACGGCACCAAGAATTTCAGCCAGTTCATCGGCGCCGAAATGGTCGCGCAAAAGCACGGGTTCACCCGCGAAGAACTGGACGCCTACGCGCTGGAGAGCCATCGCCGCGCCACGGCCGCGCGAGACGGCGGGGCCTTTGACGCCGAGATCATTCCGCTGGCCATCGACGGCGGGATGCACACGCTTGACGAAGGTATCCGTGATGATGCGTCGCTTGCGTCGATCGCTGGCGTAAAGCTGTTGGACCCTAACGGGATGATCTCTGCTGCGAATGCGTCGCAGATTTGCGACGGTGCGGCGGGGGTGTTGGTCGTGTCCGAGGCGGCGCTGAAGAAATACAACCTGACCCCAAAGGCGCGGATCGTGAATCTGACCGTGACGGCGGGCGACCCTGTGATCATGCTTGAGGAACCTTTGCCTGCCACCGACCGCGCGTTGGAACGGGCAGGTATGAAGATCGACGACATTGATTTGTTCGAGGTCAACGAAGCCTTTGCGCCAATCCCGATGGCATGGGCGAAACACACCGGGGCCGATCCGGCCAAGCTGAATGTGAACGGCGGTGCGATTGCGCTTGGGCATCCTTTGGGCGCATCCGGGGCGCGGCTGATGACGACGCTGGTGCACAGCCTGCATGCGCGCGGCAAGAAATACGGTTTGCAGACCATGTGCGAAGGCGGCGGCATTGCCAACGTCACGATTATCGAGGCGCTATAGTCGCAACCATAAGAAGGAGATGAGGGACGTAACGTCCGTCATTTCCAAAGGCCGCACATCCTGACAAGTTGCAGGAAAATAATACGTCCCGGAGGAACAAGATGACGCTACCCGCCCTTTTCGACAATTTGCGTATCCCGCTGATTGGCAGCCCGCTGTTCATTATCTCGAACCCTGATCTGGTGATTGCACAGTGCAAGGCCGGTATCGTGGGCAGCTTTCCTGCGCTGAATGCACGCGAAGCAGAAGGGGAGCCGATCGAGCTGGACCGCTGGTTGACGCGCATCAAGGAAGAGCTGGATCGTCACAACCAAGCGAATCCCGACAATCCCGCCGCCCCCTATGCGGTGAACCAGATCGTGCATAAATCCAACACCCGTCTCGAGCGCGACGTAGAGATTTGCGTCAAGCACGAGGTGCCACTGTGGATCACGTCCTTGGGCGCACAGGAATGGCTGAACGACGCGGCGCATGGTGCGGGTGGTGTGGTCTTGCATGACATCATCAACAACCGCTTTGCACATAAAGCGATTGAAAAAGGGGCCGATGGTCTGATCGCTGTGGCGGCTGGGGCAGGGGGCCACGCCGGGGCGTTGTCGCCGCTGGCGCTGATTCAGGAAATTCGCGAATGGTTTAGCGGGCCGGTATTCTTGTCCGGTGCGATTGCCAAGGGCGACAGCATTCTGGCGGCGCAGGCTATGGGTGCGGATGGCGGCTATGCCGGGTCGGCGTTTATCGCCACGCAAGAAGCGAACGCTGACGACCGTTATAAACAGATGATCGCGGATTCGGGCGCGTCGGATATCGTCTATTCCGATTTGTTCACCGGGGTTTGGGGCAACTATCTGAAGTCCTCGATCGAGGCGCAGGGGATGGACCCGAACAACCTTGAACGGTCCGACCCGTCGAACATGAACTTTGGGGCTGACCGCGAAAAGCCCAAAAGCTGGAAAGAGATTTGGGGGGCCGGGCAGGGGATTGGCGCCGTCAAGGATGTGCGCCCCGCCGCCGAGGTGGTAGAGCGTCTGGCAACAGAATACGCCGCCGCCCGCAAACGTCTGTTCGATCAGACCGCGTGAGTGTAAAACAGGCCGTCCCTTCGGGGGCGGCTTTTTTGATGCGAGGACAGAGATAGCGATGCACGACACACCGCAGACGACATTGCGCCGATTGTTCGACCGGGCCGTCGCGGTGGCGGACCCGATGCAATCGCTGGCCACGCATCTGCCGCCCAAACCGGCGGGCCGCGTCGTGGTGATCGGCGCGGGCAAGGCAAGCGCGCGCATGGCAGAGGCCGTCGAGGCGGCGTGGGGTCCTTGTGACGGTTTGGTGATCACCCGCTATGGATATGCGCGCCCCTGTCAGGGGATCGAGATTGTCGAGGCCGCGCATCCCGTGCCCGATGCAGCCGGACAGGCGGCAACCGCGCGGATGTTAGATCTGTTGAGCGGCTTGGGGGAGGGGGACTTTGTGCTGGCGCTGATCTCGGGCGGGGCGTCGGCGCTGCTGACCGCGCCCTTGGGGGAGATTACGCTGGCCGAAAAACAAGCGGTGAACGCGGGGTTGCTGGCCTCTGGTGCGCCGATCACGCAGATGAATGTGGTGCGCAAGCATCTGTCGCAGGTCAAAGGCGGTCAGCTGGCGGCGGCGGCTTATCCGGCGGTGATGCACACATTGATGATCTCGGATGTGCCGGGGGATGATATGGCGATGATCGGGTCCGGCCCGACGGTGGGCGATGCCACCACATCGCAGGACGCGCAGGCGATTTTGACGCAGTGGGGCGTGGCGGTTCCGGCCTCGGTCACGCGGGCCCTGGCTGCGGGGTCACAGGTCGTGCCGCCCGGTGATCCGCGGTTGTCGCGGGTGATGAACCGGATTTATGCGGCCCCCAAGCAATCGCTGGATGCGGCAGAGGCTTTGGCCGAGGCGGAGGGGTATCGCGTGATCCGTCTGGGCAATGATATTGAGGGCGAGGCCCGCGAGGTCGCCCGTGCCCATGCCGCCTTGGCCCTGCAAGAACAGGCGCGTCTGCGTCATGGCGATGCGCCGGTGATAATCCTGTCGGGTGGGGAGCTAACGGTCACACGGCGCGGGGAGGGCGTTGGCGGACCGAATGCGGAATACGCGCTCGCCTTGATGTTGGCATTAGACGGGGCGGCGGGCGTCTGGGGGTTGGCCTGCGATACCGACGGCGTCGACGGCGCGGCCGAGGTCGCAGGGGCCATCATCGGACCCGACAGTTTGGACCGTGCACAGGCGGCAGGAGTTGATGCGAAGGCGGCGCTTGCCGCAAATGACGCGCATGGTTTCTTTGATTGTATTGGCGGTCAGGTCATAACAGGACCGACGCTTACGAACGTCAACGACTTCCGTGCACTGGTTGTATTCCCAGGTTAGAATTCAATTGTGGATTGGATAGCGTTTAAGAATCTGTTCATGATTTTCGCATAATCCTTCGTGCAAGCTACAATTAACATTGGCACCGAAAACGGTGCTACCTATAAGTGAAGAATGCCGTTAACCTTTTCAGCAAGCGGCTTTCAGCGGAATGGGCGCTGTATCCAGTTTTGCGAATTGTGAGAGAGTAGTTTTGTTCAAGCGCTTAGATTTGATTTTGGTCGTCGCCTGCCTTTTCGTGACCTTCGGGATCTACGCAGAAGGCGCGCGCATGAACCGCGCCGCGGCCAAGGCCGAATTTGCTCGCATCACCGAAGATGGCCTGCAGGCGCTAGACCGCCGGATGAATATCTATCTGCAAAGCCTGAACGGTGCTGCAGGGATGATGCAGGCATCCGAGAATATCGAGTATGACGACTTCGAAACCTTCGTTGAAAGTGTCGATATCGAAAATTACCTGCCCGGTATCAACGGGATCGGTTTCATCGAACCTGTCGCAAGGGTGGACGAAGCAGCCTTTGTGTCCCAGATGCGCGCCAATGGGACGTCTGGGTTTAAGGTCCGTCCTGAAACCAACCACGACCTAAAGTATGTGATCAAATACATCGCGCCGGTGCTGCCCAACAAGGAAGCGGTGGGGTTGGATATCAGCTTTGAAAAGGGGCGACGCGAGGCGGCAAATCGGGCGCGTGAAACCAACACACCACAGCTGACACCGCGTATCCTGCTGGTGCAGGACGCGATGAAAGAGCCGGGGTTCTTGTTGCTGCGCCCGCTGTTCTATAGCTCGGGACAGCGCGATGGGGAGTTTCGCGGTTGGGTATATGCGCCCTTTGTTGGCCGGAACCTGCTGCAAGACCTGACGCCGAACCAGAACAACGTTTACGATTTCCACGTATATGACGGCGACACGACCGATCCCGAAGCGCTGATTTATGCCAGTCAGGATCACAATCATACGGCCGGCAAATATGGCACCACCTATACCACCGAATTCTTCGGGCGGACCTGGACGGTGCAGTTTGAAAGCACGCCGCAGTTCGAAGCGCTCTTTCCCGGTGGTACCCCACTTCTGGCGCTGGTCGCAGGGATCGCGTTGACGGCAATGTTGATGATTGTACTGCGTGCCATCCGCCAGCGCGCCAACTCCTTGGCCGAAGTCGCAGAACTGCGCGAACAGCAGATCAGCGCCCGCGAGGAGGAAAACCGGTCGATTATTGAAAATAGCGTCGTTGGCATCTTCATTCTAGATCACCGGCGGCAGGTCCTGTTTGCCAACCATGCTGCGCTTGAAGTTTTCAACGAGGTAGAGGACGGCATGGGCGGGCGTCCGCTGTCTGACTTTGTCACCCCTGCCCAAGGGGTTCCTGGTGACGCCGGCTACAACGCGACGGGCAAGACGCGGGACGGGGCCGAGCTGTATCTTGACGTGCACCACAACGACTGGGTCACGCTGAATGGTGTCAAACGGGTGACGGCCATTGTGCGCGACGTGACTGCCGAAGTGGGGGCCGTGGAAGAACTAGCGGGAATCAAGGAACGCTACGATTATGCGTTGGCCGGATCAGAGATCGGTGTCTTTGAAGTTAATCTCGCGACTGGAAAATCGGTAGTCTCACCGACTTGGCGGAAGATTACCCATGTGGCTCCCGAGGTCGAGGATACTCAAGAAGCCTTCCTGAACCGCATCCACCCCGACGATTTGCCCCGGCTGCTTGAGGCAGATAAAAACTGTATCACCGGCAAGGCCGAAAGATCGCTCACGGAATTTCGGATGCAGTTTGGCGACAGCTGGCGCTGGATGCGGTCCGATGCCGTTGTCGTGGATCGCGCGTCCGATGGTACGGCGAAACGGATGGTCGGCACACAAAGCGACATCACCGCCCTGCGCCACGCCCGAAACGCGCTTGAGGCAAGTGAAAAGCGGTTCCGCACCGTGTTGAATGCTGCCCCCGTCGGCATGGCGACGCTGAACAGCGACGGTCGGTTTACCACCGTGAACAATGCTATGTGCGAGCTTACGGGCTATTCCCAAAAGGAGATGACCGACAGCTTTACCCTCGGACAGGTCATCCCTAAAAAAGACGTAAAGATGATGCGGGATATCGTCACCCAGTTTACCCAAAGCGGGTCGAACGAAGTGTATCGGGGCGAACATCCTATCCTGCACAAAGACGGTGGCGAACGATGGGGATTGTTCAACATCACCTGGACCTATGACAAGAATGAAGACGCTTTTGTCTTTATCGCGCAAGTTAACGACATCACCGATCAAAAGAAGATCGACGAAATCAAGAATGAATTTGTCTCAACCGTTAGCCATGAATTACGCACGCCATTGACGTCGATCAAAGGCGCGCTTGGGCTGATTGAGATGTCGGCGCGGGACGCTTTGCCTGCATCCGCCCTGCGTCTGATCGAGATCGCGCGGAATAATGCGGACCGTCTGACCACCATCGTGAACGACATTCTGGACCTCGAAAAAATCTCGTCGGGCAAGATCGATTTCGACCTCGACCATATGAGCCTGAACGAGGTCATCGATTCCGCCGTCCACGAGATGATGCCTTTCGCAGTAACGCACGGGACCAGCCTTCAGATTGATGTGCCCGAGACGCCGATCCATGTAACGGCGGATTGGTCGCGCATGATGCAGGTTCTGGCAAACCTGATTTCCAATGCCTGCAAATATTCAAACGAAGGCACAGCTGTTACGATCAAGGCGGAACCGATTGGCGAAATGGCGATCGTCTATGTGCAGAATTTCGGCCCCGGCGTGCCTGAAAATTTCAAGAACCGCATCTTCCAGGCGTTTTCGCAGGCCGATGGATCAGACACACGCGCAAAGGGCGGGACCGGCCTTGGGCTGAACATCACGCGGCAGATCGTGTGGCGGCAGGGCGGGAATATCGGGTTCGAAAGCAAGCCGAGCGGGACGACTATCTTTTGGTTTACGTGCCCGTTAAGCAGTGGTCCTGCTGACGTGCAGGGGCCTGTCCAGCCGCCGCAGCTCGAGGTCGTTGCTGATACGGAGCGCAACCTAAAGGTGTTGCATCTTGAGGATGATGAAGAGTTTGCAGAGGTGCTTCGCGAGGGGTTAAAGCCCTTTGCCGACGTCCAGAACGTCACTCGTCTGAACGAGGTTCCTGCCGCGCTGAATACGGGACCGTTGGACGTTATCGTTCTGGACTGGACGGTGCCGGATGGTGATGCAAGTGCCGTTCTGGACGACATAGCAAGGTTTCAACCCCAAGCGCGGGTGGTCGGACTGACATCGGATGCCGCACGCGACAAGGATAGCCGAGTGGGCACGCATCTGGTAAAATCGCAAACTGAGCTATCGCATATTATCAACAGCATTGTCGGGTCGACATAAAGCCTGCGCTGATCTATCTCAGGTTGTGTATAATTTATTTTAAGTCGCCTTAAAAATGACTAGATGCTTTTGTCTATAGGGGCGCAAGGGATAAGAGGGTGCTGAAGCTGGGATGGTGCCTTCTTTTTGTAGATAAGGACGTCCTATGTCTTGGAACGAAAAAAAGAGCCGCATCGCGACTGGTTTCGTCGCAGGGTCGGCTTTGGCCGGAGGGTGGTACACCTCAAGCGCGGCGCTCTTGTCGGGTGGGGCTGCCCAGACTGTTCCCATTGTTGGCGCGATTGCACTTGCCGGCCTTGTTCCCCTGATTGCAATGAATTTTCGATCGACGCCGGCGCGGTCCACGATAGATGACAGCCTTAAGCAACAGCTCAGCGTCCTGAAGAAGCACACGATGGTGAATGTCGTCGACATCGATAACCGGCTGGTAGAGGTGAACGACCTGCTGCTTGAGGCGACGGGCTATACACGCGACGAACTGATCGGCCAACCGGTCAAGATGTTATATGCCAGCGACAACCATATCACGACAGCCGAAATTCGGGATTTTCTAAGGCAGGGCAAGGGCTGGCAAGGCCAGACCACATTGCGTCATCGTGATGGCTCTAGCTGTGTGACCCAAACGACCGTAACGCCGCTGCGGGACGCCGATGGCAATTGGATAGGGTCGATCTCGGCGCGCACGGATATTACGGCAACCACAAAATTGATCGCCCGACGCGACACGGCCATGACATTGCACGAGCTACGCGATGACATCTGGATTGTGTCTGAACAGGATCTTGAACTGCGGTATATGAACCTCGCGGCAAAGGCGCGGTTCGGCTGGGCAAAACGCCCTGACGATGGGCTGACTGTACGCGATATGTCGCGGGACAACGGGTGCGAAGACGTGCTTGAGGCGTGTCTGCGGATAGTGGACACAGGCGAGACGTTCACCACTTTTAGCGCACAGATCGGGTCTAAGAAATTCGACGGGTCGATCAAATGGCTGAACAAGGGGACCGCCGATGGTCGCTTGCTGATCATGTTGCACGACATCACCGAACGTCTTGAACAAGACCAGCTTCAGGCGGATTTCATTTCGATGGTCAGCCACGAGCTGCGGTCGCCGCTGACCTCTATCAAGGGATCCATGGGGTTATTGTTGTCCAAGGCCGCGGGGGAGCTGCCACCCAAGGCCGAAGGGCTGCTGGAAATTGCGCATCGCAACGCCGACCGTCTGGTGCTGATTATCAATGATATTCTGGACATCGAGAAGATATCGTCGGGACGTCTGGATTTCGAGATGGAAACCGCAGACCTGTCAGAGTTGATCGCGGAATCTTTGCGGGCCAACGCGATGGCGCATCAGCGGTTTGGTCTTCAAATCAAATGCCGCGGTGTTGATACTTCGACGTTTATAGAAACTGACGCCAACCGTATCATTCAAGTTTTAACCAACCTTATGTCGAATGCCGCGAAGTTTTCCAAACCCGGCGGTGTGGTCGAAATTTCTGTTACCAAGAACGAAGAAGTCGTTAGTGTATCCGTGCGAGACGAAGGTATGGGCATTGCCACAGAAGACCAACACAAGATTTTCCAGCGTTTTGCAGATATGGCAAACTCGGATCGTGCGAGCAAAGGCGGTACCGGTTTGGGGCTGAGTATCTGTAAAGCAATTGTTGAAGGTTTGGGTGGGACGATCAATTTTGTGAGTAAAGAAGGGCAGGGGACAACTTTCACCTTCACTTTACCCGTCAAAACGCGGCATTCTGAGCCGGACAAAGATTTTGAAAGACTAGAAAATGTTGGATAAGTGTACCGTATGATCAAATTGCTTCACGTAGAAGACGATGCCGATATCCGCGAAATTGCCAAGATGTCCCTCGAGCTGTCGGGCGATTTCGTAGTTGAACAGTGCGATTGCGGCGAACAAGCGCTTGAAAAGACGCTTGATTATATCCCCGATGTATTTCTGTTGGACATGATGATGCCGGGCATGACGGGCCGCCAAACGCTAGAAAAGCTGCGCGAGAATCCGAACTTTGCAAATGTACCTGCAATTTTCATGACCGCGCGGGCACAGCCCAACGAATTGGAAGAGCTGCGTGGCATTGGCGCGACAGAGGTGATCAGCAAACCATTTGATCCCATGTCGCTGGCAGACCAGATCAAAGCCGCCATCGCGTGAAGCCTACCAAATTTTAGAATACAGAAACCGCAGTGGCGTACACTGCGGTTTTTTACTTTTGTGTCATATCCGTAGTTTCTGATGTTTAGGGTGCCGAGCGGGTGATCTGAACGCTTTGCGGTGTGAACTCACGCTGAAGTGCGGTTCTTGATATCTCGTTTTACTCCAACCGGTTCTGTATTTCCATCAGGTTGCTTTCAAAGACCTCAGCGGGCGTCCGGTAGCCAAGGCACTTGCGCGGCGTTGCGTTGAGGCGGTGGCAAATCGACCTCAAATATCGATTTGTCAGCGCCGTCGGTGCGGTTGATCTTGGAAGGTATCGACGCAGCCTGTTGTTCGTATTCTCAACAGTGCCTTTCTGATAGGGCGCTTGCGGGTCACAGAACCAGGCATCCGCTCCGATCCCGGCCTTGAGATATTTCCAGGCCGAGAACTCGGTGCCGCGGTCGAAGGTAATCGACTGGCGCGCATCGGCGGGCAGGGGAGCCAACCCGTTGATCAGAGACTCCATGATCGGTTTGGATTGGCGATCTTCATTACGCATCACGACGGCATAGCGGCTGACGCGCTCCACCAGTGACGTCACGTTTACCTTCCCATGCTCCTTGCGGAACATCATCAAGTCGCACTCCCAATGGCCGAATTCTAAGCGTTTTGAGACACGCTCAGGCCTGTGTGACAGGCTTTGACTGTCAAATATGTGGGTTCTGTTGTGCCTGCGGTAACCACGCGGCCGACGGTGGCGACGATGCTCAGGGAGATGGCGGTAGAACTGTTCCTCGCGACCGTCTTTGGAATAGGCAAAGCGATAGATCGTCTCGTGACTCACGCGGATCGGGTGCCGTTCGAGCCGCATCCTGCCGGCTATCTGTTCGGGCGACCAGCCAGCCTTCAGGCGGTTTTCGATAGCGGCTTTCAAATCAGGGTGGATGATCATCTTGCGATGGATCGCACGGCGCTGCTCATATTTGTCCTGAGCGACGAGCGCGTGATACCCATTTAGCTCAAGCAGTTCGTTGTCCGTGTACCGATTACGCTTAATGTCTCGGTAGATCGTGGACGGGTCGCGACCCAGTCGATCCGCGATCTCTGAAATCGGCATTTTGGCTTCAAGCCACTTTGCAAGCTTGCGACGTTCGTCCAGCTTCAGGTGACAGTAGTGGGTTCCCATTCTTCATACTCCATGCAACTCTCTGTATTCGTACATATTTTGCACTTCGTTTGTGAATCCACCGCGCATTAACCGCTTGGCCTATAATCTGTCTCTTATACACATCTGACGCTGCCGACGAATA
>OJBO01000856.1_pt1 | contig 14157 bp, 15 predicted proteins | sample 1590461 | NCBI WGS metagenome assembly OJBO01 (sample SAMN05416836, study PRJEB24817) | seawater metagenome | isolation source: Sea water | place: Canada:Atlantic | collected 2013-07 | reverse complement strand
ACGTGTCCTATTCCGGCGTCACCATGGCGCTGATCCACGGCGGCCAACCCGATGCCCTGATCCTGTGCCACGAGCCAACCCGCAAGACCATGCGCGGTCTGCCCGACTACACGCTGCCCACGCTGGAAGAGGTACGCGACGTGGCACTGACGCTGGCAAAGGTCGCCAATGCCGGATGCCAGGTGGTCGGCATCTCGATCAATACGCAGCATCTGTCGGAAGCAGAGGCAGACGCGTACCTCGCCGAGGTTGAGCAACGCTTGGGCTTGCCAGCCGTGGACCCGTTCCGCCAAGGTGCCGCGAAACTGGCGGATGCTTTGGCAGCCCTCTGATCGGCCCTTCGGGGAGAGTTTAAGTGGCAAAATGAAGGAGCGGATATGCGTATCGAGGTAAGCCGGGATGTGTTTCGGCTGGCACAGGTCTTTACGATTTCGCGTGGATCGCGGACCGAGGCGCAGGTGCTCACGGTTCGGATCACCGAAGGCGGCGTGACGGGGTGGGGCGAGTGCGTGCCCTACGCCCGTTATGACGAGACGTTGGAATCGGTCACGACAGAGATCGAAGCGTTAAGCGGGTCCGTGACCCGCGAGGCGCTGTACGATCTGCTGCCCGCCGGGGCTGCGCGCAATGCAGTGGATTGTGCCCTATGGGATTTGCAGGCCAAACAGGCAGGCAAACGTGTGTGGGAACTGGCGGGGCTGGCCCAGCCGGAGCCCGAGATCACGGCCTTTACCCTGTCGTTGGATAGCCCCGAAAAGATGCGCGAACAGGCTGCATTGCATGCGCATCGTCCGTTGTTGAAGATCAAGCTTGGTACGCCGGACGATATGCCCCGTCTTGAGGCCGTGCGCGCCGGTGCCCCCGACGCGCAGATCATCATCGATGCGAATGAGGGCTGGTCGGCAGAGGTTTATGCCGATCTGGCACCGCATCTGGTACGGCTTGGCGTGTCATTGGTGGAGCAGCCTTTGCCCGCAGGCGATGATGATGCCTTGATCGGGATGGATCGGCCTGTGCCGGTCTGTGCGGATGAAAGCTGTCATGACCGTGCGAGCCTTGCTGCGCTGCAAGGAAAATACGATGTGGTCAACATCAAGCTGGACAAAACCGGCGGTCTGACAGAGGCGCTGGCGCTGCGCGATGCCGCTGTCGCACAGGGCTTTGAGGTGATGGTCGGCTGCATGGTCGGGTCTTCGCTGGCAATGGCACCGGCGACCTTGGTGGCGCAGGGGGCCAAGGTGGTGGACCTTGACGGCCCGCTGCTTCTGGCCGAAGACCGCGCGGACGCTTTGACATTTGACGCCGCCGGGGTGCACCCGCCTGCGGCCAAGCTTTGGGGATAAGACATGCGGACTGTATATGTGAACGGCGAATACCTGCCCGAGACCGAAGCCAAGGTTTCGATCTTTGATCGCGGGTTTCTGATGGCGGACGGGGTCTATGAGGTTACCAGCGTGCTGGATGGCAAGCTGGTCGACTTTGACGGCCACGCGATCCGGCTGAGCCGGTCGCTGAATGAATTGCAGATGCGCAACCCGATCTCGAAAGAGGATCTGTTGGAGGTGCATCGCGAGCTGGTCCGTGTGAACGAGATCGACGAGGGGCTGATCTATTTGCAGATCACGCGCGGGTCGGACGGGGATCGAGACTTTGCCTTCCCCGATCCCGACACAACCGAGCCTACGATCGTGTTGTTCACCCAATCCAAGCCTGGCATGGCCGATAGCCCCGCCGCCAAGAAGGGGGCCAAGGTCATCAGCATCGAGGACATCCGCTGGGGCCGCCGCGACATCAAGACGGTGCAACTGCTGTATCCGTCGATGGGCAAAATGATGGCCAAGAAAGCGGGCTGTGACGATGCGTGGATGGTCGAGGACGGGTTTGTCACCGAAGGCACCAGCAACAACGCCTATATCGTCATGGGCAACAAGATCATCACCCGAGCCCTGAGCAACGAGATTTTGCACGGCATCACCCGCGCTGCGGTTCTGCGGTTTGCCAAAGAGGCGCAGATGGTCGTGGAAGAGCGTAACTTTACCATCCACGAAGCGCAGCAGGCGGATGAGGCGTTTACCACATCAGCCAGCGCCTTTGTCATGCCAGTGGTCGAGATCGACGGCGTGGCCTTGGGCGATGGAACACCAGGCAAGGTCGCGCCGCGTCTGCGCGAGATCTATCTGGAAGAAATGCGCAAGGCGGCGGTGTAACTCGCCTTGCCAAGGGGCTGGCCGCGTGCGGTCAGCTCTTTTCCACGTTCTGCTCAAACGCAACTTTGAACGCTTCTTTCTGCGTGTCTTTCGCGTCGGTCTGATAGCCGGCTTTCCATGCGTCCATGGTCATGCCGTAAAACAATTCACGCGCTTCTTCCTTGCCCATGTCGATGCCGCGTTCGTTTGCGGCCTCTTGATACCAGCGCGACAGGCAATTGCGGCAAAAGCCGGCTAAGTTCATCATGTCGATGTTTTGAACATCCGTGCGGTCTTGCATCAGATGCTGTTGCAGTCGGCGGAACGCCGCAGCCTGCAGTTCGATTTCCTGTTGTGTGGGCATTATGCTCTCCTCGGTGTCGGTACCGTAAAGTTATGGGTTGGTCGGTGTGGGTTCAAGGCGGGTGCCTGGCTGCGTGTCTTGTGGTCTGCTTGCAATCGTCATGGTGCTGTAACACTGAAGGGGGCATAGACGGTATGGGCCAGCCTTGCTAAATGTTAACGCTAACTTATTTGCTATCCACTCTGATCGCTGCGCGTGTTAAACCAAGGTAATCAGAGCGCGGGGGCTGCAAAGCCCACAGATGAAAAGGGACGTCACCAGTATGAAACGCACGCGAAATGTCAAAATAGTTGCCACCTTGGGTCCGGCTTCGGATACCCACGAGACGATCTCGGCGTTGTTTCAAGCGGGCGCGGATGTGTTCCGGTTGAACATGAGCCACGGCAGCCATGACGAAATCAGGATCAAGCACAAGATCATCCGCCAGATCGAAGAGGAAACGGGGTCCACGATCGGTATCCTTGCGGATCTTCAGGGGCCGAAGTTGCGTGTGGGTGTCTTCGCTGGGGACAGCGAGCTGCTGGTCGAGGGTGCGTCGTTCCGGCTTGATCTGGACGAGGCAGAGGGCAACGCCCGCCGCGTATGCTTGCCCCACCCAGAGATTTTTCAAGCGCTTGAACCGGGGGCATCGCTGTTGGTCAATGACGGTAAAATCCGTTTGAAGGTCAAGGAATGTGGGCCCGATTTCGCAGAGTGCGAAGTGATGATCGGCGGCGTGATCTCTAACCGCAAGGGCGTGAACGTGCCGGATGTGGTTCTGCCGCTCGCCGCGCTATCGGAAAAAGACCGCGCCGATCTGGAATTTGTTTGCGATCTGGGGGTCGACTGGCTGGCGCTAAGCTTTGTGCAGCGTCCCGAAGATGTGACAGAAGCGCGTGAACTGGCCAAAGGCCGTGCCGCATTGCTGAGCAAGATTGAAAAGCCGTCGGCGGTGGACCGGTTCGAGGATATCCTTGCTGTCAGTGACGGGATCATGGTGGCGCGCGGTGATCTGGGGGTCGAGCTGCCGGTGCAGAATGTGCCGCCGATCCAGAAACGACTGGTGCGCAAGTGCCGCGCGGCGGCAAAGCCGGTGATCGTCGCGACGCAGATGCTGGAATCGATGATCGAAAGCCCGATCCCCACACGGGCCGAGGTGTCGGACGTGGCGACCGCGATCTATGAAGGCGCGGATGCCGTGATGTTGTCGGCGGAATCTGCTGCCGGTGCCTATCCGGTCGAGGCGGTGCGCACGATGGACAACGTCGCCACCGAGGTAGAGCAGGACCCGACCTATACGCAGATCATTGAATCGTCGCGCAAGGTGGATCGCATGACAGTGGCCGACGGTATCGTTGCCGCTGCCCGCGAGATTGCGGAAACCGCGAACATCAAGGCGATCTGCTGTTTCACGCAAAGCGGCACCACCGCACTGCTGACAGCGCGGGAACGCCCTCGGGTGCCGATCATCGCGTTGACGCCGCTGGTCAAGACCGCGCGCCGTCTGGCGCTCACCTGGGGCGTCAATTGCGTTCAGACCGGCACGCTGGAACGCTTCAAAATGGCCGTGGTCAGCGCTGCACGGGTTGCCCGTGACGAAGGCTATGCCGGGCCCGAAGATATGATCGTCGTCACCGCAGGTGTGCCTTTCAACGTCGAGGGCAGCACAAATATCCTGCGCGTCGCACCCTGCGACGAACGATTGATTTTTAATACTGATCCGGAATAACCTCTGGTCAGGCAATAAAAATATATCGAGCAGGGGCAAAGACTATGGATACTGATCTGATTTTGGTGATTGGTCTTGCCCTTGCTGTGCTTTCTATCCCCTCTGTCGTGTCGGCCTTCTCTGATGGCCGTGCGCCGCGGGCGTCTGCCTTGACGGTGCTGATCGCGGGCGGGATGATTGTCTATGCGATTAACACCCATCCGGGTGGCTATGCGCTGGAAGATATCCCCACCTCCGTCCTGCATGTCGTTGCGCGCTATAAGTTCTGGTAACCGCCCGCGTTTCGCGCTTTTGCCCTTGCTTTGAGGGGCGGCCCCTCCTATACGCCAGCTTCGTTCCGCGCGTCCGGCCTTCGTGGCATGCCGAGTCGCGCACTTACCGAACTCAAGTTAAGGAGACGGAAATGCCCAAGATGAAGACGAAATCGAGTGCAAAAAAGCGCTTTAAGATCTCGGCGACCGGCAAGGTCATCGGCGGTCAGGCTGGCAAACAGCATGGTATGATCAAACGGTCTAAGAAATTTATCCGTGACGCGCGTGGGACAACAGCTTTGTCTGCTCCCGACGCCAAGATCATCAAGGGCTTTATGCCCTACGACCGCTAAGATAGGAGAGCCGATATGTCCCGTACAAAAGGTGGTGTGGTCACCCACGCCCGTCACAAAAAGGTAATCAAGGCAGCCAAAGGTTACTATGGCCGCCGCAAGAACACCTTTAAGGTCGCCCGTCAGGCGGTCGACAAAGCCAACCAATACGCCACGCGCGACCGTAAGAACCGCAAGCGGAACTTCCGCGCTTTGTGGATCCAGCGGATCAACGCCGCTGTGCGCAGCCACGACGAAGCACTGACATACAGCCGCTTCATCAACGGTTTGTCCTTGGCTGGTATCGAAGTGGACCGGAAGGTTCTGTCCGACCTGGCAGTCAACGAGCCCGAAGCATTCGGTGCCATCGTAAAGCAAGCACAAGACGCATTGGCCGCATAAGCGCCCTTTGACGATCCAGAGTTTTAGAACGCCGCCCTGACATCGGGGCGGCGTTTTTCGTTTAGGCGGAGTCTTGCGCCGTCAGCGGTTTTTGAAACACCACCACAGCGGCCCCTGTCAGCAGGATCGCAGCGGCGGCCAGCAAGCTGGACCCGATGTTGCCCGTCAGGTCGCCCAAGGCACCGGCGGCAAAGGGGCCTGCGGTCTGCGCGATAGCAAAGACCACGGTGAACAGGCTCATCGCGGCGGCCCAGCTTTCTGCGGGCAGGTTCTGGCGGATAAAGCTGGTGATCGCGCCGGGGGCCATGAAGACGCACAGCCCGAAAACCACGGCTGAAATCACCACGGCCCCACCGGCGGGCAGGACGAGCGGCAGCGCTGACCCAACTGCGATGCCGGTCAGGATCATCGCCAAGGGCTTGCCCGATGCGTGCCGCGCCAGCACGCCGCGCCACACGAAGGGCGAGGCGATCAGCGCCAGCCCCATGATGATCCACACCGCCGAGATCAGCAGCGCCGGTGCCTGTTGATCCGTCATCCACGCAGACAGGAATGTCAGATAGACGATATAGCCCATGGCAAAACCGACGTAGCCTGCAAGCTCTCTCCAGATCAGGTGCAGCTTGATGCCGCCTGCCGCCGTGTTGCGCTGCGCAGGCACCGATAGACGCGCCGCGGCCCATAGGGACAGGGGCAGGCAGGCGGTGCTGATCGCGCCGATGATATACCAGCCATAGCGCCATGATCCGGTGCCCCAGAGCTCTATCATCAGGGGCAGGGACGCGCCTGCGAGCATGATCCCGATACCGCCCCCCGCGCCGAACAGGATCGCAATCGCCAGTGCATTGCGCCGCGCGTCGCCGGGAAACAGCCGCGCGGTTAGCACGCCAGCAGTAGAGAATGACATCGCCCCGAATACCCCTGCCGCGAACCGCCAGAAGGTTTGCCAGCCCATCGTCGCCTCGTATCCCGTGGCGAGCAGGGTCAGCGTGGTCGCGACCATGCCAAAGCCGAACAGCCGCGCCGGCGCGATGCGCCCGATCAGCAGCAACGTCAGCACCGCGCCAATGATATAGCCAAGCGCATTCGCCGTGTTCAGCCAGCCCGCCTGCGCGTAGGTCCAATCCAGCTCGGTCTTCATCGCGGGCAGGATCAGCCCGTAGGCAAAGCGCGCGAACCCGTTGGTGACCGTCACCCCCAGCGTCAGGCCAAGCAGCGCCAGCCAGGGCCGTGTGACAGGTCGGGGCAGGGACGGGTTGCCGTCGGGTTGTAAAATCTCTGCCACGCGCGGCACCCCCTTGATGGTTTGCGCCACTATGTGCCCGCGGTTTCAGCATCACAAGACCCGCTTCAAATGGCCCTGCCGCTTGTATTCGGGGCCAATTCTGCTAGCACCAGCCCGAGCAAAAGACATGAGGCCGATATGGACGACCTGAAAGCGAAATATCTGGGCCAGATCGCTGGTGCCGCCGACGAAGCCGCGTTGGAGGACATCCGTCTGACCGCCGTGGGTAAAAAGGGCGAAGTCGCCCTGAAGATGCGCGAGCTGGGCCGTATGACGCCCGAAGAACGCCAGACAGTCGGCCCCGCGCTAAACGCGCTCAAGGACGAGATCAACTCCGCCATTGCCGCGAAGAAAGCAGCACTTGGGGATGCGGCCCTTGATGAGCGTCTGCGCAGCGAATGGCTGGACGTGACACTGCCCACGCGGGCGACCCGCCAAGGCACGATCCACCCCGTCAGCCAAGTGACCGAGGAAGTGACCGCGATCTTCGCCGAGCTGGGGTTCTCTGTCGCCGAAGGGCCGCGCATCGACACCGATTGGTATAACTTCGACGCGCTGAACATCCCCGGCCACCACCCTGCGCGTGCCGAGATGGATACGTTTTATATGGCACGTGCCGAGGGCGACGACCGTCCGCCCCACGTGCTGCGCACCCACACCAGCCCCGTGCAGATTCGCACGATGGAGGCCGAAGGCGCGCCCTTGCGCATCATCTGCCCCGGTGGCGTGTACCGTGCCGACTATGACCAGACCCACACACCGATGTTCCATCAGGTCGAAGGTCTGGCGATCGACAAAGACATCTCTATGGCGAACCTGAAATGGACGCTTGAGGAATTCTTTAGCGCCTTCTTCGAGGTCGAGGGCATCAAGACCCGCTTCCGCGCCTCGCATTTCCCCTTCACCGAGCCGTCGGCAGAGGTCGACATCCAGTGTTCCTGGGTCGACGGCCAGCTGCGCATCGGCGAAGGCGACGGCTGGATGGAGGTGCTGGGCTCCGGCATGGTCCACCCCAAGGTGCTGCAAGCGGGCGGGATCGATCCGAACGAATGGCAGGGCTTTGCCTTTGGCATGGGCATCGACCGCATCGCGATGCTGAAATACGGCATTCCTGATTTGCGGGCATTCTTTGATTCAGACCTGCGCTGGCTGCGGCATTACGGGTTTGCGAGCTTGGACCAGCCGACGCTGCATGGTGGTTTGAGTCGGTGAGGCTTGAGCATGGGCTGGCGCTATTTCGCCCGTTCAGAATCAATGCGGCGGAAAGAAAAGTCGTTCAGCATCGAGCCGCACCACTAGGTGCCCAAATGCCTATGGAAGGGCAGGTGCAGAATGGTGAGCGCTGGATAGCAACGCTAGAGGCCAAGGCTGGTGTCCTTCTCGCTCACATATCTATGATGATCGCAGTTACGGGCATTCTGTTCGCGATTAACGGTGAGTCTCTCAGCTATAAGTTAGTCCTTGCTAGTGAACTGACGGCGTATCTACTTTTAGCTCTGCTATGTATTAGGTGCCAAAGCCACTATGGCACTACCGATTTTTCAAGGGTGGTCGTGAAGGGGCCTAACCCTAAAGACGGGGCAGCGCACCACGTCTATCAGAACGCGGTATTTGGGGAGCTATTCTATCGCGAATGGTTATTTCGGTACATCCAGAGGGGGGTGTACCTTCTGACTTTCATACTGATATTTACGGTATTCTGGGGGTTGTGCTCTGAGAACTTCGGGACCTTCAAGTAATTGATATATATAGGCTGCTTTAGTGTTTTCTAGGTTGGTAGTCTAATCACACCGCAGTCTATAAAGGGGGCAGATGTGACTAGACGAGACAGTGGTAAGGGTTCCAAAATGTTCCATTTTATCCGTGAGCTGCGCTGGTGAAATATGTAATACTCCTATTCTGCTTCAGCGTCCTCCTCGCATCCCCCGCCACCGCCCAGTCCCTCCCGCCCTGCGGCGGGGATACCGTCTGCGAAGTCGGTGACCGCAGTTACAACATCCTGATGCCCGACGATTGGGATGGCGTGACGCCCCTGCCTGTTATGATGCATTTCCACGCTTTCCTGCGGCGGGGGCGCACCGTGATTAATCATCCGCGTATCGGGTCCGAGACAAAGCCGCGTGGTGTCATGCTGGTGGCCCCGTCGGCGCGGCATCGGGCGTGGCGGTTCTGGCAGGATGACCCTGCGGATATCGCCTTTGGGGATGCGGTGCTCGCGGATGTGGCGAAACGCTATCCGGTGAATCAAAGCCAGATCTATATCTCGGGGTTCAGCTTTGGCGCGGCGATGGCGTGGCGCTATGCCTGCGCGCGCGGCGACCGGATCGCGGGGCTGATGACCATGTCGGGCACCATCAAACAGGCCAGCACCTGCGCCAACCCGCCGCGTCAGGTCCGCCATGTGCACGGGCTGAACGATCTGTGGATGAGCCTGCCGCGCGGGCCCGAACATGACACCACCAATGTTGTCGCCCTCTGGCGCAAGGCGTTCCGCTGTGGCAAGGGCCGGCTGGACGGCGCGCTGACCCTCGCCCCGGGGGTAGAGTTCGCGCATTTCACCTGGGACAATTGCGCCGGCGACCGCAGCGTGACGCTGGACATCCATACCGGCGGACATTTCATCCCGACCGGATGGCTTGGCTACCAGCTGGACGGGTTGATGCCCAAAACACCGGGCTAGGCGCAAAACGCAGCCGCACCGCATTGAAACCGCGCCGATTAAACGCTACGCCCTAGCGCAAGCATTGCATGAGGATCACCGCCATGAAATTCACACTGTCCTGGCTGAAGGAACATCTCGACACCACCGCGTCGATCGATGAAATCACCTATGCGCTGACCGATCTGGGGCTCGAGGTCGAAGGCGTCGAGGATCGCGGCGCAAAGCTGGCGGATTTTACGCTGGGCTACGTGCAGTCGGCGGAAAAGCACCCCGACGCGGATCGTTTGCAGATCTGTCAGGTGGATACCGACGAAGGCGTGCAGCAGATCATCTGCGGTGCGCCGAACGCGCGTCAGGGCATCACTGTGGTGGTGGCAAAGCCGGGCGTCTATGTGCCGGGCATTGATACCACCATCGGCGTCGGCAAGATCCGTGGCGTCGAAAGCTTTGGCATGATGGCGTCAGAGCGCGAGCTTGAGCTGTCCGAAGAACATGACGGTATCATTGAACTGCCCTCGGGCAATGTCGGCGACCGTTTCATCGACTGGCTGGCGGAAAACGACCCCGCCAAGGTTGACCCCGTGATCGAGATCGCGATTACCCCCAACCGACCCGATGCCTTGGGTGTGCGCGGGATCGCGCGTGATCTGGCAGCCCGTGGTCTGGGCACGCTGAAACAGCGCGATGTGCCCGCGGTCGAGGGGCAGTTCCCGTGCCCGATCTCTGTTTCGATCGACGAAGACACGCTGGACCAATGTCCGGTTTTCTACGGTCGTGTGATCCGAGGCGTCAAAAACGGCCCGTCGCCGGCGTGGTTGCAGGACAAGCTGCGCGCTATTGGCCTGCGCCCGATCTCGTTCCTCGTCGATGTGACGAACTTCTTCACCTATGACCGCAACCGTCCTTTGCACGTGTTCGACGCGGATAAGGTCGCGGGCAACAGCCTGCGCATCCACCGCGCCAAGGGCGGCGAGACCCTGATGGGGCTGGACGACAAGGAATATACCTTCAGCGAAGGCATGACCCTGATTTCGGACGCCGAAAAGGTTGAAAGCATCGCGGGGGTGATGGGCGGCGCGGAAAGCGGCTGTTCGATGGACACGGTGAATGTCTTTGTCGAAGCGGCCTATTTCGATCCGGTCCGCACCGCCTACACGGGCCGCGCGCTCAAGATCAACTCGGACGCGCGCTATCGCTTTGAACGGGGGATCGACCCCGAATGGACACCCTATGCCATCGAACATGCGACCCAGATGATCCTGGACATCGCAGGCGGTGAGGCGTCCGAAGTTGTCGTCGCGGGCAAGGTACCGGACTATTCTCGCGCCTACAAGCTGGACGCGGCGCGCGTGCAGTCGTTGGTGGGGATGACCATCTCGGAAAGCGAGCAGCGCAAGACGCTGACTGCGCTTGGCTTCCGTCTTGAAGGCGACATGGCCCATGTGCCAAGCTGGCGCCCCGATGTGCAGGGCGAGGCCGATCTGGTCGAGGAAGTCGCGCGGATTGCCTCGCTGACCAAGCTTGAAGGGCGCCCCTTGCCGCGTTTGACCGCCGGCGTGCCCAAGCCTGTCCTGTCGCCCATGCAGCGTCGCGAGGCCATCGCACGCCGTGCCTGCGCCGCCTTGGGCTATAACGAATGTGTGTCCTACAGCTTTATCGATCAGCCATCCGCCGCGCTGTTTGGCGGCGGCACCGATGACACCCGTCTGGAAAACCCGATCAGCGCCGACATGAGCCATATGCGCCCCTCGCTGTTGCCTGCCTTGCTTCAGGCTGCGGCCCGCAATCAGGCGCGGGGCTTCCCTGACATGGCGCTGTTCGAGGTCGGCCCCGTCTTCACCGGAGGGGAGCCCGGCGATCAGCATCTGCAGATCAGCGGTCTGCTGACCGGCAGCACCGGCCCCAAAGATGTGCACGGCGCATCCCGTCCGGTCGATGTCTTCGACGTCAAGGCGGATATCGAGGCGGTCTTGTCCGCCATCGGTGCCCCCGCCAAGGTGCAGATCAACCGCAATGGCGCTGACTGGTTCCACCCCGGGCGTCACGGGCAGATCTGCCTTGGCCCGAAAAAAGTGCTTGGCGTCTTTGGCGAAATTCACCCGCGGGTGTTGGCGGCGATGGATATGAAAGGGCCCGCGATGGGCTTTACCATCTGGCCGGCCGAAGTGCCTTTGCCGCGCAAAGCGGGTTCCACCCGTCCGGCGCTGAACGTCAGTGCGTTGCAGGCGGTTGAACGCGACTTTGCCTTTGTGGTGGATGCGGACGTGGATGCGCTGACCTTGGTCAATGCAGCGATGGGGGCGGACAAGGCCCTGATTGACGATGTGCGCGTGTTTGACGAATTCATCGGCGGGGCTTTGGGCGAGGGGAAGAAATCGCTCGCGCTGACCGTGCGGATGCAACCCAGTGACAAGACCTTGAAAGACGCGGATATCGAAGCTGTGAGTGCCAAGGTGATCGACAAAGTCACCAAAGCCAGCGGCGGTGTGCTGCGCGGTTAAAGCGAACGGAGGCGTTATGACGTTGCATGTATATCTCTCTGGTGAAATCCACACCGATTGGCGCGATCAGATCATTGATGGCGCGGCTGAACTGGATGTCGTGTTCACCGGCCCTGTCACCGACCACGCGGCCAGCGATGACTGCGGTGTGGCTATTCTGGGGCCCGAGGCCAACAAATTCTGGCACGACCGCAAGGGCGCGCAGCACAATGCGATCCGCACCCGCAAGGGCATCGAAGAAGCGGATGTCGTTGTGGTCCGCTTTGGCGAGCAGTACAAACAGTGGAACGCGGCTTTTGATGCGGGCTATGCGGCGGCTTTGGGAAAATCTTTGGTCATTCTGCATGGCGCTGATCACGCGCACGCGCTGAAAGAAGTCGACGCTGCGGCGATGGCCGTTGCCGAAGACCCCGCGCAAGTCGTTCAAATCCTGCGCTATGTCCTGACGGGCGACCTACCCGAATAGCCAGACGCACGACCGGATCGCGCGTTTTCCGCCTCCATGCATGGGAAAACTGTGCTGATCTGACAAAAAGACCTCGCGCGTTCGAAAACCTGTGCTAACGCATCTACAGTATGTCGTGCGACGTAACAGACACGGCTTTTAAACTTGCGAGGGACGAATATGCTTCAAGAATTCAAGGATTTCATTGCCAAGGGCAATGTGATGGATCTGGCGGTGGGTATCATCATCGGTGCCGCATTCACCGCGATTGTGAGCTCGCTGGTCAGCGACCTGATCAACCCTGTCATCGGTCTGGTGCTTGGGGGCGTTGATTTCACCAGCATGTATGTCGTGCTGTCTGGCGATGTGCCTGCCGACGCCGGTCTGGATGCGGCCCGCGAAACCGGCGCTGCGATCTTTGCCTATGGCGCGTTCATCACCGCCTGCATCAACTTCCTGATCATCGCCTTTGTAGTCTTTATGCTGGTTAAATTTGTCAACCGGATCAAGTCGTTGGCAGAGCGCCCCGACGATGTGGCACCCGAGGTGGTAACAGGCCCGAGCCAGTTGGACGTGCTGCTCCAAATCCGGGACGAGCTTGCCAAGAAGTAAGTCCGGCTCGACTGGTGAAACGCAAAAGGCCCGCAGGTTCACTGCGGGCCTTTCCTTGTTTTCGGGGCGCTTAACCAGCGATGGCTTGATCTGCTGTGATCGCCTCTAGCCCAAGGGCTTCGGCCACGGCGGCGTAGGTCAGTTGGCCTGCGTGCACGTTCAGTCCCGCCTTGAGGTGGGGATCGTCGGCGCAGGCTTGCTTCCAGCCTTTATCGGCCAGTGTCAGCATGAAGGGCATCGTGGCGTTGCCAAGCGCGATGGTAGAGGTCCGTGCGACCGCGCCGGGCATGTTGGCAACGCAGTAATGCATGATGCCATCGACCTCGTACACTGGATCCTGGTGCGTGGTCGCCTTTGAAGTTTCAAAGCAGCCGCCTTGGTCAATGGCCACGTCCACCAGTGCTGCGCCGGTCTTTAGCTCGGACAGTTGCGCGCGGCTGATCAGCTTGGGTGCTGCGGCACCGGGGATCAGAACGGCACCGATGATCATGTCGGCCTCGCGTGCCAGTTCGATCGTGTTGCCCGCTGATGCATAGGAGGTGTTGAACACGCCGCCATAGATATCATCCAGATAGCGCAGGCGGGGCAAGGACCGGTCAAGCACGGTCACATCGGCGCCCATACCCGCAGCGATTCGGGCCGCATGGGTGCCAACAACGCCACCGCCGATCACGATCACGCGGGCGGGGCCAACACCGGGCACGCCGCCCAGCAAGACGCCGCGCCCGCCATTGGCCTTCTGCAGGGTCCATGCCCCGACTTGCGGTGCCAGACGGCCCGCAACCTCGGACATTGGCGCCAGCAGGGGCAGGCCGCCTGCACGGTCCGTGACGGTTTCATAGGCGATGCAGGTCGCGCCCGATGCCAGCAGATCATTGGTCTGGGCGGGGTCTGGCGCAAGGTGCAGATAGGTGAACAATATCTGGCCTTCGCGCAGGCGCGCGCGTTCCTCCGACTGAGGCTCCTTGACCTTCACGATCATATCGGCGGTCGCAAAGACCTCCTCGGCGGTGTCGACGATCTTGGCACCGACCGCGAGATATTGTGCGTCGTCGAAGCCCGAGCCGACTCCCGCGTTCGTTTCGACGACCACCGAATGACCATGGGCGATCGCTTCCAGCGCGGCCATAGGCGTCATGCCAACGCGGAATTCCTGCGGTTTGATTTCCTTGGGGCAGCCGATGAGCATCATGTTCTCCCTGAGTTATATGGGCGCGATCATAGGGGTGACGGATTGCATGTAATTCGCTAACACAGGCGTATCATATCCATCTTGCGCGAATAATTTGCGCTGTTTCATCAAAAACAGGAAATTTCAGCGTGGAGCATCAGATCGACGAGACCGACGCCCGTCTGCTGCGCCTGGTGCAGCGAGACGCCCGACTTACTTCGGCGCAACTGTCTGAAAA
>OJBO01000854.1_pt1 | contig 14232 bp, 12 predicted proteins | sample 1590461 | NCBI WGS metagenome assembly OJBO01 (sample SAMN05416836, study PRJEB24817) | seawater metagenome | isolation source: Sea water | place: Canada:Atlantic | collected 2013-07 | reverse complement strand
CCTCTCAGGAAGCATGGACCAGATCGCAGTTACACAGAAGATCGGACACTCTCCGCCAAGGTCATTGGTCCGAACGCGCTCAATGACGATCCCGGCACCACTTCGATTGCGAGCCTGATCCAGTAGGTTCTCGATCAGAAGGCCCATGCGATTTACCGATGCCCGCATCAAGCCGACAAGAACCTTACCGCGGTCGTCGATGTTGCCTTGCTCGATCAATCGCAAACCAGATGTCAGCGCATTGACCGGATTACGCAAATCATGTGCCAAAATGGCAATGAACTGTTCCTGCACGCCAGCAAGCTCGCGTTCGTGTGTCAGTTCAGTTTGGCTCTGCGAGAGCGCTTCATCAGCATCGAGGCTTTCGCCGACCAACTTCGCAAAAAGTCGAAACATCGAAAGTATGCTGTCGTCATTCAGTTTGTGAGGCTCTGGGTCGATTGCGCAAAGTGTGCCGAAGAACGACCCGTCAGCGCGGCGTATCGGGACCGAGATATAGCTGCGGAATCCGTATCGGGCTGGGCAGTGGTGGTTAACGTAATTCGGATCATCGTGAACGTCGTCGATGACAATCTCACGGTCATATTGTCTGACTTCGTGGCAGAGCGTACTTTCCACGTCCAGTTCATCACCCGGTGCGAGCCCGAAAGATATATTATCTATTGCCCGGCAAGTCACCCAACGCGATGTCGTGACCCGGGCTATGGCTGCAAACCCCATTCCGGTCGCCACTTGAACCGCTTCAAGCAGAGTAGGAACGGCTTTGCTCCGCGCAATCGCATCAATATCATTTTGAAAGTCGTGCTTCTTCATCATCGGTAATCTATTTTCCAGGCGCACGCGCAGGTCTCTACACTATTCAATGATCCACACTCAGCACGGGTTCCCCATCATATACCATAAAGATTTTGAACTGAAAATCTACTCGACGAGACTTACTATAACCACGTTTCTCGTGCACCAGGCCGCAGCAGCGCTTTGCTTGGCATGCGGCGAACGCAATATGCCTTCTCGGGTGAAGTAAACTTGAAAAAGACAGCCCTTTTGGGGAACGGTTCGCTGTACCGACATTGGCCCACCTACTACAAAGGTCCGTTTGGTCCGTGCGGCTGACTTTCACCAATCGAGAATGCTGCTCGATGCATGAATGGCCGTTTTCGGGAAGCCGCAGTGCGGCATTGGAGCCAGGTCCGAATGTCGGCTTCGGGCCGTTCTTGAACAGATACATCTTACGCTATGATAATCCGGAAACGTGTGTGTGCTCCACAACGAACCCGCGATGGTAAGTCGCAGCGCTCCCTATTAATATCGTAAGACTGATTGTATTCTCTACCTACCTATTCCCGGGCGAGCGTTTGGGTTTTGCGGGAACCTGACGAACCCTTCTGTTCGAAATTGGCCGAGGTCGGTTCTGGCATTGGTTCCATGAAATACAATTAGAAACCGTCTTGTGGTCGGTCTTTCGCTCGCCCAGGCTTGACGTTTGCTCGTGCACCGGGGCTTCGATGGTGGTCTTCGATACGGTCACACTTGGTTCAGATTGAGTTTCCAACTCGTCGAGGCACTCATAGAGGTAGGAGATTTCCTCCTCCATCTCCTGAATCTTCTGTTTTAGTTCGGCTTCGCGGTTTTCGAAGTCAGCAATCAGCACTGCAGAGTGCCTGATGCTTTGCTCTGTCATCCGAGCGATCTCATCTGCGACGATACCTTCTATCGCGCTTTGCATCGTTAAAACTGCAGTTAAAATACGGGTATGGCTTTCGTCGGGCAGTATAATGTCTGCTGATAAGCCAGCGGTCTTATCTGACTGGTAACCATCCCATATATCTCTAATGCGAGAGAACCTCCCCTTTCCCCCGAGTTCTTTTTGGATTTCGATAGGGTTGGCGTTTCGACCGTGACTTAATGTCAACTTCTTGCCCGCTGCAATGATCTCGGCTTCAGAATAATGTGGTGTTCGCATGATGGTTTCCCTTGTTTGCTGCTTACAAAAAGGAATTGGTACCGATCGCGAATTTACGGAAACAAAAAGACAAACTATTTTCACCCGTCGGCCAGAGGTTTCTTAGTAGGTTAGTTAGTAAGTAAGTCGGTCAGTTGTGATTTTTTAGGTAAGTAAGTTTGTAAGTAGGTCATCAGATCGGCGCTTACAGAGCCGGGACTTGCCACACACATCGTCTCATTGGTTTGTCAGGGGGCCAAAACTTTACTCAAACTATTTTTCAGATTTGGCACCTGAAACCAGTTCCCTGGGATGCAACATGTATCCCCGCAAGAATTTGCCCCGCTCGACCGTATTTTCAATCTTTCTGGTGAGGAATACTTTGATCTACTCCACCCAGAGGGGACGCATGGTCAGCCAAAGGTTTTGGTTAAGTTTCGTGACAACACGTATAAAAGTTTTTCGCTGAATCGTGATCAATGCAGATTGCAGATGCACGCTTATTTGGATGAAAGCTGTTTTCTAACGCTGAATCGGTTCAAAGATGGTAGTAAAGCTGGTTCAAACTTGGTCGCATTGAACGCGCTTTATCTCGACTTAGACTATTTTGATACAAGCAGGTGGCGAGGCAAAAGTGCTGACGAGGTACAGGTAGCTTTCACTGCACATCTGTCACAAGCTGGCCTGCCCTACCCGTCCATTTTTACTCAAACGGGACGTGGCCTCGCAGCAATTTGGCTTATCACTGAAATCCCTAAGAAAGCCCTATCACGGTGGCAAGCCGCAATGGAAGCCTTGGTTGGACTCTGCACACCGTTCGGAGTTGATAAAAGAGCCAAAGACACGTCCCGCCTTTTCCGCATACCAGGATCAGTGAACGAGAAAGTGAACCGAACGGTCAAGGTAACTGGCGGTTCTGGGGCGAGGCATTCTTTCGATACATTGGCAGATCAGATCTTTGTCGCATGTGGTCGTCCCAAACGAGCTGACCTAAATGCAAAAACCAAGCCGAAAAGCTCAAAACCGAAGACAGAGACAAACATGCCTGCAGGCCTTACGCAGGCCCAGCGATTTAGCGTGATACTGCAAGACCTCGAAAAATATAGGAACGCAAATGGGGGGGTGATTGATGAGGGATACAGAAACGTGTGGCTGCACTTCTATGCCACCTGTCTTACCCACTTCAGGGATACCAGCACTATTGGGCAGGACATTGCGAAGATGGCCGAGATCGCCACGCCTGGTCTAAGCATTGGGGAAGTGAACGCGATCATCAAGCAAGCTGAGGAAAAGGCTAAACTGCCGTATTCCGACAAAGTGATTCCAGGCGGACGATATTATTACAAGGGCGAGACGATAGCCGAAGCTTTGGGCATCAGCTCCGAAACTGCCCGTAGCCTTGGACTGAAACAAGTTGTCCCTCAAGAGGAAAAAAGGCGTCGCCTTGCGACTGCCGAAAGGCAGCGCCGTCAGCAAAACGGTGCCGTGCCTCGTGCGGAATACCTCGCTGACAACGATACTTCTCGGTCACAGCCCTGGCTGAAATACGGTCTCAAAAGATCTCAGTACTACGTGCGCAAAACGGCCGGAACCTTGCCAGATTTGATAGATGACTAAGACCGGACAAGTCCGTGCCCGCTTCAGGGGTTTTAACCATTAGCTTCACCACTGGGTGAAGAAACGAAGCAAGGGGTTTGTCCTACTGACCCAATCGACACAGCGACATACGAACGAAAAAGCGTACCTGCTGATGATCAGCCGGACTCCGTATAGATTATCACCAATGTGGCCGGACAGATGTTAATCGGCTTCGCCCAATCCCTCGACTGACTTCAGAACGCCACTTATCCAGTGTGCTACGGATATGACCGAACCTGGCTCTGCCCACCGGGTTATCCTAAAGGAATGTAGACGCTCGGGCGTGCCAGTATTCGATACCATTTCTGGTTTGCTTGTTTGAGTTTTCGGCCCGGAACTAAAACAGACAACCCAAAACGGCATCTGAAATATTCAGCGCAGAAAATACGGAAAGGCTGCAATCTTGTATCTCGTCACAGCCCGTGATGAGCATAGCGGGAGTACGCATATGTACCAAATCGCACGATACCTAACTCTGTCTTCTCACCAAGCGGGGCCCACCCCTAATTCAGCTATGGTATTCAATCTCGAAAGGAGGGCATCTGTCCCAAGTATGTACTGCCCGACAGGACTGTTCGGCGCCCTACCTCCTTCACCTCGGTTTCAGAACGATAAATCGCGGTCATGTGGCTTGATGATGGCTTTGCGGCTTCACACCTTGCACTGTCTCGTCTTGCCCAGCCCCGATCAACCGTCCTTAGCCATGGGTCATTGCCAAGGTTTATATGTGCCAATACCATATGGGTTGCCTGCAGGTCTCCCACTGGTGAGGGAGGCAGTATGACCAGTTCTAACGCTAAGCAGGATCTGGAACAGTCCCTTTTTAAATTGCACACCCAGATCGCATCGACACGGGCCTCGCTCTCTGCAATTGCGGCATATGGCCGTTCGACATCGATGCTACGAAGAAGCGCCTTCATTCTGGATCGCAGGCTGGACTTCGGGGACTGGTATTCCCGCGAGTGCCTGACCGAAGCTGAGACCATACTGGAAGTTGCAAAACGTTGGGTCGTTGATGGTAGCGAGAGATGCCTGATCTGGCAGGAAGGGTGTCCTCACGAAGGGTGGTACGAAACCGTTCTCCCCTACGAGATCGAACTGTTGGACAATGAATGTCGTGCGCTGGGCAAGTTTTGCTCGTCACTCAAAGCATCGCTCGACCTAAAATCAGCCATCGAAATGATCAGCGAGCTGCGTCTTTAATAACGTTGCGGGGCAGCAGGATATCCTGCTGCCCAGGATGCTACGGGGCCACAATTCCGGCGTCATTAAAGATGTTGCTGGCGTGAACAATGGGTGACACGATTTATTAAACATCACAGTGTCACACGCCGGCCTGAACTCCCTCAGTGACAATCTTAACCTTTTATATTTGTATGTTGTACTATTGGTGCTGGCCATTAAAGCAGCTTCCGGTCGAGCAGTGACACCAGTCGACAAAGGACCGCGCGTTGCGACAGATACCGTTTATTGCTCAACCCGCGCGAAATTAGGCTAAACCGCGACCAAATGCCCGTCTCCCATGGCTCTATACTTAAGAATCTGTGGAGATTGGCCAATCGGCATTACCGGGCTTTTGAGCTCGGTTCCCAACACTTCGCTGACCGGAAGCTGGCGTTCCGGGTCCGGAAATGGTGCGGCCGCAATCAGACGTCGCGTGTATTGATGCTGAGGATTTCCGAATACCTGAGCGCTGGTACCGATCTCGACAATTTGTCCCAAATACATAACCGCCACGCGATCAGCAATGTTCTCAACTACTGCCATATCATGCGAGATAAACAGATAGGACATGCCCAACTCAGACTTGAGCTCCTGTAAAAGGTCCAACACCGTTGCCTGAACTGAAACGTCAAGAGCCGAGACGCTTTCGTCGGCAACGATAAGCTTAGGATTCAACGCTAATGCCCGCGCAATACAAATACGCTGACGTTGTCCGCCTGAGAATTCATGGGGGTAGCGATCGAGAGCTTCGGGGCCGAGACCGACGCGCTTAAACAGCTCGGCTGCACGATCTGTTCGGCTTTGAGGTGTCCCGATCTCATGAATGACCATCGGCTCTCTGACCAGATCTCCCACGGTCATGCGACCGTTAAGTGCTGCCATAGGATCTTGGAATATCATCTGCATCGCGCGCGTATTGGTGCGCTGCGAGGAGCGGTCGCGCAAGATGGGCTTGCCGGAAAACTTGACGACCCCCTCGTGTGGGACAAGTCCAGTCAAAGCACGTGCAATAGTCGACTTGCCACATCCGCTTTCACCCACGACGGCAAAAGTCTCCCCGGGAAAGATATCAAAGTTTACTTTTTCCACGGCGTGGACGCGCGCTTGAACACGATCCAAAATTCCACCGCGAATATCATAGGTGACCTTGAGGTCTCTCACGGAAAGCAAGGGCTGTACCGTGGTATCAACGGTGTTGACGCGTCCCTTCCCCATGCGTGGAACACTGGAAAGCAGTTGCTGAGTATAAGGCATTTTGGGATCGCGAAATAGCGTGCGCACCGCGGCCTCCTCAACCAACTGACCCTTTTGCATCACCAAAACTCGGTCCGCCATCTCGGCGACAACGCCCATATCGTGGGTGATAAGAATTAACGCCATACCCATTTCTGAGGTGAGTACGCGCAGCAGGTCCAAAACCTCACGCTGCACGGTAACATCCAGCGCAGTTGTCGGCTCGTCTGCAATCATCACATCTGGGCGAAGTGCAATGGCCATAGCAATAACGACACGTTGGCGCATACCGCCAGATAGTTCATGCGGATATTGTTTCATTCTGCGCTCTGGTTCGGTCAGCCGCACGGCCTTGATCGCTTCTAAGGCACGAAGACGTGCAGCCCGTCCCGACATGGGCTCGTGCGCGCGAATAGCCTCGGTTAGTTGATCACCGATACGCATCACTGGGTTCAGCGCAGTCATGGGTTCTTGAAAAATCATAGCGATACGATCGCCACGCAGGCGCTGCAACTTATGCTCGGGCAAAGTAGTGAGGTCGGCGCCGTCGAACACTATTTTGCCACCCGAAACGTGGACAGCAGGTGGAGGCAGCAAACCCATTATAGCTAAGGAGGTGAGCGACTTTCCCGAACCGCTTTCACCTGCGATGGCAAGCGTCTCGCCTGGTTTGAGATCGAAGCTGAGGCCCCGTACAAGCGGTTGTATACCTGCATCGCTGCGTACCGAGATATCAAGGTTCCGTACTGACAAAACCGGGGTGCAGGCATCGGCAGCCACAGAGGCCGCCGATGAAATTTGTGCTGGTACCGTCATTCGAACACGCAGCGCGGAAAGTAGAAGGACACAATCCAGTTTGGCATATCGACAATCTCCGAAATACGCAGATCGCCACATGTAGATACCAGCATATAGGCATCTTCAGCTGATAGACCTCGCGTTTTGCATAACAAATCGACCATCTGGCTTACCGCTTCTTTTGCGCCGGTCATCAGGTCTGGGCCAATACCCGTGGTGACCTCATACCCCTTGGAATCCAGGTGGTTGGTAACAGGACCCGGTGTTGTAAAACGCGGCATTTTGAGATTTGCGTCTTTTATCAGGTCGAGCGTTACTATGGCATTCATAGGGCTCTCAATCGCAGTACCGCAGACTTCGCCATCGCCTTGTGCCGCATGGGTATCACCGATGGAGAACAGTGCTCCAGCGACTTCGACAGGCAGGTATAACGTCGTTCCCGCAGCCAAGTCCCTGATATCAAGGTTGCCACCGACACGGCGAGGCGGGACGACTGTATGCAACCCTGGTTCCGCGAGAGCGCAACCAATGGTACCAGCGAAAGGCTTAAGTGGTACGCGCCCGTTTTTACCAAACAGAGCTGGCTCCAGCGTATCTGGATCATACTTCCAGATTGTTAGCGCCGGATCCTCAAACTGATCTGCCAGCAAGCCGAAACCGGGTATATTTGCGGTCCAACCGAAGCCAGAAGGTTTAAACCCTTCGATGGTGATTTTCAGCGCGTCACCGGGCTCTGCCCCGTCCACGTAGACGGGACCCGTCACCGGGTTGATCTTGCCAAAATCCATAGCCGCGACATCGGCAACGGTACTGTCCGCATTCAGTTGACCCGCTGAGCTGTCGTGGCATTCGAATTCGATTGTTTCACCAGGTGCCACTGTGATGGCTGGGACAAACGAGTTGTCCCAGCCAAAGTGGTGGCTCGCGCCGTGAATAGTATAGTCAGGACATTTATTGCACATCGTTTACATACACATAGTCATAGTTAACAGGGATAGAGACTGGATCGACGTAGAGTTTGTCATCGCCGCCCATACGCTCGGATTTCATGGTGTATCGCTGCTCGTTAAACACGGGCACCCAAGGCGCGTCTTCCATGACTGCCATATAGACATCGGACCACATTTTCAGACGCTCATCGACCATAGCCGGATCTGTCATGCTGTCGGCTTTAACTGCCATCGCATCTGCATCCGCATTACAGTACCATGACCAATTCCAACCGCCCTGCACAGCCCCGTCGCAGCCCAGGATTGGACCATAGAAGTTTGACGCATCTGGAAAATCCGCGATCCACGCCATACCACCTGACCATATCATAGGTGCTTGATCGGCTTCACCGCCAGCGGCAATAACGCTGGCTTGCGCGAGGGACTGAATAGTTGCTTTCACACCGATTTTCGAGAGGTCCTGCTGGATCGCTTGAGCGATGCGCGGGTTCGGGTCGGTATTCATGACAAACAGTTCTGTCTCGAAACCATCAGAGAACCCAGCTTCGGCCAAGAGTGCTTTTGCAGCTTCGGGATCGTAGGGATAACCTTCATACCCTTCTGTGTATCCGGGCATCGAAGGTGGAAGCGGTTGTGTTGCTGGAACCGCACGCCCGTTGATGACTTGGGTAATGCGCTCTTTGTTGATCGCCATATTGACGGCTTTGCGCACGTCGACATTGTCAAAAGGCGCCATCTTAACGTTGAGGGTAATATAGCCGGTGTGAAGCTGCCCGCCCTCGATTACGCGCGCTGCTTGTTCGGGATCACCCATGACCTCTTGGAATTTCGCTGGTGGAATACCGTCCCCAGGTACGTCGACTTCGCCATTTTGAAGACGTAGCAATGCGACAATCGGCTCCTGGCCCACCTCGAAAGTGACGCTATCCAGATAGGGCAGTCCTTCGCGCCAGTAATCCTGATTTTTTTCGAAAACCAACTTCTGACCGATCGTCCAGTCTGCCAATTTAAATGCACCTGTACCCATCGCTGTTTTGCCAAAATCGGCACCCGCGGCTTCGACCGCTTCCTTGGCCACTACAGAAGCGAAATTCAGCCCCATAACGTGCAGAAACGTCGCATCCGGCCGTGACAGAGTGATCTCTACTGTTTGCTCGTCCAACACCTTAACGCCAGACAGTTCAGTTACTTCGCCCGAGGACACAGCGTCATATCCTTCGATCGATCCAAAGAAGCCCGCGCCAGGGCTTTGGGTCGCCGGATTAGTTACGCGATCGAGCGAGTATTTCACGTCATCAGCCGTCATCACGCGACCGTTGTGGAACTTCACTCCTTCGCGAAGTTTGAAAGTGAAAACCTTGCCATCTTCCGAGATGTCATAGCTTTCGGCAAGTCCGGGGCGCAGTTCGGTTGTGCCCGGTTCATAATCCATAAGCCCATCATACAGAGACTTGATCATAGACCAGTTCTGCCAGTCATACCCGATAGCAGGGTCCAAGGTGGCCACGTCGTCCTTATAGGTCACCGTGATGTTGCCACCAGATTTAGCGTTCGGATCAAGATCGGAATGAGCATCGGCAGCTGCTATCTGGGGCAGAGCAATGGCTGCAACCAGTGCCGAGGTTGTGAGTAGTTTTTTCATTGTAAGTTACTCCTGTTGGGTAGGTTTTATTAGCGGACCTTGATCCGCGGGTCGGCGAACAGGGACGCAATATCTGCGACCAGATTGCCAATAACGATGGCGCAAGCTGATACCAGCGTGACGCCCATGATGATTGGTATGTCCACGCGCTGGATCGCCTGCCATGCAAGCTGTCCGATGCCCGGCCATCCGAAAACAGATTCAACGACAACGATACCGCCCATAAAGATGCCGACGTCGATCCCGATCATCGCGATGATCGGCAGAACGGCATTTGGCAAAGCGTGATGCATCAAAACCCGTATACGGCTCAACCCTTTAGCGCGTGCTGTACGAATAAAATCCTGTCGTAGTACATCAATCATCGAAGATCGCATCATGCGGCTGTACCAGCCCGAGCCAAGGATCCCTAAGGTGATCGATGGCAAAACCAGATGTGCAAATGTGCCGTAGCCACCGATGGGGAACCAATGCAACTGGACCGCAAATACATAAAGCATCAGTAGGCCAACAACGAACTGCGGTGCAGATACGCCGATAAAGCTCGCCATCATTAGGGTGTTATCGGTAGCCGTCCCTCGTCGCATTGCCGCGACGACTCCCATGGTGATACCCAAGATCAATTCACAAACGATGGCTCCCAACATCAGAAGGAGCGACGCAGGCAACCGAGCTGCTATAAGCGTACTGACTTCGGTCTTTTGCAAATAAGACCGTCCCAGATCACCCTGAAGTAGATTGCCCAGATACCGCGCGTATTGGATGATAAACGGCTGATCTAAACCAAGTTGAGCCCGAATGTTGGCGACAGTTTCCGGTGTCGCTGAACGACCGGCAATCTGACGCACTGGATCTGCAGGAAAGAGGTACAAAAGTGCGAAGGTGATGAAAAAGACGCCCAGCAGTATAAGGCAGGACTGGATAAGACGCTTGGTGATAAAGGCCAACATTATGCGCGCCCCCGTTGTGTAGGGTCCAGCACATCACGCAGCGCGTCACCCACAAGATTGAAGGCCAAGGCTAAAGTAACGATTGCCACGCCGGGGAAAAACACAAGCCAGGGAGCCGCTTGAAAGTATGTTTGGTTCTCGAAGATGATATTGCCCCAGCTCGGTGTGGGAGGCTGGACCCCTACCCCAAGAAAGCTAAGCGTCGCCTCAAGCAGCACCGTGGTCGAGATGCCCAGTGTACCCCAGACAATTATTGTAGGTGTAAGGTGTGGCAGAATGTGCTTGAATAAGATGCGAACATTTCCTGCGCCTAGAGTACGCTCTGCAGCTATAAACTCACGCTGCGACAGGCTTGCAGTCTCGGCATAAAGCACCCGTGCGGTTTGTACCCAGTTCACTGTGGCAATAACCATAGCAACGATCCACAATGACGGTTGGAATATCGCCGCGAGGCAAATTGCCAGCAAAAGCGCAGGGAACGCCATCATGAGGTCGGTGAACCTCATGAGGATGTTGCCCCAAATTCCCCCGAAATAGCCCGCAGTGACACCGATAAAAGTTCCGATAATCAGGGCGACTCCATTCGCCAAAACACCAATAATTAGCGAGGTGCGTGCGCCGTATAAGATGCGCGTCAACAAATCCCGACCAAGCAGATCGGTTCCCAGTGCAAACTGCGCCCCAGGTGCCATCGGTGCGCCTTGCATCGTGAGACCATCAAACATCTGATCGTTTGGCTCATATGGAGTGAGGTACGGTGCGAACAGAGCACCAAAGATGGTCAAAGCAATTAATGCCATGCCAAACAGAGCAAGCTTACGCTTCTTCAATCGCTGCCAAACCGTAGGTGGCAAAAGTGCAGGTGTCGCCTCAGCAAATGCCACGGTTAGCTCCTGTCGTCTCCGAATGCTTAACGATCTGCACCGCTGCGTCCTCCATTGTCATTTTCCATGCCATCGCGAGTTGGCGTAGGTCGTCGTATGCGGTCTCTTCAGAGCCCGTTTTTTTCGCTAATAGGCTTACGGCTTGAACAATCGTCTGCCGCGCTGACACGCGATCCCGCAGGGCACCAATTTCAGCCAACAATGCTTTTCGTCTTTCGAACGATTGCCGCGCCATTAAAAGAGACGCAAAAACGCCACTCGCAGCCAGCGGCTTGACCAGCAATGCATCGGCCCCTGTCTTGGATGCCCATTCGATCCGCCCCGGCGCTTCAGATCCGACGAGTGCAATCATGGGCATAGGCGACTGCCCCGACGCCCAGGGAAATTGAGCATCATGGCCTGCATCCGTGTCGTAAAGAATGAAATCGGCTGTGATCGCGGAAGCAGGCAGCTTTGGCCAAGCGGTTTCCGCCTCAAGACCGATGGCCCGCAATTGACGCAGCAATATTTGTAGACGGTCATGCGCTGGGTGCAAAACAATTGCACGAGCCCCTTCTAACCCCGCAATATCAATTTGTGTGCTCATGCTTGCACGACCTTCAGCATCGGATCGCTAAACTTAGGGTGTCTCGATGGTCGGGTGAGATACGGGTCGGGTGCAATATCCGACCAACTGTGCAGAATTTTAAAAGCGCTGTTTCGAACCTGCGCGATATGCACATCGAGCGACTTATGTTGTGTCGCGGGATCAATTCCGTAGCGGGCCCCATGTTGCGCCAAATAGCTGTCGAACGGTCCACTTGCACCGTGCGCAAGAGCTTCAGCCAAAGTCAGCACAGACTGAAAAGCAGTACGCTCTAAGGAAGAGCCCTCCCCGTTAGATGTGGGGTTCTTACGGAATGATGGACCGACCGAAATCAATCCCTCTGCTGCGTCGCCGAGTACAGGAAGTTCAGCTTCTGTTAGATTACACGATAGCAACGGGCAGTTGTCAGATGCGAAATATGGGTCACGTTGCCCCAGTTCAGCATAGGCTTTGATGAAAGCGTATGAGGAGGCTCCTACAAGTGAGTTCAAGATGAATTTCGGGCGACTTTTTTCGATATCCTCGATCAAGCTTTCTACGGATGTATCGCCAAGCGGCAGGTAACGTTCGCCCAATACAGAACCGTCCGCAGCTTCAAGCCGCGTGCGCATTACTCTGCACGTTTCCCACCCCCAAATGTAATTGGATCCAACAAGGTAGACCGACATACCGAAGTGACGCGTTGCCCAGCCAAGCAGCGGCAGAATGTTCTGGTTAGTAGCAGCATGGGAGTAGACAACACGTGCTGACGTCTCGAACCCCTCATAGGGCACGTTGTACCATAGGGTTGCCTGTGCGCGATCGAGCTCAGGAATAACTTCTTTGCGGCTTGAGGAAGTGACGCAGCCAACCACATGCTTCGCATTAGAACTGGATAGGATTTCCGCGCACATTGGGGCGTAGTTGGTCAGTTCCCCTGCTGGGTCCCGGACGATAGGGTTAAAAGAAACCGGCAAATCATGGTTGGCGTTAACACTTTCAATCGCCGACATTGCGCCGGTGAACAACGCCTCAGACAACAGCTGATACGTGCCTGAACGTGAGTACAATACACCGAGATCGAATGTCTTAGACATGGTTTCCCCACAAAAAAAGCCCCGACACAGCAACCCTTAGTTGCTTCTGTCGAGGCCCGAATGCCCTTGCCTGGTTATTGCCCAGGCATGATCTGACTTAAGATCACCTAATTTAAATGCCCCAGAGTCGGGTCTGGCGCAATTTATTTTCGAAAATATGTGACAAAAAGTCTGGCGAACCTGATTGACTGCCTAAAATTTGTGCTCAAGTTTACTGCCACGCGTATCTCGGTAGGCCAGATAACGTAAGTCGCGCAAAAAACCCTGCAGTGCGCACAAACGGCGACCCCGATTTACCTGGCAACATAAGCGGCTCAAACCCTGTCCCATTGACAATGCGACGTGACCGGAAGGACTGTATTAAAGCGGCTTTGGGAGAAACCGCACTCATGGGGGGAGAGAAGCATTGCTTGAAGGTGAACCACCTACGCAGATATTGCCGATTCCGATACGGGAAGATGGTAGGCAGCATACTGGCGCAGCGATCAATACAGTATTGGGCAAAAAGTACGAAGACGCGGGGAGCCTCTTGCTCGCTTCATCAAAAGGCTTGGGCTGGGGAGGTACCGTCAATGCAGAGCTACGGCGCCATAATTCGTTGAGCGGAGCGTCCTTCATCCAGCCTATCAACGAAGTAGCCATTGCCTTAGCTGGCAGTGCCGAAATCAGGCGCCGTGCGGATGGCGCTGAACAGCGATTTGAGTCTCGAGCCGGTGTATCCTGCATTTGCCCAAAAGGTGTATCAGTTCGCTACCTCAATATTGATGGAGATAGCCTGGATATGCTTCATCTCTATTTATCTAAGGACGCATCTGGCGGTCTAAACGATCGAGATACGAATGCCGAAGACGCAGGGCTTGTTTACACTGGAGGCATATTCGATCCGCTAATTCATCAGATCGGGTTGGCGATTGCTGAGGAGTTGCAGGCAAGTACAAAAAGCAACCGGATCGTATTCGATACATTGAGTTTAGCGCTTTCGGCTCGGATATTGCAGCGGCACACCCGAGCCGACGATTGGGCGCGCTCTGATGCCTACATTAGCTCCCAAAACGCCAAGGGCCTTGATCCGATGCGATTGAAGCGTGTGGTCGAGTTCATGACGGAAAACCTATCTGAAGACATTTCCCTTAGCGACTTGGCCGAAGTATCTTGCCTGAGCATGTTCCACTTTGCGCGAGAGTGTCCGATCTTCTGTGTAATTGCGATCTGGTCCATGCTTCCTGAGAGGAGCAAGGACGATGACCATATCCAAGGAACTGCTGGACGAACTACTGAAGGGCTGCGAGCGGCCTGAAGACCTGCTTGG
>OJBO01000841.1_pt1 | contig 14419 bp, 13 predicted proteins | sample 1590461 | NCBI WGS metagenome assembly OJBO01 (sample SAMN05416836, study PRJEB24817) | seawater metagenome | isolation source: Sea water | place: Canada:Atlantic | collected 2013-07 | reverse complement strand
TCATTCTGAAAGACGCGGGCAGACGCACCGCGTCTTTTTCCGTTGTGACCAGCTGTGCCCCCCGCAAGGCAGCGTCAGCCTCAAGCCGTCCCATCAAGGCGGGGTTCAGCGGCTGGTGATCCTCCAGCGCTTCGGCGTGGACAATCTCGGCCCCGAGATCGCGCAGGGTGGCAAAGAATTTCTCGGGGTGGCCGATCCCTGCAAATGCCAGCGCCCGCGTGTCGGACCAATCCATCCCCGTTTGTAGCGGGGCGAGTTCGGCACGGACATGCGGCAATTCTTGGGGCAGCCCTGTGGTATCGAATTGCGCCTGATCTTGCGCATTGCCGATGGACAGTATGATATCCGCACGGGCCAGACCCGTAGCGACGGGTTCGCGCAAGGGGCCTGCCGGCAGACACAGCCCGTTGCCAAACCCCTTGGCCGCATCCACCACCACGATCGACAGGTCCTGATGCAGCGCGGGGTTCTGAAATCCGTCGTCCATCACAATCACTGACGCCCCCGCATCCGCAGCAGCCTGTGCGCCCGCGGCGCGATCTTGCGCGACCCAGACATCAGCAAAAGCAGCCAGCAGCAGCGGTTCATCCCCCACCTGCGCGGCACTGTGGCGCGAGGGGTCCACCTGCACCGGTCCTTTTAGCGTGCCACCATACCCGCGCGAAACCACATGGGGCGTGTGATACTTGTCACGCAGATGTTCGACGACGGCCATGACTGTTGGTGTCTTGCCCGTGCCGCCAGCATTGATATTGCCGACGCAGACCACCGGAATATCCAGACGCAACGGTGTGCCCGCCGCCAGCCGTCGTGCAGTGGCCCTGGCGTAAAGCGCGCCCAAGGGGTGCAGCAGGCGTGCGCGCCAATCGGGTGTCGGGCGGTGCCAAAAGGCGGGGGCGCGTTTCATGGCTTGGCCTCTCGCTGATCAAGCGTTTCTTGCACAAGGTCGATCACCCTGTCGGTAACGGCGGCACCACGGCTGATGACATCCCACCCCGCCTGCGCCATCGTAGCGGCCTGATCCGGCGCGATCAGACGGGTCACGGCGGTGCCAAGGGCCGTTGCGTCATTCACGATACGCGCGGCACCTTCGGCAGCGAGACGGGTATAAAGCGGCAGATAACGCCGGACCTTGGGCCCGTAAAGCACAGCCGATCCTAATGCGGCGGCCTCGAACGGATCACAGCCGCCGCTGCCGTTGATCAAGGAATTCCCCAGAAAGGACACAGGCGCCAGCCGGTAGAACAGCCCGATCTCTGCCGGATCATCGGCGATCATCACTTGGGTCGAGGCGTCGGGATAGCCCGCATCACCCCATCGCAGCACGCGAAAGTTCTGATCGTCCATGCGCTGCGCGAAAGCATCGGCCTGTTTGGGGTCGGCGGGCGCGAGGATCAGCAGCAAGCGGTGCGACAAACGCAGACCCTGACGGTGCGCAGTGAGCACCGTGTTCAGCTCTCCTTCGAGCACCTGATTGGCAAACCAGATCGGGCGCCCAACAGCCGCTGCCGACAAATCCGCGAGATCAGAGTCCATACAGGGCAGCACACGTCCGCCGGCTTGCAGTGCGGGGGTCCGCTCTATGTCTTTGCGGGCCAGTCCCAGCCGGACCAGCCGCTGCAGCCCCGCGTCCGATCGCGTCATGATGGCCGAGAAATGCATCAGCAGATCGCGGGTCAGATCGCGCAGCCAACGGTCGCGCCGTCCGTCAAAGCCGTCGCTGTCGGCGTCGATCAGGAACATCGGACAGGCATGTGTGGTCATCTCTGCGATCATATTCGGCTGCAGACGCCCCCACGCCCAGACACAGGCATCGGGCTGCCAGTAATCGATAAAGGTCTTGGCGAGCGCCGGGTGGTCTTCGGGCAGGGTATCGATCAGCACATCGGCTTCGCTACACGGCGGCAGGTCCACCGGCGTTGAGGCTTGGGGGACGGTGATCAGAACACTCAGCCCCGGACGGCTACGGCAAAGCCGTATGGCGAGGTCTTGTATCGCGAACAAGCTGCCGGGCTCGGGCGCGTGGCACCAGACAAGTTCGCCTTCGGGGCGCTTGTCCACGGGGGTGAATGGCGGCACGCCCCCGCGGCTGGTAAAGGCGCGATAGGCTGACAACCCAAGCGACCGCGCCATCAGAGTTTACCCCAGTTCTTCGGTAGAGGACGCTGCAGCTTCTTCGTCGCGCAGACGGTGCAGATGCGCGATAAAGTACCGCATATGCGCGTTATCGACCGTGCGCTGTGCTTCGTTTTTCCAAGCGTCATAGGCGCTGGCATAGTTCGGGAAGATCCCAACGACGTGGATGTCATCGACGTTCTTGAACGCGGTGCCGGTGGGCGAAATCAATTCACCCCCGAAAACGAGGTGCAGGCGTTGGGTCATATCGCGATCCTTTGTTTTCAAACAGATGGCCTTGGGCGCAATCTACGGGGTGGCTTGGGTCTGGGCAAGGCCGCTTAGCAGCGCCGCATGGACGGCACCGCCCCCCGCGACCACACCGTTCAGACGCGGATCGGGGTTGTTGAACCGCAGCGGCTGCCCCGTGCGGTCAGTGCACTGCCCGCCTGCTTCGGTGACAATCAGCGCGCCCGCGGCGATGTCCCATTCCCAGCTTTTGCGCAGCGTGACCATGCCATCAAACCGGCCCTGTCCCACCAGCCCCAGCCGATAGGCCAGCGAGGGACGGTGCGCGCGTTTAAAGCCGGGGTCGCCCTTGGCCCAATGCTGCATTTCCATCACCGGTTTGGTTGCCAGCACGGTGGCCTCGGACAAGGTGGCGATGTCGGAGACGGCAATCGGTTGGCCGTTCAGCGTCGCGCCACGCCCCGTAGCCGCCGCATAGAGCCGGTCCAGCATGGGCAAAAACACCACAGCTGCCGTGATCTTCCCGTTCCGCGAGATGGCAAGTGAATGGGACCATGTGTCGGACCCTTCGATAAAGCTGCGCGTGCCATCAATGGGATCAATGATAAAGAGATCGCGCTGCCCCAGGCGCTGCGGGCCATCGTCGCTTTCTTCGGACAGCCAGCCATAATCCGGACGGGCCTTTGTCAGCGTCTGGTGCAACATCGCATTGACTGCAAGGTCCGCCTCGGTCACGGGGCCGGCCTCGTCGGGCTTGTCCCAACGCTGCGCGGTTTTGCCGCTGAAAGAGGTCGCAATCTCGCCGGATCGGTGCGCGGCCTCTATCAGGAGGGAGAGGTCATTAAGCGCCGGCAAGGGTCATTCCCGAGACAAGCAAGGACGGCACGACGCGGCTCAGATGTGCGCGCGCATCATTGGCCGGCACGATCGATTGCAACATGTCACGCAAGTTGCCCGCGATGGTGCATTCGTTGATCGCATGGGTGATCTCGCCATTCTCGATCCACAGGCCAGACGCCCCACGTGAATAGTCGCCTGTATTTGGATTGATCGTAGAGCCGATCATCGAGGTCACAAGTAGGCCGGTGCCCATATCGCGGATCAGGTCAGCACGGGTGGCGTCGCCTTGGGACAGCGCGATGTTCCAAGTGGCCGGACCGGGGTTCGATCCGGTGCCGCGTGCCGCGTTGCCAGTCGGGGTCAGCCCCAGCTTGCGGGCCGTCGCGAGATCAAGTGTCCAGCCCTGCAATATCCCGTCTTCAACGATGGTACGGCGCGATGTGGGAAGGCCTTCGCCATCAAAGGGGCGCGAGCCTGCGACGCGGGGACGAAAGGGGTCTTCGATCAGGGACAGGCCTTTGGGAAGAACCTGATCACCCATAGCATCGCGCAGCCATGAAGCGCCACGCGCGATCGCGCTGCCGCTGATGGCCGACAGCAGGTGCCCGATCAGGGCAGAGGAAATGCGTTCGTCAAACAATACCGGATAGGCCCCCGTGGGCGGCTTGCGTGCGCCCATGCGTTCAAGAACGCGCTCACCGGCTTTGGTGCCGATGTCTTCGGGGCTGCGCAGGTCGGTCTGGAAGATGCGGCTGTCGCCGTCATAGTCCCGCTCCATCCCCGTGCCGGTGCCGGCGATTGCGACGCAGGACAGCCCGCGGTCGGTACGGCGGTATCCGCCTTCGAACCCGTTGCTGGCCGCCATAAATACCTGCTGCGCGCCATAGCCCGCACCCGCAGATTGCACCTGACTGACACCTTTGACGGCCAGCCCTGCGGCCTCGGCGCGGGCGGCATCCTCTTGCAGCGCTTCGGGCGAAGGTTCCGGCGCGGGGTCGTAAAGCTCAAGCGCCTCGACATCCCAATCGGTCGCCAGCTGGTCGGGATCGGCAAGGCCGATGTAGGGATCTTCGGGGGCCTCTTTCGCCATCGCCACTGCGCGGATCGCCATTTCCTCTATCGTGCGGTCCGATGTGTCGGACGCAGAGACATTGGCCGAGCGTTGCCCGACAAAAACCCGCAGCCCGATATCGACGCCCTCGGCCCGTTCGGCCTGCTCCAGCACCCCACCACGCACATCGACGTTCACCGAAGTTCCGCGCACGGCCATCGCATCAGCACTATCCGCACCCGCTTGACGGGCGGCATGCAGCAACGACTTGGTCAGCGCCTCAATGGTTTGCGACATGGGGGGATACTCCTTGAATGGGTGAAAGACTGCTAGCGCCCCTGCCGCAGCTGCGCAAGGGACGCCAGTCGCTAGAGGGCCGTGGCCGCGAAGGGTTACTTGATCCGCTGACCATTGGCGAGGATTTGCCCGTCGCGGGTGAATTCGAGCTTGGATTTCAGCGTATCCTCTTCACCCTCGGCCGGGACGGCGAACATGCCCATCATCATACGCGCACCCATCGCCATCTGGGCAGGCAGCAAGCCCGAGGACACCAACGTATCGATCAAGGTGTTCCCACCCACCAGCTTGACGTCCACAGCGCCCGACGGCTTGAGGGCCGTCGGGTCATTCTCGTCATGCTCGAACGTGACCGCGCCATTGCCGGTCAGCTTGGCCCCCAGTGCATCCACGATCAGCGCATTCAGATTCACGCTATCCAGCTGTGCTGGCACCTGTCCGGTCTCGGCCATTCTGGTCGCGGCTTCGGGGTCAAAGTAATCCATTAACAGGCGTGCCTTGCCCGAGACATCCAGCGACAGGTTCGCAGGATCACGGGGCAGGGTGCCTTGGGGGTTGATCATGCCCCAGACCATATCCGACATGGTGAACCCTTCAAGGTTCAACCCAAGCGCCACGTCCTGCGCATCATCGGTCTTGAGCACCGGCGCGCTGAGATTGAACGCCGCATTGTCGAGGCCGAAGGACAGCAGAAATGGGAACTGCTGCGGCTGCACAGACAGGGCCATCCCCTGACGCGAACCGGCATAGCTCATCCCGTCGGCGCTGGTTTCAACCGTCAAGCGGCCGCCTTCAGACGCGACTGCGGCGGACATATTGCCATTATCTGGGTCTTCGATATCCACCGTCAGCGTGCTGTTGCCGCTTGCGAGCGTGCCTGCGCCGGTCATGCCAGACCGCAGCATCGCTGCCATATCGCTGGCCCGCGCCACACCCAACGGCAATCGCCCGTCGCCGTCAAAGGTCATATTGGCCGACGTGCCATTGAGCGTTGCAATGGCGGGCTCTTCGGGGTCTTTGAACCGCATATCAAAGGTCATCGACGCGACGGAGCCGTCTTGCGCATAGGCGCGCATGTCCGTCAGTACCGATTTCGACAGATATTCGACGTCATTGAGCACCACGTTCAACGTCGCGTTATCGGGGCCAAAAGTTTCATCCCCCACTGTCATCTGATCAAGCGACAGGCCCAGCAGACCCGCGGCATAGGCGCTGCTCAGGTCGGTCGGTGTGCCGCTGATGCGCATGTCATGGCCGGTCTGGTTCACGGTCACTGCGGCGCGGACGCGGTCTTCATCGGGGTCGGTCGGGGTGATCTCAAGCACCAGAGGCATCGCTTCGGGCATCACGACTGACACTGTCCCATCATCGTTCTGCACCAGGCTCAACTGTTCAAGCGACATCGAGATTTGGGCCAGATCAGGTTCGCTTGATAGGTCAAAGCGGACATTGCTTACCGCAAGCGTGTCACCGGTCGCCTTTTCGGTCGCGGTCAGGGTGTAGCCCATGCTTTGCATATGATCTTGCCAGTCGCGCCACACATCCTGCGGGGTGACATCTGCCAAAGCGCTGGATGATGTGAAGAGAACTGAAAGGGCGGCACTGCCAAAGAGGGGGCGGATCATGAAAAATTCCTTTATCGCAAATCGCGGGCGGCCATCCGGTGATAGCGCGGTTGCGCTAAAGGTAATCGCCCGATGCCAGCTTACAAGGCAATGCCGCTCGCGCCAATCTGCGATCTTCCGCCCGAGTGAGCGCTTTTGATTGGCGCTGGTCGATGTTGTTGCTAACGATGTCACCAAGCGCCGAAGGCGGTGGCCTCCGGACGGGGGTATACTGAAGACAAAGGAAATTATACGATGGATATGACTGGCAAAACCGTGATGATCACCGGCGCAAGCCGCGGGATCGGTGCCGAAGCAGCGCGGGTTTTCGCCTCCGCCGGGGCGAACGTTGTGTTGATGGCGCGGTCGCAAGATGCGATTGCTGATCTGGCTGGGGAAATCGGCAAGCAGGCCATCGCGATCCCGTGCAACGTGGCCCGTTTCGGCGAGATGTCCTCGGCTGTGGAAACCGCGCTTGGGGCCTTTGGCAGCGTTGATGTGCTGATCAACAACGCCGGCGTGATCGAACCGATCTCGCATCTTGCCGCGTCGGACCCGGACGAGTGGTCTCAGGTCATCGATATCAACCTCAAGGGCGTCTACAACGGGATGCGCGCTGTGCTGCCGGTGATGAAAAACGCAGGCGGTGGGTCAATCCTGACGATTAGCTCGGGTGCCGCGCATCACGCCATCGAAGCCTGGAGCCATTATTGCGCGTCCAAAGCGGCAGTGAATATGATGGGGCGGTCGATCCATCTGGAAGAAGCCGCAAACGGCATTCGCGCCATCGGCCTGTCGCCGGGCACCGTGGCGACCCAGATGCAACGCGAGATCAAAGCAAGCGGCGTGAACCCCGTAAGCGAGCTGGCATGGGAAGATCACATCCCCGCCGATTGGCCCGCGCGTGCGTTGCTGTGGATGTGCAGCGCCGACGCCGACACATACTGCGGCGAGGAAATCTCGCTGCGCGACGAAGGCATCCGCAAAACGATTGGTCTGGTATGATTGATTTCGACCGCGAAGGGTCCGTCTGGGTTGCGACGATCAACCGGCCGGACAAAGCCAATTCCCTGACCCATGATATGCTGGTTGCGCTGGCCGAGTTCATGGAGGACGCCCAAGCCGCGCGTGCCGTGATCCTGACCGGTCATGGCAAGGTGTTCAGCGCAGGGGCCGATCTGGACGAAGCCCGCGCAGGGCTGGCCGTTTCCGACATCTGGGAGCGGCTGTCCGGTGCAATTGCCGCGTTGCCGGGGTTGAGCATCTGCGCGATGAACGGGACGCTGGCCGGCGGCGCAATGGGGATGGCGCTGGCGTGCGATCTGCGGATCTGCGTCCCGAGTGCCAAGTTCTTTTATCCGGTGATGAAACTGGGGTTCTTGCCACAACCCAGTGATCCTGCACGGATGGCGGCGCTGATTGGCCCGTCGCGGAGCAAGCTCATTCTGATGGGCGGCCAGAAAATCACCGCTGACGAAGCGCTGAATTTCGGTTTGGTAGATCGCATTGTCGCCGATGATGCGTTGATGGAAAGCGCGCGTTCTATCGTGTCCGACACGATTGCCGCTGCGCCTGATATCGCGAGCGGCATAAAATCGATGTGTGCGGCGTCAGCGAGCCCAGCCGAGGTTTTATAGCAGCCGAGCCTAGATAAACGGCACGAAGGGTACGCCGCAGCCTGCAAGCAAGGTGAGACCCGAGATGATTAAAATGATGCGCATATTTTGCCCTCTTGTTGGAATAATCACGATCGTCGTGCATTTGGTTTAAGGTCAAGTTAATGGTGTCGCTGTAACAAACAGCTATACCCTTAATCCGATTGAAAGAGCATGTCATGACATCAAATATTTTTCCCGCCCGGCGCGGGGTTGTCATTGGCGCGGGGCCTGCTGGGTTGATGGCGGCCGAAATGATGGCGGCCGCAGGGCTTTCTGTCACCGTCTGTGATCATAAACCGTCTGTCGCGCGCAAGCTGTTGATGGCCGGAAAATCAGGGCTGAACATCACTAAGGCCGAAGAACGCACCAAGTTTTTAAACGCGTTTACGACGGCAAAAGGGCCGCTTGAACCTATTCTGAACAGTTTCGATGCGCCTGCGGTGCAAGGCTGGGCGGAAGAATTAGGGCAAAACCTGTTCACCGGAACGACGGGGCGGGTGTTCCCAACAGTGATGAAGGCGTCGCCGTTGCTGCGCGCGTGGTTGGCACGTCTGTCGGACGAAGGTGTAGACCTGAAAACACGCTGGCGCTGGACCGGATGGGACGACGGCACGCCGGTTTTCGATACCCCTGATGGAATGCAACATCTACCGGTCGATGTAACGGTGCTGGCCATGGGCGGGGCAAGTTGGTCACGGCTGGGTGCCACTGGCGCATGGGCCTTACCCTTGCGTGACGCGGGCGTTGATATCGCCCCCTTTGCGCCTGCCAATGCCGGTATCGCGATGAAATGGTCGGCGCATATGGGGGCGCATTTCGGTGCGGCGCTGAAAGGCATCGGTTTGAAATCAGGAACTTACCGGTCCCGGGGGGAGGCGGTGATCTCTGCTCGGGGATTGGAAGGGGGCGGGATCTACACGGTTTCGCGCGGGCTGCGCGAGGGGCACCCGTTGATGCTGGACCTGCTGCCCGATCAAACGCGCGAGGCGCTGACAGAAAAGCTCGCTAAGCCACGCGGCAAGATGAGCCTTGCAAACTATTTGCGCAAAACGCTCAAGCTGGATGTGGCCAAGATTGCGCTGCTACAAGAAATGGCGCGACCCTTGCCGGGGGATGCTGCGGACCTGGCAAAACTGCTCAAGGCGTTGCCAGTGAAACACGCGGGATTGCGGCCGCTGGACGAAGCAATTTCCACTGCTGGTGGCGTGAAATTCGACGCGGTGGACGACGGGCTGATGCTGCGCGCACGCCCCGGTGTGTTCGTTGCAGGCGAAATGCTGGATTGGGAAGCGCCTACTGGCGGATATTTGATTTCGGCCTGCCTTGCGACAGGCCGATGGGCAGGTCAACATGCCGCCGCTTGGGCGCAACGGGATTAATCCTCGCGGGTCGCTGCGGCCTTGAACGCAGGGCGGTCGCGCATGGATTTGGCCCAATTCCCGAGCTTGTCATCCACCCGGGCAAAGCCCGCGCCGATGGACCAGTTGATGCAATGGGTCGCCAGCAAATCCGGTATCGTCACCTGCTCGCCCATCAGAAAGGGGCCGTCCAATCTGTCGGACAAATTTGCGGCGGAGCGGGCGAACTCCGCTTTCAGGCTGTCCTTGATCTCGGGGACGCGCTGCTCTTCGGGGAAAACAAAGCTGTGTTTGGCGGCCGCCCAAAGGATCGCGTCCATCTCGTCGATCAGCCAAAAGGTCAGCGCATCCTGACGCGCACGGGCCGGGGTCCCGGCAGGGGCCGTCAGCGCGCTGTGTTTATCCGCAAGATACTGCATTATCGCAACCGAATCGGTCAGAACCTCATCGCCGTCGACCAGCGCCGGAATTTTGCCCGACGGGTTGTATTGCTTCGCCGCGTCCGAGCGCGGCCCGCAGGGCACGTGTTCATAGGGCTGACCAAGTTCTTCGAGCATCCACATGACGCGCATCGCCCGTGATTTTGTCGCTCCGATTACCTTATACATAGACATTCCCTCCCAAGAATTAACCCGATTTTAGCGTTGTGCGCCCAGCATCGCGAGGCGGATAAAAGCACGTTCGACCAGCGCCATCGTCGGCGCATGTTGCCCCGCCGACCTGAGCGTCAGGTCGGTGTCCGTCAGCACGGTCAGGGCCGTTTCAAGCTTGGCTGCCCCCCAGCTTTTGGCTTGTCGCATGGCGCGGTCGCGATCGCGCACACCCCAGATTTGTCCGCCCGGATTGCTCGCGATGCGGTAAAGCGTGCGAAAGTGACGTGTCGCCATGATGATCAAGGTGACGGCATTTACACCCTGTGCCTGCAGCTTTGCCATAACCGGCCCGATGTCTCCTGCGCGGGCCTCGGCTACCACATGCAGAATGTCGTCGACCTCTGCTTCGGTAGAGGTGGGTGCGCAATTGGCGACATCCTCGGCGGCAAGCGGGCCAGCGTCGCCGATCTTGTAGAGTGTAATCTTATCAACCATCTGACGAAAATCGCCCGGATCGAGCACACGCGCCAGTTCGGTCAGCACCCCCATCGCGTCAGGCTCGGGGCTTAGCTTTGCCTCGGCGAGCACGCGTTCAATCTCTGCCCGGTCAGGCGGATTATCGTAAATCGGGGTCGCAAAAGCATTTTTATTGGCTTCAAACGCCTTGAGCACCTTGGAGGTTTTTTTGAGATCGCCGGCTGTTACCACAATTTGTGCATCGCCCGGCTGCCAGTCGGCCAGCGCATCAGACAGAATTTTGGCGATATTGTCATTGGCATCTTCAACGAAGGCCGCACGGGGGCCGGGGAAAAAGCCGACGGCCTTTATCGCATCAAGCAGCATTGGCGCGTCGCGGCGCAGATCGGCCGCTTGAATACGGGTCAGGCGCATTTCTTCTTCTGCGTTGGGACCCAATAGGTTTTTCAGAAAGCTTTGCCTCTTCAACGCGACACGCATCGCGTCGCCGCCATAGATCAAAAGCCCAGTCTTGTTCGGATCGGGCTTGGCGAAATAGGCATTCGCGTCGCGCGGGGGCAGCTTCATTGGGCCAGATCAGCCGCGTAAAGGCGTGTAACCAGCTGCTCTGCCAACATGACCATCAACCGCTTTTGCGCATCCCGTTCTGCTGCGAGGGTTGCAACAGTCGATCCGGTCGCGGAATAGCCCGTAAAGTTTTCGACATTTCCCGACGTGACAACTTGGCCGGTGGAGATGTTGCGCAAGGCGAAATCGACATCGCCGACCAAGTTATAGCGTGTGGTGTTGTCCTCGCTATCGATCGCCAACCCCTCTTGAGAGGTATCGACCGTTAGAGCCAGCGCATAGCGGGGGCTGGCGGCGCGGCCCAATCGTGTCTCGATCTCGCGGACCAGCGTATAGGAGAACGCGTCATCCGGCGCGTCGACCTGTACCGCATTTTGCAACGCGGTACCGCTGCCGCCGGGGCCATAAACGGGTTGGAACCCGCAGGCCGCCAGCAGCAGCAGTGGCATAGCAAAAAGAAAACGGCGGTTAAGCAACGACATTGACGATCCGTCCCGGCACAACAATGACCTTTTTGGGCGTGGCCCCATCCAGAGTACGAATGACAGCTTCGTGGTTGAGCGCGATCTTTTCAACCTCTTCCTTCGACATATCCGCAGGGACTTGGATTTCCGCGCGGCGCTTGCCGTTGATCTGGATCGGCAGTGTAACGGTATCATCGACCAGCATAGCGTCGTCGGCTTTGGGCCAAGCAGAGGTGGTGATGAGATCGGCACCGCCTTGAGCGGCCCAGATTTCCTCGGCCAGGTGGGGGGTCATCGGGGCCATCAGCTGCGCCAGCGTCATAATCGCCTCGCGCTGCGTGGCCTTGCCCGCTTTTGATTTCTGCAACGTTGCAGTAAAGGCGTAAAGCTTGGCAATTGCGGCGTTAAAGCCAAAGGATTCGACACCCATCGTCACGTCGTGAACGGTTTTATGCATCGCACGCAGCAGGTCATCGTCGCCCGTGCCTGCCGCACTTTCGTCCATTTCCGCGATGCGGGTGCTGATATTCCAGACCCGGTTGAGGTGCTTATAGGCGGCCTCGGCACCCGATGCAGTCCATTCGACATCGCGTTCGGGGGGCGAATCGGACAGCACGAACCAGCGGGCTGTATCGGCCCCGTAGTTCGCGATGATCCCCAACGGGTCGACGACGTTCTTTTTCGACTTCGACATTTTGGCCGAGGGGATGATTTCGACCGCAGTCCCGTCGGCGAGTTTGCCGTCTGTCACATCCTCCGGCAGGTGGTAGACCGGCCGCCCGTTGTCACCGGGGGTCTGGTAGATTTCGTGGGTTACCATGCCTTGGGTGAACAATGCGTTAAACGGCTCGATTGCTTTGTCGGGCAAGTGGCCAGTGATTTGCATCGCCCTGGCAAAGAAGCGCGAATACAGAAGGTGCAAAATCGCGTGTTCGATGCCGCCGATATACTGGTCGACATTCATCCAGTATTCCGCATCCGCCATATTGGTTGGCGTGTCCGCATGCGGCGCGGTGAAACGCGCGAAATACCATGAGGAATCGACGAACGTATCCATCGTATCGGTCTCGCGTTTTGCAGGTGCACCGCATGAAGGGCAGGTGCAATCGCGCCATGTCGGGTGGCGATCCAGCGGGTTGCCCGGCGTGTCAAAGCTGACATCATAGGGCAGTTCGATCGGCAGGTTCTCTTTCTTCTCGGGCACCACACCACAGGCGTCACAATGGACGACAGGAATCGGGCAGCCCCAATAGCGTTGCCGTGACAGGCCCCAATCACGCAGGCGGTATTTGGTCACGCCCTGGCCCACGCCTTGCGCTTCACAGGCGCCGATGGCTGCCACAATGGCGTCTTCGCCGGTTTGCCATTTCTCGCCTGCGAACCCGCCGTTGTAATACACTTTTTCGGATTTTGCCGGCACGAAAGGCGCGGAAAGTTTGGGGTCCGCATCTTCGTCAGGCAAGAAGGTCGAGGTGATCGGCAGCCCGTATTTGGTAGCAAATTCGAAATCCCGCGCGTCATGCGCAGGGCAGCCAAAGATAGCCCCCGTGCCGTAATCCATCAGGATGAAGTTCGCGATATAAACCGGTAGTTCCCACGCGGTGTCAAATGGATGACGGACGCGCAGGCCTGTATCCATCCCGAGCTTTTCGGCGGTCTCAATCGCTTCCTCCGTCGTGCCACCCTTGCGGCATTCAGCGCAGAAGGCCGCGATCTCGGGCGAATCTTTTTCTAGCAGCTTGGCCAGCGGATGGTCCGGCGAGATCCCGACGAAGCTGGCCCCCAGCAGGGTGTCGGGGCGCGTGGTGTAAACCTCTATCCGGTCGTGGCCTTCGGGGGCATCAATGGTAGAGAACGCAAACTGCAGCCCGCGCGACTGACCGATCCAGTTGGCCTGCATCAGTTTGACCTTGGCGGGCCAATTATCAAGTGTGTCTAGCGCCCCCAGCAGTTCTTCGGAGTGGTCAGAGATCTTGAAAAACCACTGCGTCAGTTCGCGCCGTTCAACCAGCGCGCCGGAACGCCAGCCGCGCCCTGCTTCGACCTGTTCGTTGGCAAGCACGGTCATGTCGACCGGGTCCCAGTTCACAACGGCATTTTTGCGATAGACCAGACCCTCGGCTAGGAAATCGAGAAACAACGCTTGTTGCTGGCCGTAATATTCCGGATCGCAGGTCGCAAACTCGCGAGACCAGTCAATCGACAGCCCCAGCGGTTTCATCTGGCCACGCATGTCGGCGATGTTGCCGTAGGTCCAGTCTTTGGGGTGGCCACCGATCGCCATCGCCGCGTTTTCGGCTGGCATCCCAAAGGCGTCCCAGCCCATCGGGTGCAATACGTTGTGGCCCGTCGCGATCTTATAGCGCGCAATGACATCGCCCATCGTATAGTTGCGCACGTGCCCCATGTGAATGCGCCCCGACGGATAGGGGAACATTTCCAACACATAATACTTGGGCTTGTCGGCGCTGCGTACCGCTTGGAACACATCGTTCTTTTCCCAGGCGGCTTGCCAGCGGGCTTCGATTTCGGCGGGGGAGTAAGAGGACATCTTGGCAGACCTTATGAACGAAAAACGCCGGGCGAGCGACTAGCGCGTGGCCCGGCGTTGTAATGGGGAAGGGACGGGTGCGGGCTTAGAATTTGGCGTCGGCGATGCGCATCTCGCGCGCTCGGCTCAGGATCGCATCCTCGACAGCACGAGAGGTCGCTTTGCTCACCGTGCGACCGCCGCGGGTTTGCAGCGCGATGTTCAAGGACCGTGCATCAAGGGCAGGGTCGTCAATCAGGACCGTCGCGCGGTAGGACTGATTGCCACCCGGAGGCGTGCCATAGCCCGTGACGATCACCCCAGTATAGGGATCAATGGATTGCACCGGCAGGAAGTTCAGCACTTCAAGCGACGCAGACCACAGGTACTTGTTCACCGAGACGCTGGTATCGGTATTCTTGCGGTTGAAGATCGACCAGATCGTATTGTCTGGGTCCATCTCGACGTAGTTCGGGTTAGTGGGGGCAAGACCCAGGTTCGGGTCGCGATCTGCGGGCGGGCCGAAGTTGAGCGCGCCGCATGCGCCAAGCGACAAGACCGCCACGAGGGCTAGTGTAGATTTGAATACCGAACTGCGCACCATCTCGACCGTCCT